>Ga0247760_1001072_pt1 | contig 27387 bp, 30 predicted proteins | sample UWRJL171409R4_FD_179936 | JGI IMG/M metagenome (GOLD analysis project Ga0247760, IMG submission 179936) | Plant litter microbial communities from Arlington Agricultural Research Station in Wisconsin, United States - UWRJ-L171-409R-4 | ecosystem: Environmental > Terrestrial > Plant litter >... | reverse complement strand
CGCCCCCCCCCCCCCCAGACAGCGTCACTCGAACCCAAGGGAATCTCTTGACGGTCCAACACCGTTCGTGTGGCGGAATGCGAACAAGCTGCCGCGAGCTAGTTCGGCGGGCAATGACGGGCTCTCCAGCGCTAGCACGAGTCCATATAGAGACTCCGCCTTCTTTCACGTGCCAGATGCCCAGGTTGAGACGAGAGATAGACAAGCTAATGCCAAGCAAGTCGTTCACGGGAGAGGATGATCTTTTGTCGTAGCTAGAGGCTTGCGAAAAGGTCCAAGCAAGGATATTGACATGGTCGTTTCGCGGAAGCAGTCGCCGAAAGGTTTCACGCGCAAATAGGGTCACCAAAAGTCCTCGGCTGGTGAGTGCCGGTGTGCCAATATGTCCTGGCCATTGCTGTTTTGGGTCGTGAATCGTCAGGCCAGAGTCTACCCGGTTTGCACCGGAGGCGAACTCACGTCGGCGAGATTCACTCCATCCGTCGCTTTCAAGCTCGTTCGCCGGGATGACAGAGAGCGGTTTGACATCGGCAAGGTATGCGTAACATAGGACGGATTCGGCATACCATGCATACATGGAGTTGATCGTTTCTGACAGCTCGGCACTTGAAGTCTTGTCGATGCGGCAGATGTCAATCCTGGCAAATTGCAGTCCGTCTTGAGCTGCTCGCTTGCAAAGACGCCAGACCTTGATGTATCCTGTCTTGCGTTGGTCTCGAATGGGTGACCCGCATCTCCACATGGATTGGTACTCTTGATGCGTGACCTCTTCCGATCCCCATGTGTGTGACAAAATGGCGTACGGCTAGGAGGCATGTCCAAAGGGAATTCTACCATCTCAAACGTTATCGTATTGATTAGCCTCATTTTGAAAAAGAAATTGTATGCGCTTTGTCGAACAATTCTTTGCAGATCCCCACAGTTTGTGAAGATGAAAGCAGGAATGAAATCGGGGATGTCAGTCTCAGGTCTTGGAGTCCGGATGGAATATGTTTCTGTCGCTGACGTTGGGCAGAAGCGAGGAAATTGTTGGCGTCTGTGGGTGCGCCTTTCCAATCCCGGGTGCCTGAGGGGAACCTTACCAAGGCCGGGCCCGACCCGAGTAGGATTGAACCGCGAGTGACCTCCCAAGCGGGCTAGATTAGGGAAGGAACCAGTCCGCATCGGTCCACGCCAATCAAGTCGGTCCACATCATGCACCCGCTCACGAGTTGAGAGTCTTTCCGCCGAAACACGCACCAAGTACCTCACAGTACATTTTTATTGCACGACTGACTGGACTGGAATGTACTTCCTACTTTCTTAAGGTTCTCCTTCCTGAGGAATCTTTCTTACATCAAACATCACTGATCAAGATTAGACGATTATCTTTGAAGTTGACAATCTCGTTCTCGACTCTGCAAGAAAGCGTCCTACTCTGAAAGGGAAGAAGCCGCCACCGGATGCTGCCACGCTTGGTAGGCAATCCAGGTTTGGTATGAACTTACAGCCAGCGAGACCATACCCAGCAGAACGGCAAAGACAACACCGATGAGGGTTGCTAGCATCATGTACCGTGCTCCGCTCTTCCGTTCAATCCGCCTTTCTAGCCATCCTCTTGGCTGCGGGTTGCACATTTCGCCGTGGAGATCGGACAGTCTATCGGCAAGGTAGATGTACCGTACATTCTCCTCACCAGTCCTTCGGATTGAACCATACTCGAAGTTAACGATGTCCGGATCAAAGGAGCAGGAGTGGATCAGAGATTGGAGGATCCTTTTGGACTTGGGGTCTGAGAGTGGAAAGAGGACCCCTTGGATGGAATCTAGGACTTCCAGAAGGAGCTGGCGCGGTAGGGCGCCACTGTGGTATCTTTTGTGTAAGCTTCAAGCCCTGGTCTGAAAGGGGAGAGACAGGGGCTTTGCCGGAGTTGATGTACATACGCTTTGATGCTTAAGGCCGGCGTGGAAAAGTCATCTGAATCCCGAGTAGCGCGGAGCTGCTCTTTGATAAAAGCAGTGTGATGGTAAATGTCGATAACATTCGCCTGACGATCAAAGTACATGTGGTTTCGAACGTCGTGTGTTGCCCGGAAGGAGACCCGCAGGCGCTTCTTCAACTTCGTTGCTCGTAGAGCTGACTTGATGCTGAGGAAGACTTCACTATCGGCGTGGCTCAGGACCGCATGGTTCTCTGTTGGAAAGAGATCTTGTAGGTACTGGCTGAAGGCAACGTCGTCCTTCCAGTGAATCCGGAAGGCCCCCTTCTCAAGCCGATTTGATGAATGATGTAATGCACCGGATTCGACCATGACCAGGACTTTGACAACAAGTGCAACCGCACTTGACAGATCGGATGAACTATAAGCAGTGTTGTTCGGGGGGAACTGTGCCTGACAAAATTCGGCCTTGGTGAAGGCCGGGTTTGATCGCAGCGTCGAGATAGCACGGAAGAGGTCGTCGTGTGATGTCAAAGCTCTTGTTGATGAACCGTGGGACGCGTCAAGATAGGTCGACACGGCTGCGATGTAGAATTGGAAGTATCGGCGAAGACGCTCGCACCTCTCGGCGGTCACTGGCACACTACCATTGCCCCCACGAGTCTCCCATGACCAGAGAGCCTGGCCAAGTTTTGGGAGGAAAGCAAGATCCGTGCTCTCAAGTGGAGTGGCGTCCATTTTCCGTGCAGTGAAAGTCTTTAAGTAGTGCAGTGGTGGATCGAGCTTGGAAGAAACCTGTCGTTGACCGCAAGGCTCCGAGGAAGCAGGAACGACCGAAGTTGGACGGGAAATGAATGACGGGTGCCTAGGGCACGGACCGGATTGTCACTGCAGTGTTCAGTTTGGGGCAGGAATTCGACCCCGCACTTGAAGGCCTCAGCCGCAACATTGCATCTCTCTCCCGCCTTCCCGGCCAATTCCACACCCCCGAAGCTCGCAATTCCTCAGGTTATGCACTCAGCACAAGTACTCAAACAATTCCAAGTTCTCATCACTACGTGGGCCAAGTACCTTACCAACCAAGCTTGCTCACCAATGTTGCTTCTGCGCGGATACATCAAAAGGAGGGAAGATTCGCGGGGTTCCACTCAGCGGCTCAAAACAGTTGCGGTGGAATCCGGTAAACCATCGCTTCGATTTAAAGCCCCAACGCTATCGACAACGGCTTCGACGGAGTCTGGCTCCGAGATACAGGATGGCCTTCAACCAGAGACAAACGGCGACCTGTCAGGGGCACCTACTCGCACAAGCAGCCCAAGCCCAGCCCCCCGACCACCCCCAGAGCCTGAGCCCATCTTGAAGGCCGCCATGGCCAAAGCCCCCAGCTTGCAATTCTTTGTTTTCGAAAAGGCAATTCCAGACCAGCTGAGCCAGAGATTCCTGGATTTGAGAGTTCTCTACTCGGAGCCCCTCTGGAGAGTTGTCTCCAAAGGAAAGCCAAACCCTGGAGACATCTCGATGACACTCAAGTACCTCGGCGAAGATGAGACCCACGCTGCGCTGTACATTGTGATCCAGTGCGAGAAGGTCGTGTCCAAAAAGGTTAAGCGGTTCTTCGCCCAGGCCCATGTTCTGGAGGACCTCCGATCCGACTTCCAAGTCCATGTTATCGGCGTGCCTCTCTTACGGCTCTCTGTTCAAGATGACTTGTCGGTCTTTAGTGACTCGGCTAACCACGCTTCGCTGATTGGTGTGCCACTGAAGATACAAGCTACAGATGGCACCTCTGTAGAGGCTACTCTCGGGGGCCTAATAGCTGCTCAAACTGGCGATAAATTGACCATCTACGGCATCACGGCGAGTCATCATCTCGGAATTCTCGGGTCACGAGACCCTAGCCCTCCAGTCTTCTGCCCGCCAGACTCGAGCTATTCAAGTGACTCCAGCGACGACTCCGACGATTCCGATACGCACGAGTTCATTGAGATCCCACGATCCGAGGAGCAAAGCCACCGAAACACGGATACTCCCCCGCTCACCATTTGGGGAACGCAGCCTATAGGGTCGGTCTACTGCCACTCCTTACAACTTCCCGAGAACCGAGATTGGGCTCTTGTATCGATACCGCCCGAAAACTGGCGCCCAAATCTCTTTTTAAACCGCCGAGTACGAATGGCTCCCCCTGACAGTTCCGATCACCCATCCTCCAGTGTCAAAGCATGGGTCAGCACACCTCGTGGGCTACAAGGAGGAACGTTGAGACCCAAACAATCGTGCTTGCTGGTGTCCCCGGGGAAGGGCTTTGTCAACACGCTCCAGTTCATTCCAAGCAAAACATCTTGTAAGTTTCATGTCCTTTCTGGCTTGAACTCGGAACTCCCTGTTTCACCAAAACTTACCGCCATTTGAGGCCTTCTTCCTGGAGATTCGGGCTGTTGGGTCATTAGTCAACTAGCGGACTATGGCGCTGTGACAGACGGGGCATATCGTGTCTACGGTCATGTGGTGTCTTTGGACATATTTGGCGATGCGCTTGTAATGCCACTTCAAGACACCTTTCGCGACATCAAGTTGGCCCTACAAGCAAGCGATGTCAACCTTCCTTGGGAGAATGAACTTTTAGTTGCTCGACAGCAGATCCAAGAGAGAAATACACGGAATTTCTACGGCTATCTATTCGAAAACACGAAGCCCATGCCCCGTCCAACGCCAATCCTCGAAGCTCTCCTGCGAGCCATCGCCTTGGAAATCGTGAGTTCAACATGCTTATTCATGCACCGTACGGAATTCTAACACCCAATAGCGAAATAGGTACAACGACTCAGAGTTCACAGAGCCATTTCTCACACCCACCGTACTTGCTTCTTTCTACAGAGCTGCCGGCCACGACTATGACAGTCAGTGCTCCACATCCTTTATTGAACTGTATGAATCTGATATTGAATAACTTCAGGCCTGTTCAAAGAAATGCCGCATGGCAGTATTTCGTTTATTTACCAGATACAGTCATGCCAACACATTCTAATTGCTGACGACGATTCATCTCCACCTTCAATACCCGCTCTGACAGCTAAGGGGTTTGTAAGGTGGCAGGCCATCCAGACCCTTCTGGACCCTCCCACCCACGTTCCTGTGATACAGTACGCCCTCCGAAATTGGAACCTGAAGCATCCAGAACACGGCACGCCATTCCCGGTTGACCTTCCAGCAAATGCCTTCCCAACCGAAACGGACGCCGACACGGATGCATGGTATTTCAACTGTGCTACTCGCCTCCGCGAACAAGCTAGTCGGGCACAAGAATTTATCGCCTTCCAAAACCATCTAGCAAGCCCTACACAGCAACAGACGCGGCGCGATTCACCATATCCAATGCCCAGAACAGTCCGTCGCACGCCCACAACCCCCATCCCCCCTAAGCGCTCAGGCTCCCGCTTACGAGATAATTACAACGCCCCCGAATCACCAAGCATGGCGCGTCCACGCCGGACAACCTCCAGGCCTGGATCGCGTCCCTCCTCCCGACACTCCGCGCACGAGCTGCGCAGCCACAGATCCCGGAACTTCGACGACGGGCCCCAACAGTCCCGACAATCACGTGAGTCGTCACGCGAAAGAAGTGGCAAGGGGCGCTGGGGGCGGGCGTTCCATGGTAGTGATGATGAAAACAAGCTGGGCAACAAGGACTACTCCAAATATGACGGTTCGACGGCCGGAAATTCGAGGTCTACCACGTATGATGCCGTCTGGCGGCCGAGGCGAATGAGCGGCCCTATTGCTGCCCCTGAGCCTCCGATCTCGCCGATGGAGGATGTTAAGGGTAAAGGGGTCGATGGTCCGTGGGCGGAGCGCAGGCTATCTCTATAGAAAATGTACACCTGGAATACTATATTTCTCTTGGTTAAAGCGCACCTTTTCCTCTTTCCCAGATGACTCGAGCAATGCCATCACGGCGATGCAGTTCTTTTGGCTGTGGGCTGCGGCGCTGTGATTGACGAGTGGTTGAGAGGATGGCATTGGTGGGACTGGGCAAGAGTTTGGTGGTAAGTTGGGCTAATCGTCTTGGGTACAAAGGAAACTTGATTGGCCTGTGATGGTGATCCGCCCAATAGTGAAGAGACACACATGGATATTTGCCACCGTGTCCAGCACGGTCGTGACTTGGCCTAAGATAAGGGGGCGCTCGAGTCGAAGCAGTAGGCCTCGGTGCACTGTGTTGAAACTTGACAAAGTTTTGTTCGTTGATGAAGGCGGAGACATGCGTTTTCAGTTTTGGGCTCTGCTTGAGCCAGAAGGCCAAAAGAAGCTGTTCTGTGGGTGGGTGTACCAAAGTCGAATGAAGTAAGGTACCTTATTTAAACTCCACGTCTCGTCTGTATCTCATGCACTGGTAGACTTTGAACGTTAGCCAAGCCAGCTGCCCAGCAATTCTCCCTCTGAAACAGCCAGGACCGAACTTTTCTCCTAACGGCAAACAAAGAATTCCGCCTCTCTGTCCTCAGGTTACTTGAGAATCAACACCCCTCCACCCTTCTACTTCCTCTCACTTGGCAACTCCTGGCGACAGGTACTTCCCTTTGGCCAAAAACTGGAAGAGGCTCTGTGTCCCAAAGTATTTCCAACCCCAATAACGGTACCCGGACATCTAAAGCGAGGATGGCGGTCGCTCTGTTTCGCCAGTTCTTTGCCGCGATCAACAACTTGCGCGCGCCACGAGGACCTTCATTTGGTGCGAGCACACCCGACCAGGATCCAAAGAAGCGAGACATCACGTCTCTGCAACCACCGGCCACAAAGAACACAACAAGTTCCCCTGGGGAGCCAACCGCATGGGGCAAACCATGGCCCGTTGTCTTGCAAGTTGAGGATGGAACCTGGAGGAACACAACAAAGACCTCCGCGGAGCCAGCCGGGTGGGGAAAACCAGGGCACCTTGTTCTGCAGCTTGAGGATGGAACTTGGAGGGCGCCAGGTGCTGTACGCGTTGACATCAAGAGCCTTCCGATACGGGAACATCTCCCCGAGCCTTTCAACGCCGAAGTGGTCGCCAACCCCTCAACCGATGACTCCAGTAGCGATGCAGAGTCGCAGAGTGGGAGTGACCAGGGCCCGAATCTGTCTCCGATCAGTACTCCGGATTCATCACCACGTATTGGTTCGCCTTCGTTCAGGTGGGCTAATCAAACCGCCTTCAAGACCCAGCTCGCGCCGGTCGACACCGCACAAAAAACCGGTAACCTCGCCACGCCAGGATCCAAGCCAACGGCCAAAGAACCGATACTTCCCAAAGTGGACAGCTCGTCCTCCACCCCCCAAGGGCTAGGGCTCGTCATCTAAACACAGCGGGCGGCTCCATCCCAGCAGGCGAATCCTTCCCAGCAGAGGACTCCCTCTCAGCAGAAAATTGCGCCGGCAAACCTGGTTGTTGAGGGAGCAGACAAAGCCGCGAAGAAATGCAAAAACAAAGAGCCCGCCAAGCCGTCTCTCAGTTTGCCAACAAGTAACACTGCGGCCCCGAAAAAGGAGGCTGCACCGCCAAAACCAACTGAGTCCCTTTCGAGCAACTTGAAGGCCTCGGAAAAGAGCCAGGGTCAGGTATCACCGCCCACCTCGCCCTCGAAGAAGAAGCCGCAGAAACAAACTCCCGCTCCAAAGGAACCCGCCAAAAAACAGCCTCCTCCTCCTGTGCAAAACCCTTCTCCGAAGAAGCAAGCGCCAAAGGCCCAGTCTCCTCCTCCGAGTCCACAGAAGAAACAGCAGCAGCCGCCACCGAAGCAACCTCAGACGCAGACGAAAGCCCCAAAATCCCAGACTCCTCCACCCAAACCAGAGGCCAAGAAGGCGCCGCAGTTCCAAGGGAATGTGGTGCTCGAGACGACAGAAAAGGCCTACGTCCACGCCCGCCTTGCGAACGACCCTCCGCCAAACAGAAACTCGAAGGCCGCCACTGACTTCGGCCCGCACCACTTGGTTCTCTGGACCGACGCGAGCTGGACCAACCACACCACGACATCATCCAGGCCTGCAGGCATCAGCGTGGTGTTTCCTCGCAGCGAGCAGGACAGACAGCGCAAGGGCGTTGGTGCCTACCCTGATCTTTGGTATGTCTCCTTCCCTCTTCCCCTTGCCCCGTTCTCCACCAAAACACATTGAAGGTGATACTGATCACTCTGCAGGCAAGACTGCGCCTACACAATCTCCAACTCCCTCCGCGGCCGCGAAAGCTACTGCGAGATGCTCGCCATCGAAGCCGCCCTCGCCATCGCCGCCGACGAAGTCAGCGAGCGCAACTCCAACACCAGCTCCAAAAGCCCCCATGCCACCACCGCCGCAAATAAACCCCAGAAGATCACCCGCGTGACCATCTTCTCCGACGCAAAAAGCGAGCTGCAAGCCATCCACAACACGAAGACGGGCGGCTCGAGCTCGGGGTGCTTTGCACGGGGTATAGCGCATTCGCAGAAGCTGAAGAGCTTGGGCGTCACTACCGAGCTGCGCTGGGTGCCGGGACATGTTGACGTTGAAGGCAACGAGCGCGCAGATCGAGTGGCGAAGTTGGCGAGGTGTTTTGGGCCGGATCCTGGGGAGATAGGAGCAGCGGCGAGAGCGGAGCCGGTGGTGATGAGGGTTTCGGTGCCGCTTTTGGAGGCGTTTGAGGGGATGTTGAAGACGGTGGGAAATTTGGATGGTGGCGATGGAAGGGTGAAGGAGCTGGTGGGGCTTTTGGAGAGGGATGTTTCTTGCGGGTTGGGGAGGGTTGTGAGGCAGGAGGGGTGGGTGATTGATTGTAACGAGGGGGATGGGTTTCCGGGGTGGTGATTTTGGCTGGAACTGGGAGATTGTAATATGATTTAGTTTTTTTGTTTTGGTTAGCGAGCAGGAAGGTCCACGGTGCAAAAAACCTGTTAGTGGAGGCGGTGAACATTGGATCGATTCAACAGCGCATTTGAACCCAAACATGGAACTGCCAAAACAAGAGATGATTTCAGGTTCAACTTACCAAAAGGCACTAGTCAAGCAGTTGTGTGTTTCGCTCCAGCCAGTCTAGGAAACGCACTCCTTTTTAGGAAGGCCTCTTGGGGTCCGGATTTAAAGTCTTGGCGCAGACGGACCCCAACTTACGCCACTCCTCCTTTTCTTTCTGGCCTTTTTTGACCACCGCCATGTTGTGTGCCATTGGCGGAGGACGCTCCTGGCCAACGGCTCCGGGAAGCTGTAGGCCATCTGCAAAGATCGTGTGCGGACTCGGGAATTAGATGAGGTTGTCAATGGCAGTATCAGTAAAGTTGTTCCTTCCACGACCGCAGCCTTGCCCCCACAGCGGTCGGAGGAAAAGGAGGGTTTTGTTGACTGACAACTTAAAGTCGGAAGGCGCCGACCACCAATGACATCACTTGCCAATCCCATAAATGCAGCCCGATGATTTTAGCTCTTGCACGCCGCACTCTAATAGCAGGTCGGGAGATCTGAAAATAACGACTGCATGTCAGAAATGCACGTCAAAAATCGCCGAACTTTCAGCTGCAAATCACACGTTTGGGTCACAGTCAGCTCCTTGCTTTGCCAAGTGAAGTTTTCAGGCATCTCCCCATACTAGTACGGCTATGGTTTCTGAAAGCATGCCCGGGTAGCTTCAGGTAGAAAAGCCTCACATCTCCAATCACGCTGTTTCCTTGATCATGGATTCGACATTATGTCTTGTCTTTCACATCACCCATAAATGGCGGTCTTGGTGAATGTCTGCCTGCTTGGGCTCATTGCCCAAGTTGCGCGCTGTGCACTCCAAGCCCCGCGACGAGTTGGCATGCAAGGCAAGTGCTCCCTCCCAAATTCTGATCTCTACATTGCTAACCCTCAACAGCTTTCCGCCTGATGGACACGCTCTGGATGAATGGGGGGCAGTTTCTGCACGAAGACGCCTCAGTTGCCACAGAACTGGGTCAGTGGTTTCCATAACGTCGTTCCGCCCGACCAAATGCCTGACGAAACGCAGAGCCCACACCAGTGTCATATGACTTGACCAAAAACTTCATTATTTGGGATGGCCCCATCAAGGAGGAACATCGCGATATATCGGGTACCCCCACGGTTACCCACGGTTTTACCTTTAGCAATCTGGTCGATCGGGCTTGGCTATTCGGAGGCAAACCGGTTGGTAACGGCACCCCGACGGCTATGGCAAACGATATCTGGCGCTTTGAGCCGCAGTCTGGAGACAGTCCATGGACTCAAATACCACCAGGAACGAATTCTACCCAGGAAAGGCCCTATCGAGGAGCTGGGTGTAACGTGCCAGACTTGAGGAGAGGATACTACCTGGGAGGTATAACTGATGACCCGAAGGACCGCCAGATTCACCACTACCACCACTGGTTATTCGAATTTGATATGGAGAGCGAGAAGCTACAGGCGTTTCCTGTCCCACAGTTCGTTCCCGTCGTCAATCAAAGTTTGGTATTCCTGGACACGGGGACCCGTAGTGGGGCACTCGTTGCTCTCGGTGGTTCGGTGGAAACTGGAAATGGAACACTCTCCAAAGCCCAGTTGACATCTGTCTTTATCTTCGACATTGAATCGCGGACATGGATCGAACAGCCGGTGACTGGCTGGAACGGAAATCTGGACGAAGACGGCACTCTGGATGACAAGTTGCCTAATGGGGGTATCCCAAGATCCCGCGTCTCTGCATGCGCTGCAGTGGGTTCGGCGCAGGACAAGACATCTCACAACATCTTTTATCTCGGGGGGACAAATGAGACCAGAGGGACAGGTGATTCTTGGATCTTAAGTCTGCCCAGGTCGGTACTCTTACCATCCAATACTCGAGCTTGACCCGCTGAGATGCTAACGTTTGTAATAGTGCGGTCTGGATAAAGGCACGCGCCGACACAGATCTGGACGGGGCGAAGACTGAAAACTCGTGTACCGTCATCAACGGCCGATATCTCTGGATGACCGGCGGGTGCTTCCTCGACCCCCGGAGTCATATTCCGTGCATGGGATACTCGTGGAACACACTAATTTATGATATGTGGCAGCTACGCACAGCTCATTACACAAGTAGTGATCAAGGTTACCTCATTGCTGATAATATCTCCGCAGTAGTCGGAGGCAAGTAAGTTGACCACAACCATAATCCCACGAAAGCTAACACTTTGCTTCTAGCCTCACTGGAAGGGCAACTTCGCGCGCTCCAATCTTCACCAACTTCTCCAATTCCATCCTCAAGGAACTCTTCACCCCTCCAGATAACGATCCCTTTGCGAGGAACGGCGCCTTTACATACGATGACCGGACTGCAAAATATGTCATCACGTTTCTCACACTCCCGGTCGTGGTGGCGATGATTCTGTGCCTCGTCTCCCTAGCTATGAGGATGCGTCTCAACGCTAGATCAGGGATGTATAAACCGTCAATGAGGAAAGCGTGGCGCCCATCCGTGCTTAGCCCGGCATTTCTCATCTTTATAAACCTCATTCCGCTCCTCGTTATCGCACTCATCGCTCTTCTGGAGTACACCAGTCATCTCCCTGACGACTTTGCTGAACGTGAGTGCTATGATATCGATCTCTTACCCGCACGCACACGGGGGGACGCCTCGTGAACACTTTAGACTAACTGATGCCATACCCAGATTGGTCTGGTGGATTGGATTCAGATGGCGTCTGGACGGGCCGTCAGTTCGAATCCAAATTTATTCGGGCTCCGACCCTCGCCCGCCCTCCTCAGGGGCTAATCTCATTCTATTATGACCAAAAACCAGCCGGTACCTGGAGCCAAAGGAACGCTATCGAGAGGATTGGAGCATATAACTACTTTGCTTTTACCTACCTCCCAACCCTGATCGCCGTCTTGTACGGCCGACTATGGAAGGTTCTGGACGATGAGGTCAAAAGAGTCGACAAGTACATCCGCCTCAAGAACCCGAGCGGCGAAAAAGGCAAAGACTCACTTTTCCTGGAATATCACACTTTTTGGATTCCACTGTGCATGTTCCAGGCGCTGAGACGCGGGCACTGGCACGTGGCAATTTCCAGCCTAGGTCTCATCCTCGGAGCGGTCGTCGCACCAATCGTCCAGAACTACGTTTTCGTGTGGACTCTTTACTCTGGGGCGCAATTTCCCTGGCAGAACAGGTACTCGTGGCTGGTAGCTTTGGTTGACCCGTTATGGTCAAAGGTGCTGATCGGGGTCCTCGGAACCACGTTCCTCTGTTCCCTCTGCCTCCTCGTCCTCCTTCCGTGGCGCAACACCGGGCTCCTTGAGGATCCAAAAGGTCTTGCAGCCGTGGTCAATCTGATTCCTGCGGGGCCCGGGGCATTCCAAAAGTCATCCAACAAGCAGAGAATGTCTGAATTGCGGAAGGATCTCGGAGGCAACCGCTTCCAACTGGTCTCCGAGCGGAATCACCCCGCCCCTGTGCTGAAAGTCATGGCCCCGGCGCAAGCCATACCCGCTCGATGGCCATGGCTGAGGAACAGGCCAACAAGCACCATCACCTCCCATCGGAAACGCACACTCACAACAACAAGAGCCACACTCAAACCCCTAACCCACACCTTCCACCGCTATCTAATCGACTACCCCCTCTCCTTCGCCTTCCGCCCCGAAATCCTCACCCTCTGGCTCCTCCTCCTCGCCGCCCTCCTCACCCTCACCGCCATGATCGCCTACGGCCTCGACCAAAACTACAAAGACTTGCAATGGAACTACACCATCCCCCTCAGCCCCTCCGTCTACCTCATCCTCGCCATCATCATCCAATCCATCGCCGACGTCTTCGACTACTCCGTCCGCGCTCTCCACCCCTTTTACACCCTGCACAAGGGGGCACAGTCTGCTTCGATCTTGTTTGAGGATTACACTGTGTCGCACCCGCACTCTGTCATCCCAATTGTAGACTTATTCAACGCCTTCCGTAGGGGGCACCACCTCATTTGCTTCACGGTGCTAGCGTCCATAGCCACTGCCATCGTGTCGGTTTTCCTCGGCTCCCTACAGCTGTCCTCGTCGTATTACGGCGCCACATCCTTTTCGAGCGACCAGCTTGCTGCGACGGGGTCGTCATGGCTGGTGGTGTTCATTTTCTTAGTGTATGCGGGGATTGGATGGAAGATCAGGGTGCTGCGGAGGGGGATGAGGAGGCCGGTGGAGACGGTTGGGGGGGTTATTCCGTATGTGGCGTTTTCGAGGGAGCTGAGGGCGGATTTGGACAGTGTGAGGGGGTTGGGGGATGTGAAGGAGAGGGTGAGCGTGTTGGAAGGGATGGGCGGGAGGTATGCGTTGGGGAGATGGGTGGATGAGGATGGGGAGGTGATGTTTGGCGTGGAGAGGCAGTATGAGGAGTTGGGGAGGGTTGATACCGAGGGGGTGCTTTAATGATAGGACGGGGTGGGGATGACGGTGGCGATGGTGGCGGCGAGAGGGGATTTCGGGGGGTGACACGAGGGGAAGAAGTTAATATATGCACAGGGTGGAAAGCCAGGGAGGGAGGGACAAAGCGGCGCGTCACTGCCTGGCTGGAGATGCATTTGGATCGGCGCAATCGGACAAGAACGACGACATGCGGGACGGATCGCTAGACGGGATGGAGAAGTTTGATTGAGGGGGACGAAATGTCAGTCGACGGGATGGAGGGTAGGGTTGTCAACGGAACTTGCCTTTGTCTTGCATGATGGGCTCGAGGCATCCAAGTTTAAGCACTTTGATTTGACGTTGGGGCAAGGCGTTTCATCGATGTGGCCATAGCCAACCGCGTCTTAGTGCACAGCAATTTGAAGCGGGAGAAGAATCGACGGCTGCCTACGATCGCGTCTTGCAGTCCAGACCGCCACCAAGACGGCAAACAATCGTCGATGGCTTGGCAAACATGAGGAACACGAGCCGCTGACCAACCAATCACAGGCAGTTTGCCCGAAAATGGGAGAGATTTCTGTGATACCACCCGACCGGTCATTCTTCGAGAGACTGCCGGCCCCATAATCAGGTCTTTATTTTACACGTGCATTCATTGCCGACAAGCGCGCCAGGAATTCCTCCCCTCCAACTAGTAGTCGTGCTCAGGGCCATGGGCCGGCAAGCTCCGCTCCATCTCCGACAGGTGAAATAACGCCGCCGGGGATAAGGTCCAACATGAGGCGAGCGGGAGGGGAAGAAGGGAAGTAGTCCTGATAGGTTAGAAGAGTGGTAAGTTTGTGAATTACGGCGGGTCCGAGCCTATATTAACTTTAATTTTATGGCTGTGCTAGCTGTTTACCTCCTGTGGGGGCTTTGTCAAAGTAGTGCGACCACACTGTTGCGGATAAATCGTCGCAAGGGTCTTGCGCATGCGATTATGGCCTCCTCCATCATTGTGCGGTGTTCTGGGAATGAGAAGGTGAGTGGCTGCCATGGCAGCCATTGCAGGCCCCCAAAAAGTATATTATGACAAAAGCCATATCCCCCATCGTAGTGTTGCCCCGTTGCCCGTCTTCAACTCCAAGCTGCTGCCTCCATATCCACCGAATTCCAGAAGCTGCTCGCGGTTTTCTAGAATCAGCATTGGATTTGCGCCCAATGGCTACCAAGCAGATCAAAGAAGGGTTGGAAGTTCTGGTCGATCCAGCCGACGCAACTGTCGAGTAAGTCTCTTTCCGCCATTTCCAAACCAAAGACGGCATGTTGATTCCAGTCCAGCATTGTGGCGATCCCCGGCCTCGGGGCCAACCCGGCCAAGAGCTGGATGTGGTATGAGAAGGACGACAAGAGCTTCAACTGGCTTTCGCACGACGGGGGTCTCAAAAAGGACTTCCCCAAGGCTCGTGTCATGCTCTACTGCTACGCGTCTGCCTACAAGGGGCCGTACAAGATCAAGCAGTACATGGTCAACATTGCCACAATGATGCTTAACGCACTGCAACTAAGGAGGGAGGTATGTTGCCCGCCGATTCCACCTGAGTATTCTCCAAGTCTTGGTCAACAGCTGACGGAGATAACCCGACAGAAATCGTCCCGCCGACCAATTGTGCTGATCGGCCACAGCATGGGAGGCCTCGTGGCGGCCAAAGTTTTGACCATGACTGAAGTTCTTCGTGATATATATCCGAACATATACGAAAGCATCGTGGGCATCTTGACCTTTGGCACGCCCTTTGGTGGCGCACCAGTTGCCGAGATTGCTAGAGAACGGGTCAAGATGAACAAGGCCGTAGGCCTCGCCGTCGAATCGAAGCTTCTGGAACTCATGAAGCCAGGCAGCGAGTGGCTGCGGGAGCTGCGCAAGGAATTTGTCCGATCAGCGGGGAAGCTGGGCCAGAAAGTGGAGCTGCATTGCTTCTGGGAACGTCTACCCACGCCATGTGACGCCATTATCGACAATCTAGGCGGCACTGCCTTCCCGGACGCAAGCTTAAACAGGCTCCGCCTTGATGTCAGTAATTTCCCGCTGTTGTCTGGCTGATTGAGCTGTGCTTAAAAATACGTGCAATAAGAATGTCGAGACTTTGTCAGCAGAGAGTCGGCCACCCTCGATGGATCACAGGAGACAGGTCTGGCTCGGACGCACAGGAACCTCGTCCGGTTCGAAAGCTTCAAAGACTCGGCGTACCAAGATGTCAGGGCGCCCCTGAAGAGAGTTGTACATGCCGCGTCGCTCAACGCCAAGGAGCGCTTCAACTCGACGTGCCAGTCTAGCATCTCGCGTTCCGATCTCACGTCCGTTATCAACTCTCTGGAAGGCGCCGATGTCGAAAGGCGGTTTCGCTACATCAAGCAGCGACTCGGACTCTCACCCGACCCATGGATCCTCCATGAGCCAGAGTGCAAGGCGTGGTTCGAAAGTGAGAGAAATATTAGTGATGACTACCTCTAGATCCACGGCCGCGAGGGGAAGGGCAAGACAGCTGCGGTGACGCCAGTCATCAACAAGATCCAGTCGACTATCAACAGAGACGAACTGAACCACGCTGGCCGTTTTCCGGACCTGTTGGCTTATTTCTTCTGCGACCAAGCACCCGACTACTGCACGGCCGAGGACGTGGTCAAGTCTCTCCTTCGCCAGCTTTGCCAGCAACAAGATGTCCTCGCCACCTACGCCAAACAGTTCATCAGCAGAAATGACCAAAACAGGAGCAGTGGAAACAAAAAAGCCGCGCTTGGCATCGAGAATCTCTGGCAGAGCCTCATGGACATGCTTACCGAGACTACCATCGGGACAGTATACTTTGTCCTATGCAACCTCCATGAGCTCTCCGAGAACGACGATTCCACCAAGAAACTCCTTTCCTTCATCCACAAAGCCACCCAAGACTCTGGGCTGGACGCCGAAACCGACACTGGAACCGAGTTGGCGCAACGCAGGAAGCGCGTTCGGACGAAGTGGCTCTTCGCAACCAGGGACCGCTTACCCATCCGTAGAGTGCTCGACGAAAACCCCGCTGTTCGGAACATCGATCTCAGCGATGCAAAATACGGGGACAAGCTCCAGCGCGAGCTGCAGCACCATGCGTGGACAAAGGTCGATGGCCTGCAGAAGCAAAAGGGCTACAACAAGGCCATTTCCTACTACGCCGGCAGCGTGCTCGGCAACCAGGCCGAAAGCACAAAGTGGATTGATGTCGCCATCGTGCAGCTAGCTGCGCTGCCGGATAATGCAAACCATATCAGGGTCCGGAAGCTGCTGGAGCGAGTACCACAGAATTTCGCCACCCTTCTCCACCAAGCTTGGAAGACGGCAAGTGCGCCTTGTAACCCCACCCCCGCCAATCTTCCTTCCCAACACTAACAAAACTAAAAGATCCTCGGGCCACACGACGGCAACGTGGATACCATCAAGGAGCTTCTCCGGGCCCTGGCGTTGACCTACGAAGACCCAACCGAGAGCGAGCTCCTCGTCCTCGCCGGTCTCTCATCCGATGACAAAGAAACTGCCGAAGGCTTGCTCCGCGAGCTGATCGGCAAGTGCAAGCCACTCCTGAAGCGGATACCACAGCCGGCAGCAGGAGGAACGACGAGAACGGACCATTTCAAAATTGGCTTCCTCAACCCAGACGTGAAACGACACCTTCAGCGTGACTCGGAACTGAAGGAGCTTCTCGATCTCGATAAGGATGCTGTCAGACTCCAGCACGGCATCCTTGCTCTGCACTGCTTCTCGCACATTATGGATTCGGCCGCCTCGGAGACTGATTCTGTGCCGGACCAAGCGCCGCACCAGGAAGCAGCGCAGAGCGTTGTGGGAACCACTGCCGGAACGGTTGCCGGCACTGTTGCCGGCACTGTTGCCGGCACCGTAGCTGGTGATCTCAACACTATTAATAATGGCTCTGCCCTTGAAGAGAGCCAGTCGGATGAAATGAACGAAGAAGATGAAGAAGAGGAGAACTCGGATGGAGACTACTTGGCCGCCGCGGCAGGTGCCCACGACGGAAACAGCACCACCGAAGCCAACTCGAAGCCGCCACCGACGGCGATGCTGCCGTACGCAACCAAGCACTAGCTTCAATACGCGAGCGAGGCCAGCCCAGACATTGCGGAGCAGCTCAGTCTCGAAAGGGATTTTTGGGAGTCAGGCTCCGAGATCCGGCAAGTGTGGCTGACCGAGTTTCAACGGCTCACCGGCCGCTTTGACGGGCTCTCGGTCGATAAAAAGCTAAAGGCACTCCACGTAGCCGCCACGGTTGGCTTTCCTCGCTTGGTCGAGTCTCTGGTCAATGCGGGCTACGCTAAGGAGGTGAACGAATATGATTCATATGTAAACACGCCGGTGGGTGTCCTCCTTATGTCCCTTTCTTATCACCCGTACCTTTCTGTTTCCTGATCTCTTACCTAGCTCCACCTTGCTGCGTACTTTGGAAGGACCGACAATGTCGAACAGCTGCTGCTGATCAAAGACGTTAAGACGGACGACGCCGGCCCGGATGGCACAGCAAGCACTCCGCTCTCCATGGCAGCCGCCGGCGGCAAGACTGCTGTTATGGCACAGCTCATTGGCCATGGGGCTGACGTCAACGCCAGCGACACCAGTTGGGTCGGCCCAGTCATCAACACAGCTATCTTGTCGGGCAACGGTGATGCCGTCAAGTTGTTGCTCGAGCGCGGCGCTAAGCTCAACCGCCCCATCCTACCAAACCGCCTGCCACCTCTTGATCTCGCAGCACAATACTCCGACATCACCATGTTCGAAATTGTCCTAGCCGCCGGGCGCGAGAGCCTGGGCAGCGACGAATACGGAGGGGCTCTCGTGTCCGCATGCACGTCCGGCCGCATCGAGGTCGTCACCCAACTGATTGAGTTCCAGCCGAATAGAGTGCACTTCCAAGCCAGCCTCGACCGCGCCTACCCCGAAAAGAATTGGAATGTGGTTGAGCTGCTGCTGCAAAATATTCAAGGCTTGGACTGCAACAATGCCTTCTTCGCAGCCGCAACTGATGTCGAACACCGGGCGGACGTGCTCGCTGTCATGTGGGACTATACATCGGGCGCTATTGACAAGGCAATCCTCGACAAGTGCCTGTACAAAGCCACGGACAGCGAAAAGGAAACCACGGTCACGGCGTTGCTAAAAATGGGCGCGGACCCCAACGCTCAAGGAGAACTGTATGCCCCCCCTCCCCCCTACAACCCGAGTTACATCAACTAACATCAACTAGATTCGGCAACGCCCTCACCGCCGCCGCCAACGACGGCACCGTCGCCATAGTCCAAGCCCTCCTCGACTCCGGGGCAACCCCCACCTCTCCTTCCGGCTGGGCCCTCCAAACCGCCGCCCAACAAGGCCACACATCAGTCGTCTCCCAACTCCTGCACCACGGCGCCGACGTCAACCACATTAGCACACAACACCCATCCGGAACAGCTCTCCAAGCCGCCTGCGACTGCGGCCACTCAAACGTAGTACACATCCTCCTCCAAGCGGGCGCCAACCCGAACCTTGGCGGCGGCTTCTACGAGCGCCCCATCTTCATCGCCGCCGATACCCGACCCGAGGTGCTCCCTCACCTGCTCGCCGCCGAGGGAATCGAGCTGAACATTGTGGGAGGGCCCGTGAAGACAAGCCCGCTGTGTTGCGCCGCTCTGTTCCTCCCCGTGGATTGCGTCAAGATGCTGGTAGACACCGGCGCGGACGTCAACCTGGTCGACGATGATAGGGAAACCGCGCTGATGGCAGCTGCTGCGGTTGGTGAGAGCAAGTGTGTGCGGTTTCTGCTCGAGCGGGGCGCGGATCTCGTGACGGCGAGCCTGGAGGAGGGGTATGGCACCGCCCTCGAGGCAGCGCTCGAGAAACTCAAAGAAGACGAGGAAGAAGAGAAAGAGTGTGTATGGCTACTCGGTAAGCGAGCTGTGGTCATCTTGAAGGAGCTGAAGAGGCGTGCGGATGCAGGGGATCCGACGGCGCAGGAGATCCTATCGTTTGAAAAGCAGACTCGAGGCCAGGACGTGGCTGATGAGTCGGCGCAGGAAGAGGGGGAGCAGACGGAGCTGGAAAATGGGCTCGGGAATTTGAATTTGGGTGGCGGTGATAGCGACGGTAAAGGTGGTAGTGGCGATAGCGATGGTGACGGGAACGTTGGTGACGATGGCGGTAATGATGATGGCAGCAGTGATGATGATGATGGCAGCAGTGATGATGATGGCGATAATGCCGGTTAATGGCGATGATAATGGAACCCGGGCCTGCATGCGGGGAGGGACGAGTGGCATGCGAGGGGCATGCAAGCGACAGCAAGGAGTCAGAGGCTCCAAGGGAGACTTACGAACAGCAGTGGTCATTACCTAGTGGGCTTTAAATGTTCAAACTCCGGCAGGGTGGCCACCTAGAAAGCTTTTGAGTTCAACAAGCCTAGGGTTACAAGCCAGTGTGAGATAATAAGAAGGATTGATGTTAAATACCAACCCGCCCAGTCGAAAACTAGAAGAAAAAGCCAGTAAAAAAAAAAAATGTTACGGCCTGGACCCAATAGGGGTCAAAACAGAGTCGCGGGGTCGAGTAACGTCTAGGGACGAGAGGCTCGAGTGTTTGAGCACTGAGAAGGGTGTAATGCCCTTCCCTGACGAATATCTCTCCGGGAAGTTTCTGGAATTGGCGCCGCAGGAAGGCATCGAAGGTCTTTGAAGTCAGCGTGTCGTACTCGTAGTGAGGGAATTGTGTAGCATACCGGCCAATGCCTATAGAAAGCATGCTGGAGAATATATCACCGCGCTAGCACATCCTCAAAATTGATATTGTCGGACAGAAGTAACATGGGTTCTCTTCTGAATACAGCCAACATTCGTGAATGAATATAACGAAATATGGGAGAAGGTTACACAATCCGAGTACGAGTGACCGCAAGTCACGGACGGTGGTATGTCTACTTTGATTGCGGTGTCAGAGGCAATATTCGTTGGATGATACCTTAGGGAGTTGAGACTTGCAGCTTCAATAACAACGATATGAATGTTTCATCCGGGGAAAAAACCTCTGGAGCGACAACTCTGTGGCCCTCCAGGGGAGCATGGCGTTTGCCATTGATATCAAGGGGTGGCCCTTTCATCAAATCAGGGTCGTGTATCAAGGCTTCCGGGGTCTTTGTGTCAATGGCGGGACGAAGTCCATATTTCAGGATTCTGTCATTTTGGTCTTTAATAGCATTGAGAGTCGTAAGAATTGGGCCGGAAGTTGGGGAGAACTGCAAAGGGTCAGCTGCTGTGAAGAAGATAATACACCTGTTGTAATAGCTGCGCAGAATGCACGCACAATTGGTCAAGTTGAATGATTGTGTTTAAAACATGTAGTTGAGTTCCAATTCTCAAGCGTAAGCCTTCCACATGCTTTGAATAGAGGATATCCCAATGCGCTTTCCTGCCGACATGGCAATACCATTGGGGAGAGGCGTTAGGCCCGAGCATGTTGTTGAACTTGGATAGCAGACTCAGAAACTCGGTGAGGGCTGACAGTGTAATTTTCGCTTGTTGTTCTGCGTAGGATGTGAGTATGCTGCTGGGATTGGAGCTGGATTGCCGAGACTGCAACTGCCGAAGAACTTGCTGCAGAAGGTCTAGTTCCGTGACGACTTGTCGGTAATTTTCCGATGCACCGCCGGCATTTTTTAGAGCTTTGTTGATGTCGACAATGAGATTGACGGCACTGATAAAATCACCCGCCGAGAAGCCAAATGCTGGCGCTGCTATTGCTGTCGAACGAACTTGGAAGTTCAATTTGGGAGGTCTCGGGTTGAGACTGGGATTATCCTCACACATGTATCGGACCAGCCCAGGTGGGAGGGCGTGGAGGCTGTGCAATCCCAAAGAGGGGGAGGTCATGCAGGACTTGCACAATTGTGGTAGAGTCCATGCCATGTCCGCCAGAACGCTGGCGGGCCTATTCTCATGTTACACAGGGACAATATTGTCGGGCCAAGCTTTTCAGCCCCACGACCCAGCACGCCAATATATACTTAAAAGAGGCACCCAAATATTTTGGAGCGGGTGTCACATTCGTTTAGCATCAATAAAGCTCAACTACCCGGATGGTCTGATACCAACCATAACAACTGCGACTCCCAGCTGCAGTTAGTCGCTGCGCCTGAGCATAATGGTATTCCCTCGGAGTTTTTGGTGGCACCGCGCACGTTTAGACAGCTGCGGTACCCCCGCTAAAGGACGAGGAGTCGCGGTCCCGGGCGGACGCCGTAGAATCAAGGTATGTATACAGAACTGAGACCAAGTAGCTAGGGACTAAGTACAAGGAGGATGCGCCGGAGTGCGAGCCAAAGGGTGTCCACTTCAAGTTTCGCCCCGGGGCAAGAACTAGGCCGCTGACATAGTGAACCCCCCGTCTGTGAGGACTTGCTTCAACATCCTATCTTATATACCCCAACCTATAGGGTGTCGCCCCTCCATGGTGGTCAAGCTGCTAAACTCCGGTGGGAGGGCTTCTCTATTCCTGGATGTGAGTTCACCATGTCAGTGAGGCTCCGATTAAAGAATGAAATCGACAAGGATGGGGGGCAGCTCAAGAGATGCCCGTGGGCAAACTGCCGGGGCGGACACATGACAGTCTAGGCTCCGGGTTCCTTTAACTGTTCGAGATGCAATATCACCTACTCCGGACTCTTCCAGATCGTCTACAAGAAGTTAGGATACACACTCACATACCCCCGCTTTTTACAAACTGAAGCACCCGCTGGGAAGCTCCGTCTAGGAATTGATGGGCAAAACGGATGATTTCGGAAAGCATTTCGGGAGGCATCATTGCGACCAAAGAGAGCGCGCTGGGGATGGTGCTGCCATTGTGGGCTAGATGGTCTAGATATGAGCATGTTGGTTGAGGACTGCTGTGAACAGAATTGTCTTCGCAGCCGTTGCATAGATTGCACTGTTCATGAAGTAGATCTGGGAGCCGGTTTAAAACTCGAAGCTGCGATCATCGAGTGCAGCAGGTAACAGGGCAGCAGTAGGACATCATCTCGATTCCCCCAGTAGATACCTAGTGGATCGCATTTCATAGTTTGGTATGGTCACTAAAGCAGGTTTCAACCAACGACTTGAGATTTCGTGCCAGTCACCCGTGAAGCCAGCTACGCGACATCTCAACATAAACATCTCATCAGGGCGTGTGGCTCAGTTGGTAGAGCGTTCGCTTAGCATACCCCAGTATGCGAAAGGTCCTGGGTTCAATTCCCAGCTCGTCCAGTCAATCATGAAATAAGGGGTGTGATCTACAAGATCATCACCTCTTCTTTTTGCACTTTGACATCCTGAATGCATGTTGGTAGGATCGCTTTTTGGTGTGGGAAAGTAGGCGGCCCACTCAGCAGGGAATTTATGCAGCGCACATATGGGCTCAGGGGTTTGTTTACCATCCTTGGCGGGTCAGGGGTAAAAGTGGGGTCGGGTGCTTCCAGAGTTTGGCAATTCAATGCCCTTAGCTCACTGCTTAACTCTAGCAAATTTCACCATATCGCTTCGGTTAATCTCACATTGATATGAAACAAGCGAACGAGAGCTCCCTTGATTTTACTTGCGGTTGCGCGTGATGCTTGTGCCACACCGCAGCATATTGTGCGCTGTGCCCCCGGATCATCCCCAGAGTGCAGATCTGCCTTGCCACCTTGGTCATTTTCTAGTCAAGCCCACTCCCCGTGAATTCCTTGACTGGTGCTCAATCACTCCTCAACAAGCTGAAAATGTGATTGCCAAAGCGGTCCAAAGCGGCTCACGATGGGTCCGATACAGCGCATCGGCGATGCGTCATTCGAAGATCCAGGAGATGCGGATGCGAATGCGGATGTAAATGGCAACTTCTCCCAATCTTTGGACGTCAGTCCCACACTCCTCCACATTTCAAATGAAAACCTGCCGGAGGTCGTGGACGACAACTTCCCCCAGGTTGTCAACGATGACTCGCCCGAGGTGCGCAAGCTAGACGACGATACTATGAAGCATCCCCGCCTCGCGATCGAGGAATCATGTAAGGAGGTAGTCTTTCAGCGAGGCACTTCAGAGCCATCCCCAGCCTCTTGGGCCTGGTGGCGACAAAAGAAGCGTAGACTCCTTTTGGCAGCAATCGCCGCAATCATTTTGATCTCTGTGGTCGTCGGTCCTGTGGTCGGCACCCGGAAAGGCTCCCAACTCCACGAATATGCTCCCGATCGCACATTCATCTCCAACCTCAACACCATCTGCGGCGGTATCCTGTGTCCGCAGATCCTGACCACCTCCATCCTTGGAAGAGACACGGATAGCAACCACGACCTCTTCCTCTTCGCGCGCGGTGTCGATAATGCGATATGGTACAACTCGGCGTCAACAGAAACACTTAACGTCTCATCAGGCTGGCCGTCAGATCGCTTATGGCGTGCCCTCCCCGGTGGTCCCCAGTTTTTCTCCCAGCCGACTGCCATAGCTTGGGGTCAGCAGTCAAAGTACGTTTCCGTCGCGGCGGTCTCGTCCCTTGATGGAATCATCAGATCGGCACGCTTCCAGTTCGCCGAGAGTGGGAACTCCCACATCATTGGCGAGTGGGAAGACCTTGGCGGGCCCGTGGACAGTCCGCTGGCGGGGTGTTCAGGATTCAACGGCACAAGACCCGACTGGTTCGCAAAATCAGGCGATGCCGTGGCTCAGAATTGGTGGGAAGGGAATTCCGCCGGAACAGGAGCCTGGATACACTCTACTACCAGCGGCAATGCGAAATGGCACCCGGTCGTGGAATCCGATCCGCCTGTGGCTTCACGGCCGGCTGTGATCTGCCGCGAGCCAACCTCGTCGCACGGTATGGCAGTGTACCGTAGGGATGGCGATGCCGATGTGTATCTTTATTCGACTTCGAACTCGACTTGGATGCTGATGCGCAATGACCTAGTGTCAAGAAGCAAGTTTCAGGGAGAACCCATTGCGGTTGGACTCGGGGGCCGCCGCATTGACTTTTTTGGTGTGGGTGAGGATGCTGCGATGCGTCGCTTGAGCGTGGAATTTAGCTTCGGTGCAGACATGGGGTCGTTGACAAAGGAGACAAACCTCGGTGGGTCATTTCAGAGTGTGCCGGCAGTCGTGGCCACGGGCTTGGGGTCGGCGGAGGTGGATAGGATTGATGTTGTGGCAGTGGGGACGAATGGGAATTTACACCATCGAGCGATGGGAGGGGATATTTGGACGTCTAAGTGGGAGGATCTTGGCGTGGCGGCAACGAGTGCGCCTATTCTGGTCAACCTTGGGGAACTGGTTGGTGTATTTGTGGTGGGTGTTGGTGGCCAGATCAAGTACACCATGTGGAATGTTTCGTCGGAGCTGAATTGGAAGAATTTGGAATGGAGGAGTATGGGGGGGAACATGACAACTGCATTTCATCCAAGGAAATAGAGAGTAACATTTTGTGAATAAGACCAAAATACCACGAGCTTGACTTCCCCATCCACTGTTGCCAATGGTGTTTAGTATGATCCGACCCCGTAAGCAGAAGAGGGCTAAGGGGATGTATCAAATTACGTAATCATTCCTTAGTCAGCCGCTCTGAGAGCGGTTAGGCCGCAATTTAGGGGCTCGCGGTCGCGCGGACCGCTTCTTGAATGGAACACACTGGACAACTTCCAATTGCTGCGTTTCCGGTTGGCTGCGTAGAATTCAACAGGATGACGTTCTAAATTTGTGTATCTGCCATCATTGCGGCAAAGAGCTATGATACATGGAAGGAGCGATATAAAATTTCAACGATTACGCGCATCTCGGTCGTGGCAGCCTGGATTTAGTCACATATGGTCTGATTCTCGTGGGCATGTTTGCCCAAAAGGGAAGGGCCGGTGACAAAGGGTGCCTCGCCAAGCTTGCGCCAGGGAAACAAAGGTGAAAAATCTCAGGCCCCGGAAAGGCGCGCAGAATGTTTTGGAAGGGACGTTTCGCTTCCCCTGGCATTTCGAATCTTCACGTGATCGCGCGACCGACTCCACCCAACACAATGTGGGTCATAGAAAAGCGCGCGGTGCTCGCCGTCTTCAACTCTCCGTCAACCCGACCTGACCATCGAATTACGAGACTCCGCCCAGGTGCTCATTTAGCTCGCTAATATCACGGCAGCTGCGACAGTTTTTGCAGGAGGGCCTGACTGTTCTGAACGCTTCTGGCCCTGCGATTCTCGGTCCGCCATTTTTGGCCAACGTCGGGAGCATTCCATTCATCTCCGTTCGCGGTTTCCCCCAACCTCCGGTTGGTCCCATTCCGCCAAGACCGCCACTGCTGGGCAGACAAGCCCGAAATTTAATCGCAGGACGTCTACTTGGGTCTCCCCGTCCGTCGCTGCTGTTCGCGAAATCCGATTACTGTCAAATCTCGTCAACCTCAGGCTTCCAGACAACTGACCATCATGGGTCGCGTTTGCGCCGACTGTCACCGCAACCTCCCACGCACATCCTACACTGGCAATCAGTACGCCAAGCCCGAGGGCGTGTCGCGATGTGCCAGCTGCGTTCACGGCCATCATCGCGACGTCGCTGACTCGGCCCCATCCGACAGCGGTCGCTACAATGATTCCTCGCGAGCCATGTACACCTACAACGCACTCACTTATCCCTTTGCCGCCGGGGCGTTCCGGTGGGTTGCCAAGGGTAAATATACCAGCGGAAACCGCGCAGGCCAGGCGTCTGTGTGCAAGTGGTTCAAGTCCGGCACTGTCTTCGAGGAGGATTATTTCACTCTCGACATCAAGGCTGTTGACAAAGCTCTCGACATTGTCAACCGGTTCAACCAGTTGAACGTAGTATCTAAAACCATCAAGGTCAACGTTCCCGAGGTTTGGGAATTCAACAGAGATTGTTCCGGAGAGTGGGCCGGTTCCAAAACACTCTCGGAGCCCTTCATTGCCAACTACCAAAAGTTCAACAGCAACACCGGCTGGACCGACACGAGACGGAACTGGGCCAAGGCAATGCAAGCTCTGAGCCACTTCAGCTACCACGTCTCCGGTGGGATGTTTGTTCTTTGCGATATCCAGGGCGGCATCTACCAGGATTCGGTCGTCCTATCGGACCCGGTCATCTTGTCACGGAACCGCGATTACGGCGTTACAGATCTTGGTGCTATGGGCATCAGCTCATTTTTCTACCATCACACATGCAACGAGTACTGTCGTTCCAACTGGACTCGCCCGTCCAACCCCGTTGAGTACTACGAGCCCCGTATGGGAACCAGCATGCTCAGAAAGACGGTCTCTACTGCTCTGTCGAAGCCGCGACATACTGCCGCTGTGCTTCCCACATTTGAAGAGGAGGATGAGGATGACTATTGAGGCGGTACTGCCCCGAGCTTCAGGAAAACGGCCTCGTCGTAGAGGAGGTAGTTCATTAAGATTGGGTCGATCGTATTAAACGTGGGAACAGGGAATTCTGGGAGGATGTCGTTTCGGGGCACAGTACGTCGCATAATATTAGACGCGAGCTGAAGGATCATGAACATTAAGATGGGTATGTATGTATGTATGCCTGCGCTTATCGCCACAACGCCAGCATCCCCGCAAATACACCTAATCAAACACAAGCCAATTCTACCTCGTCCCCGACGCCCCGGGACTTCCCGTCCCCGCACCCGGCATCGACCCACTCCCGCTCCCACCGACCTCCTTCGCTAACGGACTCGGCGTCCTCGGCATATTCGGCGTCTTCGGCCTCCCCCCACCCACTGACAGTCGTCCGTCCTGTGACACCCTTCCCGTCTCTATCCCTTTCCCTCCCACCCCCCCCGGCCCTGTCCCCGCCGACCCTGGCCTGCCCATCTGCATCTCAATCGCACTCGGACTCGCCTCAGGCCGCTTCTCCAGCGTCTTCCACCCCCCCAGCTCCGCGGTGTTGCCTCCCCCCGCCGCGGCAGCTTCTGCCTTGCGGTCTAACTCCTTGTTCTTGCGGATCACCATAAAGGCGGACCCGGCGAGGATGACGGCCATCCCGACGCCGGCGGCGACGCCGATGCCGATTTTGGCGGGAAGGGTGAGAACGTCTTCAGTGCCGCCGCGAAGGTTGGAG
>Ga0247760_1001070_pt1 | contig 27429 bp, 31 predicted proteins | sample UWRJL171409R4_FD_179936 | JGI IMG/M metagenome (GOLD analysis project Ga0247760, IMG submission 179936) | Plant litter microbial communities from Arlington Agricultural Research Station in Wisconsin, United States - UWRJ-L171-409R-4 | ecosystem: Environmental > Terrestrial > Plant litter >... | reverse complement strand
CTCAAGCCCCCAACCCTCAACTCTCCTCCCCCCTCTTCACCCTCCTCCCCCCCGAACTCCGGCACCTAATCTTCACCTTCGCCCTCTCCTCCTTCCCCGACCCCCTTCCCACATCCCACTTCCCCCCTTCAACATGCTACACCCGGCCCTCGTACTTCTCCCCCGAAAAAACCGACGTCCGCCTCCTGCGCACCTGCCGCGCCGTGTACACCGAGGCATGGCACCTCCCCTTTCTGCTGCGCGAGCAGATCCACTGGCTGGGGAGCAGCGGGCGGGCGCCGGTAGTGTAGGGTTGGAGGAGGAGAAGGCTGTTTGATCCGGGGATGGTGGTGAGCGTTAGGGAGCAGTTTGGTAGGGGGGCGGGGAAGGGGGAGGCGGTGGAGATTGAGAGGATGAGGGTGTTTGCGCAGATGTGGGCGCTGGAAGGGGGGAGGTTGGGGCGGTTGTTGGCGGACTTTTTGAGGGCGGGGTTCGGTTTTAAGAGGGTGACGCTTACGGTTAGGCAGTGAGTATTTATTTGCCTATCGATTACCTTGATTTTTTCTTTCCCAGGCTGGTTGCGATGGCTGACCGGGTAGTAGTACCGATTGGTGGTGGTGGGAGAATGACAGGCCGCTTTATTTCGAGGGCAAGTGGGTTGAGGCCCTGCACTCTTGTTTACCGTCGAGCGTGCGCGAGTTTCGGATCGAGTTGGAGTCGTTAGAGCGGAAGAAGAGTCAGGTCAACCAAATCGCAAAACAGATGGCCGAGCAGTGGTACTTCAAGAGGGCCGATAATGTGGCACTGTTCGCTGATGTCACGGGGAAGGCCACCGAGGTCGATCGCTGGACCGGCACCAGCACGTGGGACGGCAGCACGTGGACGAGAGATGAGTCGAGGCCGGGACAGATTGACTACTACATCGCCACTGTGGTGTTTCGGCCGGAATGGGTCGTCAAAAGACATGGGGGCCAGATGAATCCGCTGCTGGTCGAAAATGCTGCGAATGGTCGATGGGATCAACCGAAGCTGGTGGTATTGCCGGAACCGGGTTCTGAGCTAGGGGGAGGATCGGAAGAAGATGCCACAAACCCCGGCGCAGACTGGGAGGATACCTCGGATTCTGAAGGGGACGGGATTTATGATTGAGGGCCCGGACAGCGAAGGTCGCAAAGTCTAGTCTGCAGGCTAGAGTGGGAGAAGGGATTGCAAAGGTGAAGCCAGAATTACGCTGCAAAGACGACTCGGAAGAAAAGGGGGTCAAGCCAGGACAACACTCACATACTCCAACTATGACTAAGACGACGAACCAAAAAGATACCGAATCCCACCCGTGAAATGCTTTGCCCCCTCATGACCACGACAAGGAAATCAAACCGAAAACCAACCGCTCCCAATGCCAGGCTCCCTCATCAAAACTCCTCGCCCCCCCTTCCATCCCCAACATCGCATCCCAAAACCTTTTACACCCCCTCCCCCCTCCCTCAACCTAAGCCTTCGGCCTCACACCCGCCGCCTGCAACTTCCCAATAATAAACGCCACCATCTCAGGCGCCCTCCGCTCATAATCCAAATGCGGCGCCAAGATGACCAAACTGCCCGAGCACACGGCATCGCCCGTATTGCAAATAATCTTTGTCTTGTCCTGCGGAAAGTTCGGAATCTGCCCCCGGTCCTGCTGGTTCTTGGTGTCGCCAAACGTAAACGCTGCGACGATCTTGTCCTTCTGCGCCGCAGTCAGGTCCTCGACGGCGCGGTGCGTGAGGGCTGCGCCCTGCGAGTAGCCGCCGACGACGAGCTTGGAGGTCGGGCAGTTGGAGATGGCGTTCTGGATGAGGCGCTTCATCTCGCGGATGCCGGCGAGGTCGGCGCCGCCCGGGAGGAGGTTTGTGGATACCAGGGCGGCGTAGTCGATGCCTTCGACGGCGACGGCGGTTTCGCCGAAGATTTCTTTTATCTGGTTGGTTGGGGGTTAGTGGAGGTTCTCGTCGAGTTGGGCAGCTTCCTGGGCGAGGAGAAAAGAGCGATGTGGTTTGGGACTCATCGTTCTCGACACTCCCGATTCAATACAAGGGCCAAGACGGCAGGGGATAGGAGAGAATTTTCTCTGGTTAGGGTGGGAGATACTCACGCCGTTGGCTGTGGGCGGCCCGCAGATGGTGCCCATGTTGCCGACTTCGGTGGAGCCGCGCGCGAAGAGCATGATGATGGGGCGGCAGCCGAAGGCGGTGAATTCGTTGGAGGTGATGCCGACGCGTCGGACCTCGATGGGGCTGGCGACGGCGAGGGAGAAGAGGAGGGCGGAGGCGAAGGTCTTCATCTTGGAGGGAGGTGAGGGTGAAGTTGACGGAGTTGTTGGACTGAATGGGATGGAAAGATGGTGTTGTTGAGTCGGTTGTTGGAATTATTGTTTCTCTAAGTCGAGGTCTTCACATCTCTTTATACATCTCGAAAAAGAGTCAAAACGTCGCCTCATGGATCCATCCCATTCGCGATTTGTTCCAACTCCGTCCTAGCTTGCGATTTCCCCGTCATCTCGAAATAATTCCTGGGGAAACACTCTACCAGTCGCATTTCGCATCTTTGTCGCGGGAGTTGTAAACAACGACACAACCTTCTCCGCATTCCTGGGGTGCCGTGCATCCATACGACGTTTCCAGCGCCGCGGGTCGGCGGCCGTGGGTCAGGCAAGCGCCCTGCGTCAATCGCAAACAAATCCCGATCGGGGAATTGGGGGGCGCCTAGGGTGTGATCCGCAACCATTGTGAAATGCCAAGCGTGTGACCCTAGCATCACCTGAAGCCGACATGGCGGGGTCCCACTATACGCCTAATGTTTCGGGTTCGCCAAGCTTAATCCGCACCATTCTGCGTCGACTTCACCAGGTTTTGACCGAGGCTCGAACCGGGAATTCATTTCCTCCACTCGACGTGCCTCGGTATTACGACCTCATATTGCGGAGGTGGTTGCCGCATCCCTTCAGTGCCTGTTCTAGCTGACCCTCAGCTTACGAAGTAGGCACCAATGCTACCTACCCTCTTGTTAGTCCCCGCTCAACCCCACAGGCTGAGATGACAACCAACTATCCCTTCCCTCTCCTTACAGCCCCTCAATTTCAGTAGTCCGAGATGGAGGAAGATTGTCGCCCGGCGTGATCTTGGGCTCGTGGACGATGGATCATAAGAACACGAGATCATGACCGCTGCCAATGCCAGCGGTACGGCGGCCGCACAACCGCGTCTGCAAGGTGTCGGAGTCCTTGGTGGGGTCCTCTTAGTGATAGACATAGAACATGGGCTGCGCGGACTAAACGCCACAACTCTAGTCCTTGGTCGGAAGCTAGGCAGACTTGCACTACTTTCGAGGAGAGCAAAGACGGGCTCCTCGTTCCGCAGCTGCTCAGATCCCCTTAAGTCAATACTCAGAAATATCTTATCATAGACACAAGTCTTTCAAGGCCTCTCTTCATACTATAAGCGCCAACTTGGATAAAAGATAGGTACCTAACCACACAACGCCTGTAGCCCAACACATCACAGCTCGCCGCTCCCACATAATCTGTGCGGACGTTGGATGTGACGTTGAGACCGAAGTCCCTCTTGACTTACAGTTACACAATCCGTGCGGGGCTCTCTAACGCATTTCTCACACGGAGCAAAGATTTCCCTTTCGTACTACAACTCGACGTGCCTCGGCATATTACCTACCACTTCTCCTATATGTGTGCGTGGAGTAGTTCGTAGTTCATCGATCGCCGCCTCTAGCCCCAATTCCAGCTAGCCAATCCACAGTCCCTGCATAGCAGCTCGGTCAGGTACCATTCTACCCAATCCCCAGCACAGCACCCAATCTCAGCCCCTACCCATTGCAGCTAACCCCCACAGTCCTCTCTTTTTATGCTCTTACCCCATCTTCGTCTCCACTCCCGTCATGTCCCATTTAACCTCTGAACTCAACCACTCTCAACCACGCTCGCGAGTCCCCTCCCTGAGGTAAGCAAACAAATCAAGCGCATACCTTTCATTCAAACACTCCTAACTCAAGCTCCTTCGTCACCCTCTTTCAACTTTATCTATCAGAAACCACCACCAGCTTAGTTCCCGGCACCCGTCTTAACTCGCTCAACATGACGGAATAGAATACCTACCTAGGTTGGTACCTACCCATTCACCTCCGTGTATCCCGGCCTCATCTCGATGACACCATCTCCAGCCCAACGAGGCTTCTTATCGCCTCCGCGGAGCCCGGGCTGTTTGATTCCTCCTCCCCTCCATATCCTCCGGGAACAAGTGCCGTGGGTCATGTTATTCAAGCATCGGATACCAGTACTCAGACTCCTTTTCCTGCCTTTCTCGCTTTTGTTTTTGTTATTACACTCGCTTATCAAATACGTTATTTGATTTGACAGCGGATAAATATCGCCACCCACCCTTAGCAGAGCTGGCTAACCTAGAGCGACCTCCCCTAGAAATACTTTAAGATATCATTAGTAATTTTCTGTGCCTCTTAAGAAAATCTCGGGATTAAACTTTCCCAGCCTTTATAGTGGACTCCCTGGGGCTGATGGGCTGATTGAGTGCAATGCCGCTCCCTCTTCGGAGAATTCTTTCAATCTTGCAGAATAGCTCCGAAGTGCCATCAAGCTCTCATAGGGTGCACGTGCCATTCAAGCTTAGTCAGATCACCCCGCACAAAAATCCGATCCATCCCAATCCGATCCAATCCAATCCAATACTAGACGACCGCTGCGAATGCTGAACCACCAAGACAGATTCCGCAACATCGAGACCTCAAGCGCAAACTTCAGCTTTCCCCCCTAAGCTCCCCAACGATGGATCAAGACTTCCAGTACGCAGGTAGTCCGCTCGATTTGGACGACTCGTTCCGTCTGATTCAACTCGAGCCTGGTCAACTCGATGAACCTGTCCAAATCCATCTCGTCAATTCGCGTCTCTGTCTCAAACAATACTATGAGGCTCTCTCATACACATGGGGCAACCCAAGCATCTTATCTCAAATCAGCGTCGTTGATAATGATGCCAAGTTTAAAACCGCCATAAGCATCACTACCAACTGCCACTCCGCCCTCCGGAGGTTACGATGTCTCGACCGCCCTCGGACGCTCTGGGTTGACGCTATCTGCATCAATCAGTCTTCGATACAAGAGCGCAACCACCAACTTGGGCTGATGACGCGCATCTACCAGGGCGCATCGCGTGTACTGGTTTACCTTGGGGAAAGCGACCATGATAGCGACGTGGTCATGGAGTGGATACGAGAACTTGATGCCCCTTCGGACTTTGGCCGAGAAAGTACCGTATCTTGGCCGTCAAGACACGCCCTGAAAAGATTTTTCTCTCGTCATTGGTTTCGCCGTGTTTGGGTTCTGCAAGAGGTCAAGTTCGCCCGACTGGCCATAGTCATCTGTGGAAGCCAAGAAACCGACTGGGAGAGCTTTTCGACGTTCCATCGCTGGTCAGTTTTAAGAGCGGGGCCCAGACTGCCATACTCGGTTGTGTACGCCAGCAAGGCGGAACGTCAAGGGCTGACGGCGTGGCTAGCTTCCTTGAGCTACGCCCAGCATCTCGCACGAGTACTCCAAGGCGCGCGCTTGTGCGAAGCAACAGACCCCCGGGACAAGGTTTTCGCCGTCGTCCCACTTGCGTATTCGGATTACGAAGAAGCGAAGAGGGCCCAGCTCGCTCAGGCGACATCAAGTGACGAAAATGACGAAAATCACATTTTGCCCGGCCCACGAACTATCGACGTGGATGCCAACTACGAACACTCTACCTATCGGGTCTTCACAAACCTTTCTCTTTCCCTCCTCCTCGAACTCGGTTTAGACGAGCTGCTGTCAATGGTCCATACTGATAGAAGACGCGGCATCTCCGGGCTTCCATCCTGGGTACCAGACTGGTCAGTTCAAAGTTCCCCCGTACCATGGGGTATGGAATTCTCCAAAGTTTATGCCGGATTTCAAACTCGGGAAGAATCCCAAGTTGGCAGCATCAAGCCAACGTGGAGAGTGCAAGACATCACAGGAACTGAAACGGCGCCAACAGAACAAACCCTCCTCTATGTACCTGCCGTCCGTGTCGGCACCATTACCAAAGCCGGGGCAGTTTGTTGCGTCGATAATGATTTTTTCCCTATTGGCAAATGGAAGCAGCTTACCGCAGAAGCCGAAAACTACGAACTATCTGAGAATTCTCGCTCACCCTTTGTGTCGGTGCTTTTTGGAGGCCGCAACACCTTAAAATTCGAAACTGTTGTCAATTACATACGAGAGTACAACGGGGAAGTGTTAACCGACAAGGAGAGAAAGACGATTGCCCGGCTGTGTTGGAGAAGCGAGTTTTGGGACCGCCGAAGCGGATTGACGCATAAAATGGAGGATGAGTTCACGATTCGAGTCGACAACGACGACAATAGCCGCTTGGAAAGAATACCACTGCGATCCATATTTGCGGACAAGAGAACCTTCGGCACCCTAGGCAACGACATTTTGGATCGGTGCGATGGGAAGAGATTTGTTGTGCTGGACACGGGCTTAATGGGACTGACAGTTGGGAGTGCGGATCTTGGGGACCAGGTGTGGGTTTTGGAGAATGTTACGAGACCATTTGTTTTTCGAAAGGCTGCCGAGCCGGATCTGGCAAGTGTGAGCAATACTTCCACATTCATAGGGCCTTGTTGGGTTAACGGTGCTATGTTTGGTGAGATTTGGGGGGATGTTATCAAGGAACAAGAAGAAAGCAGAACATTGGAAGAGCTCATCATTGTTTGATTGGCAAGACGCTTTTACCTCAGTTCTACTCCCTAGAAAATTCAGAAAATCACTGGATGAAACTACGAGAATATATGGCTTATAGTGCCAGAAATACTGCATACGGGAATCGAGCCGATTGATGGGTTGAAACTGGATGATTGTCCAGGCTGTTTTTTTCAACACCACGCCCAGCTTTGCACGGGAGCCCCATGACAAAAGCGGTCAATCGAGAATTCGCCGCTGGGTCACACAAAATAGCCTAGTTTTATGAGACGAGTTTGGGCACTCACACTGATAATTGCTATTCTCGTTCGTGGCCCTGAGCTGCAGTACGCCATGGGTGAGCGCCGCTGCGACGGAGTAGCGGCTCTACGGCATGCTGTGGCTAGGGGCCGCCTCGATCTAGTATACATTTATACAGCTTTTTTGGCTGATAAGGGGCCAAACGAAGAGGCGCCTGGGCTCCATCCCAGTCCCAATAAGTCAGCCAAAACCCACCAAAACACTGGAGTACATCACGTTTCCGACCAGAATTGTCACCTTCCCCACCACACACCTAAAATTCCCCGCCCACTTCTCCCCAGGCTCGTAATCAGGTAACAAGACCTCCACTTTCCTCGGACATCCCCCAACCATCTCCTCACTCACCTCCACCTCAACACCCTCCACCATCCTCATCACCCCCCTCTCATAATTATGATTCACAACATGCACCGACACCCCGCGCGTCCCATTATCCCCCCTCCCCGAACACCAAAACACTCTCAACCGACCCCTTAGGTTATCGAGGAACTTATTACATAAAGCGTGGTTCATGTCAATGTCACCGACGCAACTGGATACACCACATTACATTATGTTTATCTGGCTGGCCAGGTCGCTTGAGCCACCTCTCGGATGTTGTCTGATTGGTTGGTCGGCGATTGGCTGTTCTGTTTTCAAGGGTCGAGAATTGGGCGATGCGTTGGCAAGCAAGCAATTCTTGCACAGAGGCGTCCAATGAGGGCTGCCGCGGATGTCAGCCCCTGATGCTTTTGCGGGGAAGTCCAGTCTCGTCTCGGGGGCCAGTATTCTCCCCTTCCCTCTCTTTCGGTCGAGCTTCGCATAGCCGTCGTTGCATAGGTAACCCACAAAGGTAATCCACAATGCCTGTTGAAGTGCTCAAGCTGCCCGGAGGGCCATGGCACACCCCTTCCGAGGCTGGCGATGCCATTCTCAAAAACCCAGCCCTCGACGGCAAACCTGGCTTGCAGTACCCGCCGCTACCGAGCAGGTGTTTCCGTCTCCTGAAAACGGTGGAGCGCAGTGCGACGCTCGTCCGGCTCACCATGCACTCATTCCCTGTCTCGTCGCCACCGGGCTACGTCGCCCTTTCGTACACCTGGGGAAGCGCGGCGCCAAACGACTCGATGACAGCAGAGCGCAATTGCCCCGTCATCTGCGACGGACAGATCGTCCATGTGACGGAGAATCTCTGGATCGCGTTGCGGGCCATCAACGTCCCGGGCGCCTACATGTGGGCTGACGGGCTCTGCATCAACCAGGAAGACGTATCAGAGCGGTCGTCGCAGGTTGCGCTGATGGGGCACATCTATTCCAACGCCAGCCAGGTGCTGGTGTGGCTAGGCCCAGACGATGAGAAGACGTGGCAGGGCTGCCAAGTTGTGCAAGCCCTTGCCCCTAGGCTCCACAGTGTTTTCGAAGAGGAAGGACCGAACTGCATGCATGGCTGCGCGGGGAACAGGGAGTTGTGGATTCGAAAGCTCGGCCGACGCGAGTTCCACGAGGAAGAGGTGCACGCGCTTAACCATCTTTTCGCGCGCAGGTGGTTGGAACGCCTGTGGGTTATTCAGGAAGTGGTGCTCGCCAAGAAGATCAGCATTGCGTGCGGCAGTAGCTGCTTCGAGTGGGTTCTTTTCGAAACCATGGCGCTTTTTCTAGCTACAAGCGGGTACTCAGCGGCTTGGGTTGATCTCCGCATCCGGTTGCTGGGGACGGATAACCCGCCTTTTATGGGTGGCAGCGTGATGGCCATGGCCACGCTCAAATCCTGCTTTGATTCGGGGAATATACCAGTCTCAGAGCGCGGTACGGTGGCTGAGCCTTCCCGCCTTGACGATGGCATGCTAGTCACGGCTTTTTTCCAGGCCCTGGAGACTCTCATCGTTGCATCTCGCTCAGCTCAAGCTACCATGTCTCAGGACAAAGTTTTCGCTCCCGCCGCTCTGCTCCTACATAAGTTCTCGGACAGAATTGCGCCAGAGACTTTCCAGATCGACTACGCCCTTCCAACCCGCACCTTGTATATCGACACATGCACGAAGATCATCAATCATGGCAAAAGATTAAGCCTCCTGAGCTATGTTGAAGACCGCGCGTTCCGGAAACTCGAGGGTCTCCCATCGTGGGTACCGGACTTGAGCATCGGGCTTATCCAACCTCTTGTTAGCCTACGCGATCTCAAAGGCGGGCGCTTCAAGTGTCTGACTAGCGGGCCTACTTATGCCCCATCAGCTTCTGACGGCAAGCTAATAGCCCAAGGCTATCGTTTAGACGCTCTCTCCAGCATCGTGTCATCTAGTCGTGGATCAGGCGGTTACACCGGTCCCGAACTTTTTACAGAAGCGGCCACGCTATGGTTACAGTTCGCCCTGTCCCTCGAGACCAGTTATTTGACTGGGGAGTCTGCCCTGGAGGCCTTCATCCGAACCATCCTGGCGGACCAGGTTGGAGCTTCCAGCTTGACAGGCCTGAAGAGACTCTGCCACGACTATCTACTTAGCGGTCTGTTAGCGAGCCCGGAGCTGGATGACATTCTCAGACGCTATCGGGACCAGACCGGGATTACTGACAGCAAACTTGTCGTATCAAGCTTATGTCGAATGCTTTGCCTCAATCCGGACAATTGTCCGTCATGGCCCGTCCTAGAAGCATTTGAGGAGCAGTACGGGGCAGGCGTCGTTCCCTCCCTTACCGAACTCGTTGGATACTTTGACAAGCTCTACTCGGGTGCCGATCCGCTAAACCCGAGGAGAAAGCCTGACTACCTATCCACCCACAATCGACACCTACGCTCCCTCATGGGCCGCCGCCTGTTCAAGTCACAACGGGGGTATATCGGATTGAGCCCTGAGAGCGCAGTGGAAGGGGACGAGATCTGGTTGGTGTGCGACTCGGACGTGCCGCTAGTCTTGAGGCCGGCTGGAGAGCCCGGCACGCACGTCCTTGTCGGACCTGCCTACGTGCATGGTGTCATGTACGGAGAACTTGATGTCCAGAAGCTCGGCGACTTGGTTTCTCTGACCGTTGTGTGAAAGAATTTCTCTAGATATTAATCTTGGATAAGGAAATAATCAGGTCGAGTGTCAGTTTTTAGAGTGTAAACTTTCATATAACTACGCCGTCCATTTCTTCCTTGACAAGGACAACCACCCGATTGTTTTGGTTTTTCAGTATCTACATGGATCTAGTTATTATGGGACAGTAAAGAGGGGTGTGCCCCGTGAGGTTTTCACGTCTCATGACCTTTACCATTTCAAATTGGAAGCCGAGGACGCATGTGGGCGTATGTTAGGCAAAGACTGGTTACTTGACCCGGTTCATGCGGAACTTGTTGATGCTTTGAGCACCACAGATCCTGAACCCACTAGCGACCCCCGCGAAATGTAAAGTGAAGGGCGTTTGTCCTATCTGAAGTTATCCTACACTGCCGATTCTCCATGCGTGAATACTGTAAAATTCTCTCAAAAAGCCACTCTAGCCTGTAGCTGGATGGGATGTGAGCATTTTACGATTCTGATGACTTTCGACGGGTGCGGTGTAACAGGGCACTTCAACAATTATTATAATGATCATTATGGCGATTATGGATCAAGGGCGTCAGATCATATTACCTACCAACTTGAAGATCATACACAGGTAACGTCACCGTTATTGTCAGCAACTCTATCGACAACTGGGTTATATCCTGATAAAGTAAAGAGCACCCCCAACCACCACGCCCGCAGACACTGTGGCCATTCGGATGGGCAGACATGGTGAAGGTTGCAGTAGCCCAGCCACGTACGTAACGATCTTGACAACTGAATGAGAAGATAAGTGGGTTTATCAGATACGAGCTTAAGAACGTAAGAGCAAGTGGTCCTTATTCTAATCAGAGGGCTAAAGAGCAAATTCCAGTCGGACTTCCGGGAGGTCAAGAACAAACAGAAAAAAATGGCATATTCTTCCAAGCACTATCTAAGGAACGAAGAGTTGCAGGTATATACAAGGTCAAGAAAACAACAAGTCCCCACACAGATGTCATGACTTAACGTTACTCCACACCACAGCAATCGGATGATTAGGGCCAGGCGCCCAGTCCCCGGAATCAATCCCATAAAATATCGAAGCTATATAATTGAAATAGGTGTAACAAAGCATTCACACAGTTCAAGTGCACATCGTATTTGGATGTGTTACCTAGAAATTATTCCTGTGGATTACACTTCATCTACTTTCCATCAAAAGGAAACTTTAACCGGGGGTCTAAAAACGGGACTCTAAGGCTGTGCAGCGGCCACATGCTTATAGGATTACCCTAGCTCGGGGAAGAATCAGGGGAAGCTCAGGACAAATCAGGCACCCCAGCTCACCCCAGCTCAGGACTGCGAACGAAAAAGGAAATTTCGTATGCCCAGATTCGTCGCAGATTACCAGGCTGTTATCAGAGCAAAAAGATCTTTTCGTAGACAAATATCATGCCTTTCATGGTATATGCAACTTGGTCTATATGTGAATGGGGTGATTCTCGTTGTTCGATCCCACATGTCCCTAATACCTATTCTATATCCAACCCGCACTCCCTCCTATCCAGTCCCTGCTATCCGGTTCCAATCCCTTCTACCCATTTCCCTTTACCTATCAACCTCCCCACACCCTCCCCTTTTGCCCCCCACCTAATCAAACAAATCAACCGCATACCTCTCATTCAGTATACTCTCAAACCACTTCATCGCCCTCTGCTCACTCGGCTCATCTACACTCTCCCCCCTCTCCACCTTCAACCTCTGCATCTCCATCGCCACCCTAATCACCGCCTTCTTCGCATTCTCGCCCACCCCACGGCTCCCACAGACATACGTCTTGCTTCCCTTGTCCCACAGGCCCATGAGTTGTGTCCGCTCTTCCCAGAGCCGGTCCTGGATGTAGCGGCATCCTTTCGTCTCGCTTTCGTCCTTCTTCCCGCTCGTATGGACTCCACTGAGAATGCTCCCATTTCCGTTGCCGTTGAGGGCAGCAGGGGCGGCACCCTGAGAGCGGCTGAACGCCCTGAAAACCTTCACCGCCCCCATGGCCTCCCACCGTTCCAGCTCGCCCCTGTACAGGTCATCGACCTCTCCCCCGCGACACCCAAAGAACAGCAGCGCCTCCGCCAGCTTCCTCCCCGCCGCAATCTGCGCCGCCCGCTCCTGGATGAATCCTCTGAACGGCGCGATCCCCGCCCCGGCAGCAATCATCACTATTGGCGTTGTCTCGGGGTCCGAAGGGAGATGGAACGCCGCGTGGGATTGGCGGACGGAGACGGAGAGTCTATCCCCTGGGGTGAGAGCGGACAGATAGGAGGTCGCCACGCCGGTGAAAACAGACGCGGGGTCGGAGAGCGATGGCGCGGAGAGGAGGGAGTATGTCAGTGTTGCGCGGGAGGGGTTGGCGAGCGGTGAGGAGGAGATGGAGTATGTCCTGCCGCGGAGAGGGGGCAGGAGGGAGAGGAATGCTGCAAAGGGGAGGGGGAGGTCGGCGGAGGGGAAGCGCTCGAGGAGGGCGAGCAGGGAGGTACGTTTGCGGGATATTTCAGAGGTGAAGAGGCTGGAGGAGAGGGAGAGGAGGGCGGTTTTGGTGGTGGTAGAGGTGGTGCATTCGGACAGGGTGAGGATGGACTGTGGGTCGGTGGTTAGCATACGCAGGCAACAGATATATGAGAGGGGAGGAGACATACCCTCTTCGTAGCCGGCTGAGCGAGCTCGACATACGAGCTCAGAATCTCATAAACCGGGACCGGAGTCCCCGTCGGCAGGCTCGTTCGGCCCTCGCACGCGATCGTGATGTTCGCATCCTGTGGGATATGAAAGCGGCGCATGACGCGGTTGACGCTGTCCGCCGGATTGACAGGCAGCACAGTGAGGTAATCCCCCGCCCTGTAGGTAACCCCCGCAGGAAGCTGCACCTCGAGATGCCTCTTCTCGCCAGAGCCTTTCCTCTCCCAGGGATCAGTCCTAGTAAGCACCCTCGCCTCTACCACGGTGGCCTCTCCAACATCCTGCCGCAGCGCCGCCGTCCGCGGCGACGAAAACTCCACCGACAGACTCGACACCTGCAGTCCGTCCTCCCCCTCGCCAGACGCGCCATACTTCTCCTCGACAGCCGGCCAGAAGACCTCGTCCTCCCACTGCTCAAAGTCGGTAAACATCTGTCCCTCGGCGGCATCAGTCAGTCCCATCGGACAAATTCTCTCCCCGCTGCGCGCTTCCAACACCTCGTCCAACCCCCGTGGCACCTTATGGAAAGTCTTCGCCCAGTCCTTGTGGCCGCACCCGTATACCGCAAACGCAGTCTTCTCGAGCTCACTGCCCTTCAACCCCCCAACCCACTCGCAGAACTCGCCCGCGTTGTCCGGCGGCTCGCCCTCGTACGACGCCGTGATGATGACCACAGGTTGCCCCTTCGGCAGCTTCCCCTTCGCCTTGTCGAGCGGCTCCACCACCGCGGCCTCAAAGCCATGCAGCACCGCGTCAGCCGCCAACCGCTCCGCAAACGCCTCGCACGTGCCGGTATTCGAGCCAAAGTAGATACTCATTGGCTTGCCGGCACGCCCCTCTTTCTTCCCTCCCTTGCCTCCCTTCACCCCCTTTCCATTCACTCCCACACTCCCGCCCCCAACGCCACCATTCAGTCTCGCCCCCAACTCCCCTGCGTCTGTCCCCCCTCGGACTGCCGCACGCATATAGAACCCCTTCGGCTTGGTCGTCAACGTCTGCTTGATCCGCAGCTCATAGTCAGGATCATCCATCGTCAGCTCCAAATTCTGCAGTATCATCGCCATGCTCAGCACGGCCTCCTGCCAAGCGAAGCCCCTCCCGATGCACGCGCGCTGGCCATTCCCAAACGGCTTCCAAAAGTCCGGAAAGGCCTTTTGGATTCTCTCGTAGGATTCGTCCAGCATGCGGTCGGGGTTGAATTCGGCGGCGGTGTCGCCGTGGACGAGGGGATCGAGGTGGACTTTGGAGAGGAGGAGGGCGAAGGGCTGGCCGGCGGTGACTGCATATTTCCCGCCGATGACGGTGTCGGTTTTGGATTCGACGAAGAAGGTGGGGATGGTGGGCGAGTGGCGGAGGGTTTCGCGCAGGATGGCGGAGATGTAGGGCAGCTTGGTCATGTGCTCGGGCTTAATGGGGGCGTCGCGGCCGATGACGGAGTCGACTTCGGCTTGGGCCTTGCGGTAGAACTCGGGTTGCTTGAGCAGCTGGAAGAAGGCAAAGGAGAGGAGGCCCGAGGTGGTTTCGTGGCCGGCGATGAGGAAGGTGATGAGGTTGTCGATGATGCTGGAGTCGGTGAGCTTCTGGGAGGTTTTTGAGTCGACGCCGTCGAGCATGGCGGTGAGCAGGTCCTTGCGGTCGGTGGGCTGGGCCTTGCGCGCGGCGAGGACCTCGGAGGCGGTGCTGCGGAGGATATCGATGTCCTGCCAGTACTTCTTGGTGGCGCTGCGGAACGAGCTTTGGCCGATGATGGGCGGCAGGGTCGCACGCATGCCACATTCCAAAAGGAAATCGCCCATCGCGTTGATGAAGGGGTGCATCTCGTCGTGGTAAAACGAGTTGAAGCGGAAGTTCATGGAGCACAGAGCGAGGGTGTCGAGGGTCAGGCGCGTGAAGTCGTCGGTGACCATGATGCGCGTGCTGGGCCCGTGGCGCGCCCACTTGAGGGTGAGCTGGGCGGCGATCTCATGCATGTCGGCAAACATGTCCTGGATGGGCATGGGGCCGAAGGCGGGCATGAGCACGCGGTGGGCCAGTCCCCAGTTGGGCGCGTCCGACTGGGCCGTGAAGAGGCCGTCGTGCACGCCGTTGCCGACCTGCTGCAGCCCGGCGACGATGGTTTTCCGGAACCGCGTCTCGTCGCAGAGCTCGTGCGCGAGCGCCTGGGTCGTGACAAAGACCATGTTTCTCCCGGGAAACCGGACACGGAAGATTTCGCCTGCTCATGTCAGTCATTGCACAGGTGACGTGGGGATAACATGTACTGACCATACTGGTCGGCGAACTTGTTGAACGACCCGAGGGGGAAGTTGAGGTCGATGTCCAGGATATTGCCCAGGATCGGCCAGCCCTTGGGCTCTGGAATGCTCCCGTCCGCCATGTTGGCAGTTCAGGTGTGTGTGTGTGTGTGTGTGATGGGACGGTAGAGTCGCGTTAAGTTGGGGCAAGCGCTTGACACGGGGCGGCCGTCATCAGCCAGGACGAGGGCGCGTGATTATATTTGTGTCAGAAAATATGATCGCGCATTGAAGGACTAACGGGTTGATCGCATGCTGCACCTAATCAGGGATCAGAGGCGAGAGGATTCGGCCGCGGCGCCCGAGGTGGCCCGAGGTGGATCGGAGATTCGGGGGGGGGTCTCTCCTTCCTTTATCTTTATGGTGACAGCGCCCCACCTTTGTTTCATGGCGGATCGGCCGACTCTGCAGCGGCGCCGCAGCAGACCACCGGGACAGGACCCTTCATGGTGCGTGCCGCCCAACAGTTTGCCTGGGTTTCTCTGCACGGCGCATCAACTATAGACCGTCGGCAGGAAAAGTTCAGCTGCCGACGCCGTCGGGTCAACTGATAGGGCGCTGCGCGAACGTGGGTGTCTCGCTCCTGCTGCGACGAACGAGAAATGCAGCGTTTCGCCGCCATGTCCCCGCACGGCCCGGTTGCAATGGCGTGGGAAGCGGTGCGAGCCCGAAAACCATCACTTGCTGCAAACACCAGACCAGCCCGACCAGGCCAGATTAGTCGCAAGCCAACTGAAGTATCTGTGCAACCCACGCGTGCGTGGCGGTGTCAGCATTGGTTGCGCAACTGCTCGTCCATAACTCCGAAAACTCCGAGTCGGCCATGGCTGCGCCCGTGGCACGGGAAACGGCACCGTGCCCAAAGCCCGCGGACGCCGTCATTCCATTGATCTCGCTTCCAACATGTCAGATGCAGGGTCCACCAGAAGTCCACCCCATTGTGCCCACTGGCATTCATCGGTCGCTCCCGTGTCGACCTACCGTCCAGTGGTACAGATCGCGTATTGCCCAAGGAGCGTGGGTACAGTCATCTTTTTACACGTCCACTTTGCGTCGTTGGCGTCGGTTGTATCGGGGATCGTCGCCAAGACCCCCGTCGATCCGAGGCCGATGTGCCGTCGGCCAAATCCGATGCCGAGGCACCCTCTGTTTCTCGCATAAGGGATGGTAGCACCAATCCCCCCTCGGGGGTCTGTCGATGACATGGGAGAGTTGAGCGGCTGCCTGATGAGTAGCGCGAGGGTGGGGGCTTGTCCAAGGTGCTTGGCACGTGTTAAGCCCTGTGGTTGCGCGCTACTGCGCCCAAAGGACCGCGTTCTACTGAATGGACCCACTTCCACGTCCTGCCAAGCCCGCGACGAAGTCCTGCAGGATGCATGGCCTTTCGATTCCGGGATGAGAGCTAGGATTCTGGGAATATACCTAACCCCCCAGCCAGTGAAGTCCTGAAAGAATGTAAGCCGTTCAGGATACAGTCGAGTCGAGGAGGAAGGACTGCCCCAAGACGCCTCCTACCTGGCAAGTACCTAACCTTCCTGAGTACTAACACTGGAAGGCTTTTCTATATGTTTGGAAAGGCTTTTTTCCATTTTATAGTCACCTCCTAGCATTACATTATGAAAGGCCTTCCTGCGGATTAAAATAGCCTGTGATGTGACACACCCAGATATTGCTGTTCCGTAATAGGACTGTATCCCTAGGTGAGGATTCGAAAATCGCATTTTCGCACTGAAACAACAGACTTTCATTTTTGTCTTTTTCACCAGACACTTTGTACACCTCGTTGATCTGATCAACAAGTTTAATTCATCCCCGAGTAGGATCGGGCGCAACTCGTAAATTAATCCAAGCACAACGAAGACCGAGAGGGAAGTTCACATTCGAGATACTCGTGGTCGTGACCGCTACAATCCTTAGTGACCCAGACCGACCTTAAAAACAAAACTACAACCCTATCATCCAAATAATACTTTCCAAACCCCAACCTTCTTAGTCGTCCACAGCACATCCAACCTTCCATAACAGCTACACTCAGGGTCTCGGTACCTAGGTATACACTACCCGCCGAAATCGCAGAACGTGTGATAACTCTAGCCCGCACAGGCTACCTACGACAAATATCTCAGCGAAGACATCGCAGATGAAGGAGAAGAAGAGTGAAAATGGCGGTAAGGGCGTGGTGGTATTAATGAAGGAGGAGCAGGTGGTCAAGAATGAGAAACTAGGGGCATTAGTATAGATGCCTACTGATGATATTCACTCAGACACATTAAGAGTTGGGCATAAATCTGAAATTCGAATACCGGGAGTTTGTTGAGTATGTCCTTGCGATCTGACTCTGGTCCCTCCGAGGCTCTTACAACTTCCATGGTACGCACCCACGCGCTAGCCACGTTGGCTGCCTGTGGCCCTCATCACGGCTGGGGAGGGATCTGAGACCTCGCGGAGGCAAGGGAATTTAGCAGGGTCGGTGGGTGTGGTATCTGGGTGTTCGAGAGAATGGTCGGTCGGTAGGCGGCGAGGCTGGTGGATTCGCCGGGACGGTAGCATAACACGAAACAGGTAGTTCCGAGTGACGCCTCGAGTCTAGTAGCAGCGGAGGTGGCGCGCCCGGTGCTCACGTTGGTCGGCTCAGTTTAGAGAGGACAGAGACCTCCCAGAAGAGGCCAATGGAAGGTGTCGGTGGGCGCGGGATCAGGCTGTTCCGGAAAGCTATCGTCATACAGACTGACATGCTCCAGGGTGTAGACCTCATCAGCGAGTGTGATCATTTCTTCCGCTTTCTTTGGTTTATAATACCTAGGTAGTCTTTGTTAGGCCATGAAAATTCGAGATTACGTGTCAGATATGTGATGCCTCACCAATACTGGAGTTACCGCTTCCAACCGAATGATATGAACGCTGAGTTGTAAGATGAGACTGAACAGGGTGAAATTTTGTTTCTCGGGGAAGAAGAAAATGATGCCCAAGTTCCATGCATTGCTTTGGATGAGCCTGGAGATTACCGTGGCTGGCGCACCGACGTCACCTTTGTGACCTCGTCAAAATTTTCTTCATATTGTCCTCCCAGCCTCCATTTCATTTTCCCATCTTCCTATTGTTCCATCCCCCCTCCAAACCAAAACGGCTCCGCGCTACAAATACTCGAACCCATTGAATTCAACTCACAGAATCCCCTGTGTTAGCAAAATTTCCCGTTCTGAAAGAAACAGCAAGACTTCGGGACTACACAAACGCCTCTCAAATTCTCTTTCACCCTCGACTTTTCCAAAACTCGTCTCAAACACCAACCTTCCGGCCCAACCGACGCTACAATGGACACGAATACGACGAGACCTATCCCCAACCCAACATTCCCGACTGTGTCTGTCCCCTCAAAGTCAATCCCATTTGCGATCGCCTTCACCGACAGCAACAATTTAAGATTTTGATTACTGTCACCATGCACAGATGCGCCCAACGACATGAACCGGCGATGAGGAGTTGGACACGCAGCAAGAGCCAAGGAACGGCACACCAGTCAAAGTCAAACAGTCAAGTCAACATTAAAGCATCATCATTCAGCTATCACTATCTAGAATACCTAGGTACTTCAAGTCGAATTCGATCCAGAAATCCAGAGCCCAATTCATCATAGACATGGCATCATCGAGAGACAAAAGCACACAACCGCCGCCTGCCAACACTTTTATCTACCTCTACCATCATCCAGCAAGCATGTCTGTCCGTCCTCCATCCCGGTGCCTGTTCCAACGTTCCCAACAAAAGTTGCCGAGCTCACGTCCCAGCGCACAACCGTGTTGACCCGACGCCAAGTAGCAAGTAATAGTAAAAATGTAAAGACAACTGGAGAATTACCATGACAGGTGAACTTTTTGGAAACAAAAACGACACAAAACAACAATGCAAGAAAGGAAAAGATGAAAGGGAAAAGTCTGTTTCTGAGGAATATCGCTGGTTAATGCGCTGCGAGGCCAGGGATGGCCGGATTAAAACCGTCCATGCCGTCCTTCGACGTAATTATCATCTGATCATCACCTAAGATGCAACAGATCCATATCAGAAATACTCCGCTGCTTCTTGTGCAGGCTGTCGGTAAAAGTGCTGGACGCCTTTCGCTTCTGCTGGGGGCTGCCTTGGAGGTCGAAACCCTGCATCGGCGTCGTGTTGCTGCGCTTATGGCGTCTAGCCGGCGTGATCGGCGTTGTCACGGTCTCCATGCTGCCTGTCTTAATGCCGCGGAGGGTGCCGTAGTGGTAGGGGCCGGAGAAGGCCAGTGACTCGGAGCTGGCCTTGTCGCTGAAGATGAGCTGCTGGTTGATCTGGTTCCGGCGGAAGGCGCCGACGACATCGGAGTTGTTGTCGAAATGGGTCAGCAGCGGGTGCGGCAGTTCCACTAGGGAGGAGTCGGTGGCAGCGCTAGCGCAGCTGACGGCAGTGCGGGGCCGAGAGGGGCTGGAGGTGATGTCGGTATAGTCGGCAGCTTCCTCCTCTTCTTCCTCCTCCTCGTCAGACGAGTCTTGGTGGAATGTGATGAAGTCTTCCAACTTCAACATGCTCTCCTCGTCGTCCTGTTCCGGGACGTTGAACTCGGAGTCGTCACTATACCCCTCCTCCATAATGGGGTCGGAAGTGAGAGGGAAGAAGGCTTCGGCGGGACCAAAAGGCTGCGTGTTCATAAGGTCGCCAAACGTATTGGACGAAAGCATGGCGCCCATCATCACGTAGCCCGGGTTGCTGAGGATTGGCGAACAACCAGACAAGTCTTGACCGGAAAAGTCGATGTTGAAGGACTCGGGCGAGAGATCCAGCCGACTCAGTCGCTGGGGAGTGAAGATCATCATCTTGCGGGTCGAGGGATTCAGCACCGCAATGGGCTTCCTGTCAGACTTGTCGAGGTTGAAGCGCCCGACGCGGGGTTTGCCACGTCGGAACGGGGTAGGCTTCTCCGTGTCGGAGTCGGATGAAAATTCGACGTGTTGGACGCGCCGTACCTGCTTTCGCCGGATAGGCGGCTCCGGTACGTCTTCTTCCGTGGTATCGCCATCCGCTTCACATCGTTAGCACCCCTGGGCAGTAACTCAGCCGCACGTCAAACTCACTCTCGTATCCGTCGAGCTCCTGTACTTCGGGAGGTGGGGTTGGGGTGGGCGTGGGCGTCGGAGTAATCGTGACCATACCGGTAGGCAGTGGTGTTGCGATAGGCGTGCTGTCCGAGTCTTCGGCAAGCTCGTCATCAGAAGCAGGCATCATATCCTGTGAGTTGTGGAAATCCCAGAACGAGCCCGAATGGGATGAGTCCTCATCGTTCTCGATCTCGCGGCGGAAGGCGGGGTCGAGAGCATTCTGGTCGATGAAGATGTCGGGGAAGAAGCCCTCGTGGTCCTCAGAAGTCTCGCTCGTGGTCGAGTCGCTGTCGCTATCGGGCACGCCCGTGAAGCGAACGTGGCGCTCGACGCTGGCCATCTCTTGCTCGAGGATGTAGTTTGACAGTTGCTCGGTAGCACTGCTTTCGTGCTCCGACAAGATGCCATCCCAGCTGCCATTGTCGTCGGCAGCCTCTTCTTGCACGGGCTCATCATCATCGTCGTCTTCTTCTTCCTCAGCCTCCTCGTCCGCATCGTCGTCTTCAGGCTCGGGCGGCCGAGGAGTCTCTACGGCCCGCTTTCGCGTGGCGTTGATGATATGTTTCTCCTCGGCCGCAAAGACATGTTCCTCGTCCTCGTCGTCGGAATCGCTGACGTCTTCAACACCGGAGTAGCCGTGGTCATCGTCGGAATCGTCCGAGAGGTTGAGGGAGGAGGTGGTCGTGTCGGAACCGCGGCGCTTGGCGGCCTTGACCGGCGTGTGCGGGTATTTTTGCCGAACGTTTCGGGACATGATGTGGATATGCAGGGGTAAATTTGGGTTGTAGCGCTGCCGCTCGGGTGCGACAAACGGCGGTGAGGGGCCGCGGGCGCTGCAGTCGAAAGACTCGCAAAAAGCACAATTGAGGACCTGCAATTAACTATGGGAGGATATGGGCGGTCCGGAACAGGTGAGCGAGGAGGGCGGGCGAGGGACCCGCGAGGAGATTCGGAGGGGTCGTCGGGCCTGGTAGGGGGGTCCCGACAAGAGGAATTGAGGGAGTCGAGGGAGCGAGCGGTCGCGGGCCTTTGCACATGGGCCAAGAGTGTGTCTGTTGAGTTCAGTGGCAGACTCCCTTCTCAGAGAAGTCGAGGCTCGGACCCGGCAGGGCGAGGCTCGAGAGGTGGAAGCCTGGTAAACTTCGTCGAGGGAATGGCGGGTGGAATCTCTCGTTGAGGCTGCTGGACTGCGGGCATGCCGGGGGACCGCGCATGCCCGCAGTGGGCGCTTAGAGCTCAACGATGGCCGAAGGCATCTTGGGAATTCTCGACGAAGTTTGGTCAATGTGGTACTGAATCTCTTGATTAGTAGTGCGACTTCGTTGTCTTGGTGATTTGGTTGGGTTTGAGGGGGAAGGAGGAAAGGGCGAGCCGAGCGGAGCTGTCATGGTTTTTGACCAGACTTTTTCCTGCAGGTGGGGGGTTCGGACAGGATTCGCCAACCAACGCCAATTGCGGGTCCAGCCATCCCGGTCCCAGATCGTGGGGCAGCTGCTGCAGCCTCTGGCGCTGGCACAGCTGGCTCGGCAGCTGGCAGGACGGCGATCGCACGCCACGACTCCCGCAGTCGGGCCACATCAGGGAGGAGACCCTTGTGAGACAACGCTTTTCCCGATGCAGGCGCCGGCACGATTCCGTCACCGCTCTTTTGCGAAACCTAGCTCCTGGACTCGCAGCGCCATCGTGCACTACGGACCGCGAACAGCCCAGAAGCTTTCGACGGCGCATTCGGAGACACTTTTTGCTTCACCTTGCCGCCGTCCTTGCTGGCGCTGAGCAGGACCGTTTCGCTGGCCCCTGTTCCTTCCTCGCCGTTCGCTGCTTGTCTCAGCAGAGAAGTTTGAGGCTCCGCGATCCCCTCCCCGCATTTTTGCTCGCGAGCTGGCAGGGGCTGCTGGCTTGGCACTCTCGCAGCCCCTCATATGCGCTGCACCTGCAAAGACATATGATGTCGTTTACGTGTTGATCTCGACTGGAGTCGTTGGGGACACTTTTCTCTTCATCTCCACTTGCGACAAACCTACCGCCGCACCTGTGCATTCACAAGCTCCACGTAGGCATTCTGGATCGGACATTCTGGCACGGCCCGGGCATCTCTGGCTCGTGAGCGTCGGGAGGGCCCCGCCGCCAGCTGTCAGTCCACCACCCCCCAAGGTTTTCAAGACACCAGTGGCGTGCATAGTGGACCTCACGAACGAGTGTTTCCAACCTCGGGAGTGGTCCAGTTGTGTATGTTAGGCTCAGCGTTGAGCATATTGGCGCTCATCGATGGAAATAGAGGAGTCAGACCGCGGTTGCCGTTATGACTGCATGCGCCATGCCATGCAAGCCGAAGCGAGACATTGGATCGCTGCCCATGACTCGATTTGTCCAACCGTGGAAACCCTGGGCTCAATTCATTGGCTTGCCAGGCAGAAATGGAGATTGACTACCACCCTCCAAAACGCAAAGATCAGTGAATTCCGCGTTGCCCGCAAGAAGGAGGGCCGCAAAAGAATCCACAACAGGATCATCGGGCGGGCCTGAGATCACCGGCCGAGTCCAGGCAGTGAGTGATCTGCTCCGCGCTCTCGGTCGTTTGCCCCGAGGGCCCTCGCGGAACGAGCTGCGACTTGGTGCGGGGCAGAGTCCCGGAGTCGGCCCGCCGCATGAACAAAATCTGCCGTCACAACTAGGAAGGCGGTGGGTGGTTTGAAGATGCAAAAACTGCTGCTCGACAGTGGACACCATCGAGCTGGCGCCGGAAGCTAATTTATTTTTGCCAAAAACTTCAGCCGAATCCGAAGTTGGAATTTGGGATGGCCTGGCTCGTGCCTGGGTGGGCGGGGGGGGGGGACATGGTCCGTGCACTTACAGGGCCTTATCTTATCGGTGTCTTGGCCGCTGACTGGCGTTGCTAGGGGAACTTGGCGCTGATTGCTCCTTCAGTAAACAATTTTTTGGAGTCCACCTCAACTTTGGAACCCAACCGCCCGCCGACACGCAGTTTGACATTGCGCACCATCAATCACCGATAGATCCCAGTGCTCTTTGCCACGTCTGATTTTCGCTTGCTTGCTTGCATCGCCATCGCGCAATGGACGGCGACTCTGTTATGGCTTCGCAAAAGTCGCACAACCTCTTCCAGGTCTACCTCCGACTGCGGCCTGCTCAGGGAACACAGGGCGAGCGCTTTCTCGCCGTCGAAGAGCCCGAGGACCACCAATCCGCCCCAAAACACATCACTCTCAATCCGCCAAACGATCGCCGCCGCGCCGTCGAGAAATTCGCCTTCACACAGGTCTTTGAGGAAGATGCCTCCCAGCTCGACGTGTTCCACTGCACCAACGTCGCCGGGCTCGTCGAGGGCGTGCTCGCGCCCCATGGCGGAGATGGCACCGACGCGTTGCTGGCAACATTGGGCGTGACAGGCTCGGGCAAGGTTTGTGCCCTCGCGCTGGCGGGTTGAACGCGCATCGCTGACAGAATATGACAACAGACACACACCATCCTCGGCTCTCGATCCCAGCGCGGACTGACGCAGCTTGCGCTGGACGTAATCTTCCGGTCGCTGGGGCGAAATATCCTCGACTGCAACTCAGACCCTTCTCTCGAATACTCGATCGGCGTATCCGACGCCTCCGAGGCCACGGTCCTTTCGGCCGCGTCTTTCCTCGATACGGTCTATGCCGATCCAGCGGCGCCTGTGCGTGCCAGCTCGAGAGCACCAACACCCATGCTTGTACGGTCTTCCACTTCCATTCCCTAGTCTGGTATTGAAGGCGAAGAGCACATATATCCTGAATCTGGGCTGTCTCCGCGTAGTCGCGTGTCTGCAAGCCTGAAAAGTATTCGGGCTGTCAGTCGAGAGGACTCTATTGCACCCGAGTCCCCCCAGACTATCGCAGGGCGAGATTTACGCGAGAGACCAGGGCATTTCGCTTTCGCACAGAGCGATGTACCCCTCACCCATACGCGTCTGCGAAATCTTCGAGGGCAGAAGTCTCCCACGAGGCATTTCATGACCAGTACCGCATCCATCCGCAAGACAACTGCTAAACCAGATTCACTTCAGGGCGAGTCGATGGGCCCTACACCTACACCCTCACGACGACTCCACCGACCGTCCGCGTTCCCCCAACAGCCCGATGTCAGCTCGTTGTCAGTTTCATCCGACCCGTCGGCCGAGTACGCAGTCGTCATCTCCATGTATGAGGTTTACAATGACCGCATCTTTGATCTCCTCACCCCGCCTATTAAGTCCGCTGCGACGAAGGAGTACCGTCGCAGGCCGCTGCTCTTCAAATCCACCGAGTCCTCTCCCGACCGGAAGATTGTTGCTGGGCTGCGGAAGGTGGTGTGTGGCACCATGAACCAAGCGCTGATGGTCTTGGAGGCAGGCCTGCACGAGCGAAGAGTCGCCGGAACGGGTAGCAACAGTGTTAGCTCCCGTAGCCATGGGTTCTTCAGCGTCGAGGTGAAGAAGCGGCCGAGAAGCAGCCGACGAAACGGCTATGAGGCGCCCTGGGGTGGAAGCGCGCTGACCATTGTCGACCTCGCGGGGAGCGAGCGAGCCAGAGACGCGAAAACTGCGGGTGCTACGCTGGCGGAAGCCGGGAAGATCAACGAGAGTCTGATGTACCTCGGGCAGTGTCTGCAGATGCAGAGCGACGCCGCCAACAAGGACAAAGTGAGACAAGACACTAAAATGCGCGTGGACTGCAGCTAACTTGCAGCAGCCTAACTTGGTACCATTTCGCCAGTGCAAACTGACGGAGCTCCTCTTCTCCAACTCTTTCCCATCAGCGTCCGCTTACTCGGCTGCGAGACACCGCAACCCTCAAAAGGCTGTCATGATCGTGGCGGCCGACCCACACGGTGATTTCAACGCAACATCCCAGATTCTGCGATATAGCGCCCTTGCACGAGAGGTCACGGTGCCTCGTATCCCCAGCATCACCCAGACCATCCTTACGGCGCCTGTCACGTCGCCAATATTGGCGTGCTCGAGCCCGGTCGGGTCTCCGCCGCTCCACAGCCGGCCCTTCTTCCCTCCAGGGACAACGGCTGGATCGTACACGCAACTATCGCCCAACATTGAGCGGACCTTCTCTCCCGGGGCAACCAGTCCAGGCAGCGACGTGCACCGAACTACTATGGAGGTCGCCGCACTCGAGATTGCTCGTCTCTCTGAGGAGCTCGACTATCTCCGCCAAGCGCTCGACATTGAGCGATCAGCCCGACAGGAGGCTGAAGCGCACCTTCTCTCCATGGAAGACCGGATGTTGGAGCTGGAGCAGGCGATACGCGAGGACTGTGTCATCGAATTTGAGCGCCGACTTGAAATTGAGATGGCGCGTTGGCGTGCCAACATGCAGGTCGAGATGGAGCGGGGAGAAGAGCACTGGGGTCGCAAGATTGAGGTGTTTGAGCGGACCATGGCCCCGTCCGTTGGGGATGAGAGTATGGTTGATGACGAGAACAGCTGCGAGAACAAAGAGAATGTCCTGATGGAGGACATCAACGAGGAGAACGAGCGACTGCGTCGCGACAACGAAATCCTGCGTCGCGAGCTCGCATGCATGAGCCCGACCAAGCGGATGCCCCTGCAAGAACGCGGCGGCGATGCGCCAGTTGCGAAGGGGAAAGCCGAGCCTGGCAGCCCGAGGACTGGTCGCGCCAAGGCCAACCCGATGACTGACGATGGGAATCTGCGTCGCAAGCTGGAGAACCTACGAGTCAGCGATGAAAGTGCATCAGTCCGCAACTCAAGCGGTAGCACCAGCCCGAAGAAGGTGCGGAAGCTGACGACGAAGCGGTGGGATGCTAATGCGGATGATGATATGTTTTGAGCATGGCGTTGGAATTTCGGGACGTGTTCCCCAGTTTACTATTTGTCTTTGTCAGGATACCTCGAGCTTGTCAGATTTGACTACCAGCTTGATCAGACTAGACTATACCCTTTGGTTGTTCGTGTATTTTATAGGAGTTTGGCCACCTGAATGGATTTTACTTTCTGATAGATTCTATGTGATTTGGTGGTTTCTGACCAACCGCTCTGGGTTGACCTGACATAAGCATTGGTAGTAGCTATATCCTATTCCATCTCGACCACGATCTCGCCCACAGGATCCCTTGCAGACAGCATCTCCTTGAAAGTTTCGACCACTTTGTCGTCCACCAATGGCCTCCCCGTGTCAATCAACTCTTGTTCGCCAGCTTCGCCATCTTCGTACATCCCAAAGTTGCGGAACCATAACTCGCCACCGCCCTCGTCAAAGTTGGGGTTGTACTCGATCGACACTCTGGGCCAATCGTTGGGATTCCCCCATTGGAAATCCTGCAGGGCCGGCATCCGCCTCATGGCACGTGCAATTGTCTTCATCAGCGGGTTGATCAACTCCAGGTCGGGCACGATGCGGAAGCAGTGCTTATTGGCGTATGCCGGGTCATCTAGCTCCGGGTCTGGGTCATCTGGGCCCGTGACGGCGTCGGGGTCGTCCGGATCGGTCGGCCCATCGCGGCTGCGAAAGTCCCACTCATGCCACGGGTGCTCGTCATCGTCCTTCTCTGGGCGCTTGTACAACCAGCGGCCGTCAGGGGTGGCTTTCGAGAAGTCACACCGGAGATCCTGCAGCTCGGAGCAAGGCCGTCCGTCTTCGTCGCTGTGGCCGTTATTTCGGCCCCATGACTCGTCGAAATCCTCGTCCTCCTCATCCTCGTCTTTGTCCTTCTCCTCACCGAACCCGCCGTCAGCCTTGGTTGGGTGCCGGAAGAACTCCGGGCCCAATATCGTATTATGGACATCAAGCTGTTCCGCCCTATTCCGCACATAGAAGCCCCTCAAGCTCACGCTCAACACATCCTCCTCCTCACCAGGACCCAGCAAGTTCGGCGGATCGCAATTCTCATCCCTCGGCGCGGACCCCCAATAACACACGCTGAGCGACCTTACCCTCGGCGGCAGCCCATCCACCGCCTTCGCCAACACCCTCCTTCTCCTCTTCCGCTCCTCCACGTCCCCGCGAGGCCAGTCCATCAGATTCAACCGTACAACCCCCAACAACTTCCTGCACTTCATCACCAACATCCCCACCGTCGCGGGGTCCACCGCGCGATACAAATTCCTCCCCCTCCCATCCGGTAGCCCACAGTGCTGGATCTGCAAGTCCCCCACGCGAGGCAAATCCGGCAGCTCCCCCCCGTCCCCCTCCCCCTCTAAAAACTGAACCACGCTCCTCTCATACCTCCGATGCACCGAG
>Ga0247760_1001069_pt1 | contig 27431 bp, 22 predicted proteins | sample UWRJL171409R4_FD_179936 | JGI IMG/M metagenome (GOLD analysis project Ga0247760, IMG submission 179936) | Plant litter microbial communities from Arlington Agricultural Research Station in Wisconsin, United States - UWRJ-L171-409R-4 | ecosystem: Environmental > Terrestrial > Plant litter >... | reverse complement strand
ACGGTTTTTACTGACGCGCGTCTTTGTTTGCTGTTGTTGCTGCAAACAGGCATTGGTCTCAATACAACCAACGCTGCCCCGACAACCTCTCTGAGATGTTTGTTAGATGTTCTAAACATCAGCCGTGTCAGGCGCGGCCTTGCAGCGCTCGAGCCCTTCTCTTTGGAAAAGCTCCTCGCCCGCATTCTAATCGAGTTTGAGCGGCTATATGTCGATTTCCGCAGAGACGGTTGGCGTGGGTCACTTCAAGAGCGATATCTCAAGCATTGGCTTCATACGTAAGATACCTACCTACATAGGTACCGACCTAATTGCTAACGACGCATCTCTAATAAAAACTACAGTGGCCAGGTCGTCACCATGGAGAGTATTGCAGGTGCGCCGCGCGGACGCGTTACTGGTATCAGCAGTGAAACGGGCCACCTCTGCGTCGAAGAGCTCAACAAGGATGGCCAGTCGACGGGTCAAGTCCACGAACTTTGGCCCGATGGAAATAGTTTTGATTTCTTCCACGGGTTGCTCAAGACCAAGGCATAGAAGCCTGCCTACTCTTGTTTTATCGTTCCCTACCTAAGGTGCTACTCGTTACACATATTTCTCGTTTGGCCTGGCTGTGCTTACTCGCTTCCATCAAAAACATGGGATAGGATGTTAGTGATACTACCTTCCCATGAGCAAAACTTGGCGTTGGAGACAGACAAACGCAGAGTCGCAAAGCCAACATACTCGACGTCGGATTATACTAGGAACTGTAAAGGTTAGTGGACCTTAGTCTCTGGCTGCCTGAAGTCTGAGCTCGGCGTTTAAGACTTGGCGATGGAGTTGTTGTGCCTGTGTTGTTCCTTTCAACACTAACTCTCCATCAATACAAATTTGCCCCCAGTATCAGGATTTGTTGTATCCAGCTTGCTACGCTGCTGAGGTTGCAGTCCAGCCTTGGCAGAAGTGGAATTAACCAACCAGGCTGGGGTAAGCCACGGCTTGTTGGCACCGCCTAGTGGTGTCCGTCGTTCGCTATATGGTCGTTCGGCCTATGTCAAGCCGTGTCAAGTCTGAGGTTGTGAGCCAACGCATCTCGGAGGATCATGAACAGGTCTTGGGATCAAAGAAATGATCAACGCAATTAGATTGGGACAATGCGAAGATCATGGGATGGTGAATTTTTTTCTTTCTTTCACTTGGATGGAAGCTTGGAAACCAAGAAGAAAAAAAAAACCTGCTGCCTAATTTTTTTCAACTGATATATAAAGACGCGGTGTCTTTGTCGACACTTGTATCTCGAAACTATTAAGACAGACAGACAGACAGACAATCCAACCAGTCTTTTGAATCTCTCTCTCAACTCTCATCAGCTCTTTAATTTTTACCACAATCCATCACCGCCAACATGAAGATCACCTTTATCGCCGTCGCTCTCACCCAAGCTCTCGCCGTGGCCGCAAGTGCCCTCCCCGCGGCAGTCAACACGACCGACACGGAAAGCGCGCACGCTTTGGAAGCCCGAGGCCCATGCTCCATCACGCTCCAGTGGCACAGCTGGTGGCGTGAGGGCGTCTGGGACCGATACCGCGTCAAGGTGACGGCCGCGGGCAAGGGTCCCAAGCAGATTGGCGAGCCTTTCCAGACGGAATTCAACATGCTCCAGGAGTGGTGCCATATTGTGCAGAGTTTGTCCACCTCTCCATTAGCATTTGTTTTAATATTCTCTTTACCATCTGCTGATACTTTTTCTCTCTATGATAGCTCATCGAGGTGGTGCTCTCAACCAAGCCCCCCTGAACTTCCAATGCTGGCACGAAAACCAGAACCTCATGTGGGGCGACGTCAGCACGACGATCCACCAACAATGGTTCCGCGCAAGCAAAAAGCCCAGCTCTGAACCCTTTGCACCTGCAATAACCGTGCTTGGAGGGAGACTGGGATTGAGGTTCTGGTCGGAGAAGTATCAGCCGGTTCTGGTAGTCTAGCCCTTGGTCGTGGATTCCTATCGGGATCTCGGGCAGCTTAGGTTGCTGGAGGAAAAAAAAAAAGGCATAAACAAAACAAAAACCTCCGAGCCCATGTGAGCGCAATAGGGAAACAAGCCCTTTGACCTCATTGGATCGGAAAGCTTCCATATCAGGTTGTGCTCGTCCTGCTCCCAGTAGAAAACCATTGCCAAATCAACGAGCCCTTGAGGGCGGGCTTAGACGCTTTTGAAGGAGGGAAGAAAAGGAAAGAACGATTGTTTCGAGTTGAGAAGAGGATGTATACATGCACTCAAACGACGATATCATAAGTTCAAGTGCGATAATCATAATCTGCCACTCGGGCCCTCGGGTCATCTTGGGGGTCAGACTTCAGACACTGTGGCTTATGCCAACTCGAGGTGCCCTATCTCTAGCGTGTTCGCGCCGTGGGGCGAATGAGCGTGTGCACAATGGCCCGCTGTGAAAAGCGGCCCGTTGTGGTTACCTACCAGTTGGATGGCGCTTCCTCTCGTGGTTTGACTGGGTGCACATGTGGGAAAACCTCAGGTCAGGTATCGATTTTTCGACGCTGCCTAGCGGCACCTGCCATCCAAATTCCTTACATCAACTTTGAAACTCAGGCTCAACCAATCTCCGTGCGGAACGCAGCTGCACCTCACCACATCCTTTATAGTCTGCTAATCTCCTCACGAAGCACCTATGACGTTATGACAAGCTATTTGCGCCATCCAGACACCATAGCTGCCTTTGCAGTTACAAGTCAGAGACCTCATTTGCTGCTGTTCATTGCCCCAGGCAGAAATCAGGTGATGGGCACGGGTCCGGCGCCAGAGGGCAAAAGCGCACTTTGAACCCCGCTTTTTGTCTCCCCCGGCCCTGCTGTCCTCCTCGGACGACTCTACACTTTTGTTCCCGGCGATGCTAGCCACACGTCGTCCAGCAGATTCAGGATTCCCCAGTACCGACTAAATACCTGCAATCATGGACGCTGGTCTCGGCGAGGCTGCCAGCGTCATTGCCGTCATCCAGCTCACCGCTTCGGTCGTCAAGTACATCAATACAGCCGTCGGAGCAACCAAAGACCGCGTGCGCCTTCGCGACAAGGTCAGATCCTGCGAGTACATGTTGCAGCAGCTGAACGACAGGGCCAGCGACTCGGAAGAAAGCACAGCGTGGGCCGATAGCGTCAGAGCTCTCGAAGGCCCCGGAGCACCGCTCGGTCGCCTCCAGGTTGCGCTGCTCGAGGTCAAAAAACGACTCGAACCGAAACAGGGCCTGGAGAAGCTGACGACCAGCCTGAGATGGCCGTTCAGTGAGAAGGATATGGACAAGATCCTTCTGACCATCGACCGCGAGAAGTCGCTATTAGCGATTGCACTGACCAACGACTGCCGGAAGCTGCTCGAAGGCAACAAACGGCGCCTCTGGGAAATTTCTGGCACTGTTGGTAAGAATGCGCTGCTGTTGGAGGAGACCCGGTGAGTTAAACTTTCAGTTCAAAAGTTGTGCTTCCGCTGACCGCTGGGCTTCAATGTTGGCAGGAGCCTGGCTATTCAGCTAGTTGACAACGCCCGCACCTCGACAAGTACACTTGATTCGGTCGACGAAAGATTGAAGAAAGTGGAGGAATCTGCAGAATTCAAAGCTGCTCTCGAATGGATCAGCCCGCTTGAATTTGACGAGACGCATGGAAACCTGCTGCACAATCGCGAACTAGGTGCATCGAAGTGGATATTCCACAACCGTACCTTCAGGTCTTGGTTGGACCGGGTGAGGACAGGGAGAAAACACACCGAACTCGCCTTGTGCGGCGGACCGGCTTCCGGGAAGTCGGTTGTATGGTAGGCACTGTTTTCCATGAAAATTAGTCCAAGGTTTGGGAGGGCGTCGAACGCGACGAGGGCTAATGTTCTGCATCATCTCGCAGCTCTATCATCATTGATCACATGCAGAACGTTATCAAGAACCAGCCCAAGGCCGTTCTCTGCTACGTCTATGGTCAGTATCAGGCGCGCGGTATCCAGTCGCCCGAGAATATTGTGGGAGTCATTGTCAAGCAGCTTGCATTGGCAGCCAGATCTTCGGAGTTGATCTCAAACATTCTCGATGCGTACAGAACCAGAAAACAAGGCTCTCGGCGAGAATTAAAACAACTCATAGATATGGCAGTGGATGGCTCTTACAACCTGTCATCTGTCTATGTTTTCCTCGATGGACTCGACGAAATGACGGCAGAAACTTTGAGAGGACTTGAGGCTTTGGCCAAGGCGTTTCAGAAGAGGAAGTCCGGGGCTTTCCTGCACCTCGTGCTTTCGGGTCGACCGTACTCGGTGAAAGCGTGCTGTCCATTCTCGTCTTGGTCTTATCGTCCTACTATCGATGTCCAAGCCCAAAGAGAGGACGTCCGCGCAATGGTGAAAGAAATGTTGCTGAGGAGCCCCCAAATGCAACTAGTCGCCGATGGAGACCTCTCATGGCAAGGCCGTATCATCTCTGGGATTACAAATAAGGCGATGGCGCAGTAAGTCAATTGCTTCCACACCATTGACCCTTGATCTCAACGAGCCCCCCTGTGCAAGAAAGCTGATCAAAAAGTTTCAGATCTGCGCCATTCTCTCCGGCAAAATGCTACGTTCTAAGGGTAGCGGAAGAAGTCACCAAAGCAGATGTGATCCGTACTGTCACAGGCCTTGTACAATCACTGCCAGAATATCTAGATGACACCTTGAAACGCATTCGCCAGTCACCCCCCAGGCAGACATCGCTTGCTTTCCAAGCATTCGCATGGCTAATTGCCGCGCGGACGGCGCTCCGGGCGGACCAGTTGTGCGAGGCTCTTGCGATCAGCTCGGATGATACAAAGCTCCTCATGAACCGGAAACCAAACATGCAACTCGTCGTTGTTGCCTGCAGGGGACTCATCATGATCAAGCCGGATACGGGGGCAGTCGAGTTCTTCCATCACACCATTATGGAGCATTTAGCTGCCGAGCCTGAGTTGCTAGAGCTCGCCCGGGCCGTAGCAGCCAACTCACTGCATTACCTCCTTTACGACAACTTTGCTGCACCTTGCGAGACCCTGGAAGAGATCCAGCACCGCCGACACCGATATCCCTTGACTGCGTACCTCAGCGTCCACTGGTCCGAGCACTTGCACGGGCGATTCGAAACAGAGTTCGAGGACCAGATCATCCAGCTCCTTTTATCTCCGGCCATTCTAAGCAGCTTACAACTGCTACCGCCACAAGTAGCGTTTGAATCCCGAATCATCGGCCACTTTAGCGTGCCCAAGCCCGATACTTGGTGGGGCCCCGACAAAGTGGCAATGTCCCTAGCCGTGCACTATGGCCTGAGGTTTATTGCCAAACGTCTATCAGCAACAGGCCATGACGTAAACTTTACGATTCCTCAGGGGCCACATTACACTCCGCTCCACGGGGCAGTCTTCCATGCAGACGCCAATATGGTCGAGGATCTAGTCGTGGATGGTAAAGCGTGGGTCGATCCTCAGGATATTTGGGGCCTCACCCCGCTCCATCTGGCAATGACGCTGCCCAGCACGCCCCCTCGACTCCGGATTGTTGACATGCTTTGCCACGCCGGGGCTTCTCTCTCACAGCCCGACCAAGATGGTGATTTTGGCTCTACACGCTGCTGCAGCGTTTGCAAACGTCGACGTTATCAAGTGTCTCCTCGAATACAAGCCAGATGCTAACGCAAAGAACACCAACGGCGAAACCGCGTTACATTATCTCGTGAGGCGGGCGATTTTCAAAGACGACTTCGAATGGTCCAACCCCGAAGCAGCAGGATCACTTGGGTCGACTGGCGGTGTCGCGGGCTGCCTCAAACTTTTGATGGCAGCGGGGCAGATGCTTCGATTCCGGGCGCGAACGGCCACAGCGCCCTCGATGCGGCAGTGCTCTTGGGAAAGCCAAGCGTTATCGCCTGCATCCTGGAATTCTCTCGGACCTCAAATTGCGCCTGGGTACTTCCTCCTGAATCGGTTGCAAAGGCAGAATCAGTGTTCAAGAGGATCGCAGCCGAAGGAGAAGATGGCGACCTGCAATACTACCGATATGGACAATATGGCACCGACTACGCCTTGTTTATGGTGGTAAAGGGCGGGGCGAGCGAATTGCTGCGTGCGCTACAGGAGGGAGATGAAACCGCCAGCATGCTTCTAAGTTCCCCCAGAGCTTTGCACGACGCGATATGGGCACGCCGTACCAACCTTATTGCCCTGCTATTAGCGGCAGGAGCCCGGGTTGATGAAGAGAACTACAGGGGGCGGGATGCAAGAGACCTTGCAAAATTGCTGGGCGATCAAAAGATTATTGATCTTCTTGAGGGAGCGTGGAGGGAAGTGTGCGTACTGGAGAAGCCGGCTTCTCATTGGCAGCGAATATTTGCTGAGACGCGACGGCCCTGACAGATATGGGCAAGTGTGAAGACTCTCTCATACACACCACTCATCATCTGGCAGATCTAACTTAGGTGCCAACATATTCAAACAGCGCCTGAGCAACTCTCGCCTATCATAACACCAACCCCAACACTTGGTTCATCTTCAACACACACAAAAGGTATAGTATTTCAAGGGACACTTCATGGTGGCCCCAAGGTAGCGAGCTAGGGCCTCCTTGCCTTCAACATCAGCAAATGCGCCTTGCAAGGGACCATCGAACGTACTTTGCGGATGGAAGCCAAACAACGAACTTGTCGAAAATCCACGCAAGGCATTTCAACATCCACTCGTTCTTTGAAACCAAGCCGATGCTTGGTGTCTATCTACGGCATGAACGACTTGGTATGTACCACAGTTTCTGACTCCCCCTACGCATGGTAAACACTAAGTGCTGACATTTGCCGTTCCCCAGGTCGTGCCGTACGGCTCCGCTCACGTTGGCCACACTCAAAAAGACGTTTGTATCGGGGGTCTGCAAAAATCATCGAGGCATATGCAAGTTTGCGAGTGAGGATGATCCTGGGTACAAAGCAGTGCTGGGAGCACTGTGGGATTATGTTGAGGCTGCGATAAAAGAGGGAGCCACAGCCTTTGGCGAGACAACGGAACAACCATCAAGAGATATTGGGTCTGCATCTGGCTGTTACACTACATTCAATGTTGGTACCTAAAGTACCATATGCCCATAGCGAATCCACGCCATGGACCACTGCCATGCTGGAGTGAGAATAAAGAAAACACCATAGACCCAGAGATAGCCTAACAGTCGCCTCCCCAAGCTTGGTGGTGGGAGCGATTTCCTGTCGGCGGTGGAGACATTGGAACCGTCCTGCTGAGAACGGAACATTTTCCCCACCATGGTCTCGACATAACACACGGCAAAGTTGATGAGAAAAAAAGTCAGCTCGGCACGCAGGTTGGCTGCTCCGTATGCCACCCAGTTCCAGGCCCCGTGGAGCAGAGCTGAGAAGAAGAATACCCAAAGGGCCCGTAGCGCAGGGTGCACTTTGCCCTTTCCCTTTCCCTTTCCCTTTCCCTTTCCCTTTCCCTTTTCCTTTTCCTTTTCCTTTTCCTTTTTGTCTATCTTGATCTTGACCTTGTCGTCGTCGCCCTTGTCTTCACGATGGAGGAGGGATGATGGCTTCGGAAACAAGTACTTAAAAAGGGCTATAGCTGTGGGGAGGTAGGCTTCCGACGTGGCAAGGTTAATGTGGTGCCAATATACTCCCCAGAACTGACGAAGGGTATACGCTTCGGTGATGTTGCCGTAAAGAGCGGGCCATTCGTCGGGACGGTCCCTAGATAAACAAGTTAGTGACGCTGTCTAGTCCCGAGCTAACGAAGGCAGGCAGGCAGGCTGGTAGGTAGGTAGGAAAGTAGGTTGGCAAGGTGAGTTGTGTGCTTCAGGAGTAACCTACCATTGCAGGACCGACACAAAAATGATAGAAAACAGGTCATGAGCGGCAGTCAAAGACCAAACCGTCTGCACAATCCAGCTCACACACTCATGATTCCGGAGAACTAGGTGGCGGGCCGTGAAAATGGGTACAAATCCATGTTGGTCCGGAGCAAAGTCGTAGAGTGTCGTATGGAACCGCTGATGGATTATCACGGCTAGCTTCTGGTCGAGTTTGCCCATGCCCCAGAACAGAAAAGCCCGCATGCTTTTAACTACCGCAAATCGCAGTCGGCTTCTCCAAGGTTGGGCATCGCCGGACTCGGAACATGAAAGTGGCAAGCGACGCGGGTTCAACCACTCTCGGATGAAACACGGTAATCGCTGCCGAAGCGACAACCCCCGCGTGTCCAAGACATGATTCCCGAGTAAAAAAAGAGAAAATGTATGAAACGAGATGACTACAGTGGCGCATGCCCAAAAGTATCGAAACGCAAAGTTGCCTTGGCCAGCGAGGACCAGACAGATGCCATGGCAGAGGATGTTGGCTGCCGCCCAGAGCCGTCTTTTTGTCGGGTGCTCAGCCGGGTGGGTTTCCAATGCCAAACCACATGAAACGCCGGCCAAGCTGAGGGAACTAAAGAAAAAGAGGCCATCCAACGTGACGAGCATCGCGGGTTTGTTTTTTTTAGAAGATGCGGAAAGGAGTGGATGACGAATGGGTTCAGAAAGTTGAGGGAAGAAAACCACGCATGGAGAGAAAGTAATGGCTGTTGATCTGTGCAGTGCACCAAGACATTCGAATTTCGCACAACTCATGCGTTGCCTAACTCTCTGCCTACATGCCCAACCCAACTGTCACGCGCTGGCTCATTTCATGTTGTTGGCGCCAACGTCCCGGAAGTGTGACTTCACCTCCGCAGGGATTACAAAGACTAGTGCGGGCTACTCGCTGAAGTTTAGTGGCTGGGCGCGCTGGAATCATTGCTTGAAGCAAATCTTCTAGCACGTCTGGACGCGGCAAGAAAAGCGGTTCAGGGACCTGTCACACTTTGTGGGTGTGTGAGCTAACCGCTCGGCTGTGAAGAACTAACTAGCGTTAGTGTTGACACTAATTTCTTCTTCAAGCCCAGGGTACCTGAGCCGCACGCGCTTCTCTGTTTCCAAGCCGAATTCTCCGTCGGAGATCCAGGTCAAGGGAACTAACGCCAAATCAGTGTAAAAGTCAGCTAAAAAAGTTCACTAACGTTTGCACTAACGAGTCGATGCTACCTTGGGGCGAGACGGGTCGTTCTCTTTTGAATAAACAGGGTTAAAAACGTAGCTTGTCAGTCAGCGCTAGCGTAATGGTTTAAGGGGGAAAACTTCCGACCGGTCAGTGTCTTACTGCCTAAGTTCTCCACGCCAAGTTCGGCACCTTTGTCAATGGCCATGACAAACCCCTGCCGGGATTGGTTTGTGGGACTTCGTTCTCGCTTCCTCGGTAGTGGCTGCACACGTTGTCGGGTCTTAGCGACTGAACATGGACGTACACGTGTAGTGGAGAGCCGTCTTGAAGAGTTTATCGCGTGCCGAAAGTGCGACTTTGGAGGCGGGACTACAACTTGTCTACTTCGTATCGCGCAGCTGTAACTCGCATGTCCTTGGAGAGGTAGACTTTTTCGTGTTTTTCACATTACCGCTGGTGGCTCCTGTTCTGAGAGGTTGGGTTCCGTGTACACGCCATAATAGCGCGATGCATGCCAAGCGAACGTTCAGGGGCTTTCCGCGGGCAAGATTCTGGTAGCCTAACAGGAGGTGAAGGAACGGCGCACCGAGGAGAAAAAAAAAAGGAAAAAAAAGAACAACAGGAATGAACCATCGGCTTGCATGAGATGGGACGAAAGGATTCTGACAGTCTAATTACATGAAGCAGGTCCTGCATGCTGCCGCCCGGCCATTGACACAAAGCGCATGACCGGGCGAGGTGACGACTCACTTTCTGGTTATCCAACCGCCAGGAACGACCATGGTGGACTTGATGAGGTTGTAACTGGGGATCAGGATCAGCTGCTGCCAGTATCTAGGAGCATCTAACCCCCTATATAAAGGGAGTCTGCTCAGCAGTCCGCTCTCACATCCAGTCTCTTAACACAGCAGGCACATTTATTCATTTATTCTAGCGCCTAATTCATTCCTTATTAATCCCAACACTCATTATCAACAAACATCATGGTTCTGCCAATAGGCCTGGGTGCCAGCGCGGCTGCCGGTGCCGGCAATCCTTCGCCTCCACCAAACGACGGCAAACAGACGAATCCCCAGAATACTGGTCAGTGGCGTCGGGGAGTCGAACTGCCCAGCGTCCCCGTTGTCAAATACGTCAGAGCGAACAAGTATCCCACCTACTCGGTCCGTTCGGCCAACGGGGTTTGTGACATTCCCAGCTCGGCCATCGACGTGTGCGGCAATGCCATTGCCATTCAGGGATCCAATATCACGACGTTTTATGACAATGATGGTGAGTGCATACCTTCCTACCTGTTTGATGTTCGGTCACATATCACACAACACGGCATTGGAGTTTTTTCTTTCTTTTCTTTTGGGCGGGAGGTTCTGAGCTCACTGACCATGCTGTAGTCGGCACCCTTGGCAACGTTCCCGAGCCTTGCGTTCCTCTGTTCATCACCCTGGCGAATACATGCGAGTCCGAGAAGGGAGAGGCCGCTCCGGTCGCGACATCATGCGGCGCCGACTGTGTTGAGTATAAGCCCGTCTCGAACGGTCTTTGGACTTGGTTCACGGATATTCTGGCCCGTACTGTTGCGCTTCCGGCTTCAAACTAGGTGACGTGCAGGTTTCTGAGATGTGGAGAGTACACCAGCACTAAGAATTGGACTTGACGGCTTTGATGCGTGTTGGTGACGCTTCGTCAATAGTCATCACTGAGGGTTGGGAATGGGGATATTTCACTTCTTCAAAATAACTGTGTTTATTTTTTTTAAGTTATAGTTATTTCTTTAAAAAATACCGCAATCGAGCCAAGGGGTAACGAGTCCTCAATTTTGTGAGGAATCGTAGACTAAATAAATATTGTCAAGTATGTGATGATGCCAAGTAATGGGTGGTAAAGGTGATGCATTGTTGAGAATCGAGGCGTTGAGAATTTAGCATATCAAAACCCGAATCCTCCGGAAAATTACCAAGAACTTTAACTACCACTCTTTACCTTGATAACCGCTGCACCACGTTTTGGGATTACACTGCCTTCCGAGCCTAAATGCTGGGTTTCTGAGTTGTAATTACGTCACGACTTCACCACCGTTCCTGCCATACAGCCAACAAGTGTCCAACTGTCGTAGCGTCCTTGCACTCAAGTAAACCTGCCAACAGCGCCTTCTCGTCGCGGGAGAGGAGAATTTGAGTTTTGTCACGCTCGCACTGTACGCAGCCGTAATCGTCGACCAATGAGAGCGGAAAATGCTGAGCGGGCACCTTGGCGACATGCGTCTTGGAACTGGGTTCCTAACCATTCTCCCGTCAGGCATCCCCGTCAGGCATCATCACCAGCATCGCGATGGACCCCCTAAGCTTGGCGGCTAACGTCGCTGGCCTGACATCGCTCACGCTTGAAGTTAGCAAGTTCACAGCGAGTTACATCGAATCGGTCAAAAATGCGCCCAGAGAGTCGCTGCAGCTCGCCGAGGAATTGTCGGCCCTCGCCAGAGCCTTATCGGACCTCGACCAGTTTCTGGTGAGCCAGAACCACGGGAGCATGCGCTTTGGTAACACCTCGGCTCTGGTGACGGCAGCAACGAGCTGTCGCGATAGCTTATCCATGTTGCATGTCACGCTTACCAAGCTCCTGGACCGAACCGAGGGGCGGAAATGGTATAGAAGGGCAATCTGGCCGTGGAAAGGACCAGGCCACTTGAAGGTCGTTACTGCGTTGCATCGGTTTACCGACATCTTTCATTTCAGTCTCTCAATTAGTGGATGGTAAGTTGGCGCTTATAGTGAAAATAACGACGCTAACTTTCCTCTAGCACTCTTCTTGCAAATACGGCGGAGGAGATTAGCGACATTCACAACACGCAAGCCGACACGGCCGGCGACATTGCCAAGATCCGAACTCTCGTGGAAGGTCTTTCCAATCTCAGCCTGGGAGATTGGGCATTGCAACAGCAGCAGCAGCAGCAAATCGCGGAAATACATGCTGGACAAAAGAAGACGCACAAGCTACACATACTCGAATGGATTTCAACCACGGATCCCTCGCTCAGCCACAATCTCGCGTTGAAGAAGAGAGAGCCGGACACGGGGACATGGTTTCTGGAATCGGATGAATTCTCTTGGTGGTTGGATTCTGCGGGATTCATCTGGCTTTATGGCATACGTAAGTGCGGTTTGTCGCTTGTTCTCAGACATGGCTAACTGAATTTCAAGCTGGATGTGGGAAAACGATTCTATGGTATGCCCCTTCCTCCTGTTAAGCAGCTGTTTTCTATTTCCTTTTCTTTTCCCCCGATCTCAGTTTATTTCTTTGATTGTTTTTTCCTTCTCTACATAACTTAACCCCTCTCTGCTTGATGCTGATATGGTGCAGTTCAACCATCATCGAAGCTACCCGAGAGATCTGCATCACCACCCGCAACCGGGTCCTGGCGTATTTCTATTTTGACTTTCAGCGACCGGACGAACACGACACTGAATGCCTTCTCGGGTCTGTTCTGAGGCAGACATGCGCTAATGAGGCAGCCATCCCCAAGCCGGCTGAGGCCATGTACGACAAGCACAAGATGGCCGGCCATAAGCCTTCTTCTCAGGAGTTAGAGACCACTTTCATGGATGTTGTCAAGAGCCTCAACAAAGACGTTTATGTCATCATTGACGCCTTGGATGAGGCCCCCGAGTCAAACGGCAAGCGAAGCCGGGTCCTGAAATTACTCGGGAGACTAGCGGGCTCCTCGTTCTCCAACCTTCATATTCTAGTCACTAGCCGCAACGAACTGGACATTCGCTCCAAAATTGGACCGCTCTCGCATGATGGCATCTCGATTGGCGATTCGGTTGTGGATGCAGACATACGGAAATACGTCTCGTCTTCCATTGCAGAAGATGACCGCATGGGCAAACTGGCGCCCGATATAAAAGATCTAATACTGTCAAAGCTGGCCGAAGGCGCGAAGGGAATGTAAGTATGCACGGCATTTCATTTCTTTTGATCCTTGTTTCTTTTCTTTTCTTTTCTTTCAACCCTCACTCACTCTTCTCCAAGGTTTCGATGGGTGTTTTGCCAGCTGGAAGCCCTTCGGACATGCCGACGGCTTGGAGATATAAAGAGGACCTTGGACACACTTCCAGAGACCCTAGACGAGACGTACGAACGAATTCTCCAAGACATGACACCGTCAGATAGGGAGGCAGCACTATCGATTCTCATTTGGATGGCGTATTCACTGTCACCATCCCCGCTGACGGTCGAGGAGATCGCCGAGGCAGCGGCGATTCGTCCTGGTCCTGAACCTATAAGCCCCGAAGACCGACTTTTTGACCCGTCTGAGATATTTCGAATTTGTCGAGCCCTCGTCTCGGAGAGTGGGTATCGCGACTCAGAAATGCGTGTCGTCCAATTCGCTCACTTTTCCGTCCAAGAGTATCTCTTGTCCGGCCGCTCCCATCTGTTTTCTAGCTGGTGTCCTTCCATGTACACGTCGCCCCATGGGTATATCGCCGACTGCTGCATGTCCAGTCTAGGTCGGCTAGACTTGGCTATCTCCCGTCCCCAAGCTTTGGCAGATAATGCCTTGATTCACTACGCTCATAACTATTGGGGCTACCATCTTGGTCTGGTCGATGGGCCGCTAACCCTCATCAACACAGCCGTCCTTCTTTTCGACAATCAAGCTGCGTGCTTACACGACCACTTTGGCATCTTCGCTAAGGTCCTCAAAATATTCTTCCCCTTCGTTTATGGGATAAGACTAATAACCGAAACCAATATCCCATTAATACACGCATGTTATCTCGGCATTGGGTGCGTGGTCAGACACCTACTACACAACGGGGCCGATGTCAACAAAATATCCAAAGAGCTTGGCACCGCATTGCATGGAGCTGTCTGGTCCGGGCAGCGAGAAGTTGTCGAATTTCTGCTTAAACAAGGGGCGTCGGTGAACGTATATCACCCAGAATTTTCAACACCTCTGGGGTCCGCCATCCAGCGCACTCATGTGCATGGTTCAAATATCGACCTGGTCAAGCTGCTTTTGCAGTATGGTGCTGATCCAAACCTCCAAGGGTCTGAGCATCATCGTCATTATGGCTGTCTTGTTGATGCTTTCCATCTTGAGTGGCATTCCGATGAGTGCGTGCATTTGCTCCTGGACCACGGAGCCGACATTCACGGCTTGTGTCCTGACCACATGGGTGGTTCCTTGTTCATTGCGGCTTGCACGAGGAATGGGATTGGCGTAATCAAACGCCTGGTCGAGATGGGGGCAGATCCGACATGGAATCCTCCAGCGTGTCCGCGGGCAGGCACACCTTCCAACGCTTTGTATGCAGCCATCCAGGGGGGCGACCTCGAGGTCGTGGAATACATACTCTCCCAACAAGCGGGCGTGCCCAAGATTGCTGCTAATCGGTTCGAGGGTGCCCAATTCGATAGCCTGTTATCGTCGGCATTACGTGTGGCCGTTGTGTTGGGCCGCAGAGAGGTCGTGGAATATCTCCTAGACCGCGGAGCAGTTGATATCAATCAAGTAGGTCACGCCGACGATCAGACGACCGATTCTTCCTGGACCCTTCTCCAATTAGCCGTCCGAGAACATGAAGTCGATATCGCCGAGCTATTGCTTAACCGTGGAGCGGATGCCAACCTGACTAGCCGTGACTGGCCACCTGCAAGAACGACAAGAACCCCGTTACAAATGGCCTCGGCCAAGGGATTTGTCAGTCTTGTCCGATTGCTACTCAGACACGGGGCTGATCAACATCTGGTGCGGGTTGAATGGGCTGATAGTCTTTCGGGCGATTACAGCGATTATTCTGATGATGAGGACGATGATGATGACCTAGTCATGACCTCGAACGACGAGGACAGCTCGGATATTGCCGAGAGTCGGCATTTGAACCGAGATGTAGTGCCGAGGACAGCTTTGGATTTTGCCGAGGGGCGATATCCAAAAGTTGTTGAGATACTTGTCGCCGCGGGAGCCCGGAGAGGAGAGGAGCTGGTCGCGGATGGAGAGGGCAAGATTATCTAGCCACGACGGGGTAAGTCAACGGACATCTGTCAACTTGATCGACGGAAATCTGCTTTTAGTCACACATTTACCCTTATTTTCCTTTCTTGCTTTCAGACGGCCTGTTTTCTCATCAAAACGGTTACATTGAAAGCTTGAGGACATAAATCATCATTTTCACCAAAACAACCAGCGCTGCTCCCACTAAATCTTGCCCTCAGATCCTGTGATATTTGCACCGTCGGTTTCGTTGCCAATCTGCAAGAACACCACCAGGATCGCCACATATCTACGTTACCCTCGAAACCATCCGTCAGCACCTGACTGTATTGGATCTACAGTAACGAAAGGCCGAGAGAAAAGAGTGAAGTTCAACGTACCCAGCAATGCCCGCCAACTTCTCAAACACTTTCCCATGCACCCCATAGCTCAAAATACCCAACCATGTAACAGAAAAGGCCGTAATCACACCCAACTTGTGGTGTATGTTGGTGAGCGCCTGCAGGACCCACAGCGGGACAATGAGCATGATCAAAACCGCCACCAGCATAGTGAAAAAGGTGAATCGATCAAGCAGTGCGTCGTCGTAATTATTTGTGGCATTTCGATCGTGGGCGCTCATCTTGGGCACGTCTTTGCGAAAGAATCGAAAGAGGCGGCTACTATTGCCGTCGTCTGACGCGTTGATCATCTGACGTTCCAAGAGCTGACGCAAGGCCGATTTGGGCTTGCAAAAGCATACGAGCTCCTGAGTCTCGTGCGAAAAGTTTTGCTCATCAGCCATGATGACACCGTCGTTATGAATGAACCAGTCTTGGGTATTCTTAATGTTAAAATCGGAAGCTGGAGGAAGCAAGTGAAGTTGGGAGAAATCGAGAAGAAGCCGGTCTATCCATATATAACTCGTTAGATAGGAACACATAAAAAGGGGGCGATAAGCGTCCAGTCCCAAAGCTACGAAGGAGAAACTACTCCAACTCGGACAATTAGGTAAGGTAGGCGTCATGAAGCGTACCGTAGTCCTTCAGCTTCACAATAATTTCAGAGATCAGCTGAATCCTCTCGGGCATATCATCTCTGACCGTCCCGTTGTTGATATCTCTCGGAACGCCAAACTCGCCATGAGCGGCTGCTAGTTCTGTCAGTTTCTCCGGAGAGAATGGGCCTTTAACAATCAAAGGCGGCTCTGCCCCCACTGCTTTCACATTCTCGAGGCTGAATTCATGGTCCATTGCGTCCAGTTCCTCTTCGGCTTGCTCTAGCCGAGCCTGCAAGGTTAGAATCGCCCGAGTGTGAAGGCGATCGAATCGCCGGGCGACAAAGTTCATTGAGTCGGACGCCATGTACGAGGCGAGGTCCTTGTATCCTAGAAATTTCCTTGGCCGCGCCAGGCAATCAACACACCGAGACGACAGGCATATTGAAGCTGTTCACTTACCATGGTCGTTCCTCAATATCAGGTGCTGAAGGTCCTTGACGTTCCTGGCCCCCAAGTCCGGCCTCCGGGTCAGTGCTTTGGGAAACAGTAATAACTGCCGACATATTGAATGATAACACGGTCCCCGCAAGAAAGAAGACCAGTTACGTATCTGACTGGTCCGAGAGAAAGAAATGAAAAAGACAGCTAAAGACGGTTTTGACCGATTGCAACACGCACCCTCAGTTTCGCCGATGCTAGCAATGCATCAATGCATCAATCTGCAGACATTCCACCAAGTAGGTAGTGTAGATAACCCCATGCCGCCGTTGGCGACCTTCCGTCTCTGAGTCATGTTGTTGGCCGTATCTCACACGAAAAGGTCCCTTTGTGCATGACACTTGCTTGACCCCGCAGGAGGCAAGCCAATCACAAAATCACTTGTAATCTCTCGGCGCAGATTTTCTGAATCCTACGCGGTACCTCGCTCAATAGTTTCATTCCAGCCGGCCTTGGCGGGGCATTTTGGTCAGGCTCAACTCGGTGCAGTGATCGCACCGCAAGGCTCTGAAGATTGAGTGTATTGCGTTGCGTACAAAAGCTCTACATAAAGGCAACACGTGGACATTACGTCTTTTTGCCTCTTCTTGTCTCTACCAATTTCAAACTCAAAACGGATATTCTTCAACCACGGCTGGACGTTAGAACGGCAGAACCCACAATGAGCTCCAACAGCCCGGCGAATCAGTGGACCGAACCACTTCCTCAGTTCTTGCGCAAGGCTCTTAAAAATCCGGGCGTCCCCGTATCCGGCCATAAAGGTGGCGGCCCAACCAAAAAGTCGATATCGACGACGGGACCATCAAAGCCGCCCCCAAAGAACAATCCGGTCGGCCCAACCAAAAAGTCGATATCGACGACGGGAACATCAAAGCCGCCCCCAAGGAACAATCCGGCCGGTCCAAACAAAAAGTCGACTTCGACAGGAACGGCAAAGCCGCCACCGAAGAAAAAACCCTCTCAGAGTACTTCTAGTGGCTAGAACAATTTGCGATATCAATGTTTGTTGCTGAGTACCCTGTCTAGGTACCTAGGTAGGTGGTATGCACTAGTCCCATGAGTTTAAGGCCGAGTTGTTAACGAGAAAAACCAGACTGTTCCAATCAACTACGATGTTGTGTGGTGCGATTTCAAGCTGCCACTATGTACATATGGTGGTTACGCTTAAGGAGTGGTCGTGGTTGGAGAATAAGAGCTCTCAGCGCCGTGCCAAATATATAGCCCCAATGGTATGATAAAGAGTGACTCTAATGCTAATTTTGCGCTGTACACACGTCTTTCTCAAGCTGGGGAACTAGCAGTCTCAGTCTCAGCTTCTGCCGCGCTTCCAAAATACCCGTATAACTTTGGAATGAAATCACCATCCCATCCACTTCACGGATCCCTGATTCTGTTTATAACCCATTTACACCAGTTTCCTCAGTTTCTTCAATGCTACCAATGCATCATCAAGGTAAGGACATTCCCACCGGGTAGATAGTTCCCCGTGCTGCCTTTGCCGCACTTTTTCTAATCTGTCTCTCCGCCACCCTTAACCCCCCCGTACTCACCTCTAAACTCAGACTTGGATTGTTTCCAACCCGGACTTGAGCCCGGAACCACAATGAACCCTAACCAGACAGGCCAGCAAAACAGTGGATACAATCACTTCCTCAGGCCTTCCGCAAGGCTTTTGGCCTTTTCCAATATCCGGTTATAAGGGCGGGCGGCCCCAACTTCAACAGACGGCAGTCCTCGCCACACAAAAAAAGATGACGTAGAGTGGTGATGCCCGCTTTTTTTTTTCTTTTTTTCCATGGTAGTTACAAGGATTGCACGCCGATTGGCTCATCTCCAGTCAAACCGTATTCCTCTAGTCTTTTGGCCCTTTTGGCCAGGTAATCTGCGTATTCAGGCTTGGGAATGCGCCCTTCGGCATCGCCCTCCTGCCAGACCTCGTACCCAGTCGCCTCCCATACCTGTAACTGCTCTTTAAAGTTTTCGTTGGGCTTGATCCGCCGCTTCTCTTGGACATGAGCCAAAGCCATGTCAGCGCTCCACCCATGAGTTCGCATGAGGTAGGCAACCATGGCGGTGGCAGACCGAGACACGCCCTTGTCGCAGTGAACTAGGACGTTGGACATGTCGGAAGCAGCCTTGTTGCGCAAACGGGCCTGAATAAAGTCGCATATGCGGGCAAACTCGGGGAGTAGGTCCTGTATCATGCTGTCGTCGCAGCGTATGAAAAGGTGGTGACCCTCGGGGATGATTTTCTTGTACCAGGGCTGCCTCCAATGAACCCATCTTCCGTTGGAAAGCGAGACCACTGCGGTGATGTTGTATCCTTGAAGGGTTTCCCTTTGACGAGAACTGAGGCTATCGCCAAGATAAATTCCATCCTCAATCTTGGTGATTGTCGGGTTTGGGTTGGATATTTTCGCCATAGCAGCCGAATGGTATATTTGGGGAGCGAGGGGCGAAGGTTGTTTTGCGCAGTAAAAAGTCGGGGCAGCAGCCGCAATTCGGCACACCCTGCGGTAGAGGAGGTAGGTGGCTAGGTATAATCTCTATACGTTAGGTGGGAGTAGGCGCTTTGCTCGTGTTTAAGAGGTGATGGAGGAGAGCGACCCCAACGCAGGGTTTAGGGGTGTGGGCGCTGGGGTCGCAGAAGTCCCTAGTCAACTTGGTTGCGATTGAATCCGAGGCGCGGTCGAACGGTCGGCGCGGGCCCGAAGCGATAGTGAGATTGACTCGATGGAGGGTCAAACCTGTGAAATTAGTAGATAAATGCATGTTGCGGCTACTGGAGCCGACCTTGGCAGAGCCGGTGACCTTGATGGCGCGTGCTGGCGTGGAACGATTGGTAATGGTGCTACTTAGTTTAGTTTTGATGGCGGCGCGTGAGCCGACAAAATGTTGGACCCGCCCGCCACAGTGATTACGTCAGTGCTCTCATCTACCCCCACCTCGTACATCCCTCAGCTCAGCAATACTCGCTCAAATTCATGGGGGCCCACTTTTGGGGCAGAATCAATCATCACAACCAAAGTAATTGGTGTATGAATCAGGAATAGAATTCTAGTTCCCTCCACCTCGCAACAGATGCCGCAGCTTCAATTTGGTGGCAGAGAAGACGAAAAATGCACATTGCCATTTGATTAGAGGCTAGAAACCGGCGTGGTTGTGCCCGAGTCCTTCGCTAGAACAGCGTGCATCGTCAGTTGTCAGCACTTTCATTTTCCTCCACTGCCTACCTAGGGTAGGCACATGTAGTCAAACGCAAAAAATACTATGGATGAACTTGTACTTGACACCCCCAAACTCTCCGGCCGGACCCACGCCGCTCCCAGCCAAAGTCTTAAACCAGGCCAGGATTGCGGGCATCCTGAGGTTGACTTGTTTGGTGCCCCGTCCTTAGTATTGGGCCCAAAGCGCAACCGTGCCATATTCGACCACTTTCTCGGGGTCGGGGCTGATTAGGGTGGCGTCGGCGGATTCAAACTCGGAGCCTATGCCGTACTCGACGAGATCCTTACATGCTTAGATGCTGTTTAGGTCCGACATGATGGGTTAGGCACCTTGGGTAGATGTGACTTGAAGTCGGTTGATGTTGAGGGTGCGTGGGCTGCGTTGAAACCTGTTTGCTGGGTTTGGAAAGAGCTGGATTCAGAGCGATCTAGGTCAGATGTAGAGATTGGGGGGTATACTTCATGGGAACGAAACTGGCCGTGAGACCCGGCAAGATTACCCCGCTTCATACTCCGCGGGTTTTTCTTTGTTATAGCTTTCTATCCCTTCTGGTCCCCATCTTTGTTGCCATGTCTCTGAGGACTGATAATATTACACCGGGTATAGCAAGATAAGCTACGCCTTTTTAGGTAGATGTGTGTCCTAGAATCCTAAATACAGAACGCCAAAACAGTTCCAGGAACCAGAGCCCGCTTTATCACCTCGCAGAGTTTGGGAATATAAACTGGGCTTTCTACCTTTATTACCTTTCCAACTACCTAACTTACATGGGCATTTTGGAAATGCAGCAGAGGCTGACTGTGACTGCTAGCCCCACAGCGTAGCAATACGTAGAATTCTTGTACAGGACAGCAAGTTAGCACTAGCAATTAGGATCACTCTTTTTGGTGCTATGAGGGACACATATTCGACATTAAGAGCTCTGGCTGCCCAATTGTTCTTCGGGGGTGGCTTTACTGTGCTGGAGGGCGCTGTCTGTTGAGTTGGGCTGCCCCCCTTATAACTGGACACGGAACGGCCCGGATGGCCAAAAGCCTTGCGGAAGGCCTGAGGGAGTGAAGTTGTGTCCACTAATTTGCTGGGTCGCGGTACCTAAACAATTGACTGGTTACGAGCCATTCCGGTCTCATTTAGACACCTGTCCATCTATGGGGACGGGTGCCGAGTTTAGCATACTCAAGAACTCCTCTTCTGTCTAATTGCCCTCCCCCCAAACGCCCACCCAATCTGATTGGCAACATAGATGGACACACCCAGATCCTCGGCCCAAGCCCACACCAAGCCGGGATTCTTCTGGAACATGCGACCGGCCATGGCCACATCCAGCGGCACATCATCTTCGTCCTTGCCTCCCTCAAGTAACTCCTGTGCCTGTTTTCCGGTAGTGATAGTCCCAACTGTGGACACCAACATTTTGTTTCCCACCGCCTTTTTAATCTTCTTGGCAAATGGAGCTTGGTATCCAGGTCCCCCTTTGATGGCCTGCTTCGGATGATTCCCACCACTCGACACATCCAACAAATCCACTCCCCTTTCGGCCAACAATTCAACCAACCGACAACTCTGTTCTACCGTCCAGCTCTGGTCAGGGTCGGGGCCAAACCCCTCCACCTCCTCTAGCCAATCTGTCGCGCTGATTCGCACAAAAAGCGGCATGTCCTTGGGGATGGTTTCGCGTATAAGCTCCACGATTTCCAGCGTTAGTCGGACTCGATTGTCAAAGCTCCCCCCGTAGATATCCGTCCGTTTGTTTGTCGCCGGAGATAAGAACTCATGAAGCAAGTAGCCATGCGCATTATGCAGCTCAATGACATCAAACCCGGCTTTCACGGCACGTTGTGCAGCGGCGACGAAATCTTTTTTAAGCTGCGCAATGTTTTCGAGTGTCATTTCCTTGGGGACAGGATATTTATCGTTGAATGCGATAGCGCTCGGGGCAAAAACATCGTCGGGCCAACCACCTGCTGCAGAAGAGGCGGTCGCGCCGTGCGAAAGCCAGGGTGCGACGGTGGAGGCTTTGCGGCCCGCATGGGCGAGTTGGATACCGATTTTTTGGTTTTGCGAATGCGCGAAAAGGACGTGTTCTCGGAGAGATGCAATGTGCGCGTCTAGCCAGAGCCCGGAATCTTCAGGCGTGATCCGTCCGCGCGCCTGTACGGCCGTGGCTTCGACCATGGTGAGGCCGGGCTGTGATATTGTTAGCCCGTCATTATGCAAAGTGTCCACCAACACAAAAATGGATACAGAAGAAAACTTACCCCTCTCTGAATAATACCCCCCAGGTGAGTTACATGCCACGCCGTGTGGAATCCCTCATGCGCACTGTACTGGCACAGCGGACTGAGCATGATGCGGTTCTGGATTTCCAGTCCGCGAATCTTGAGCGGGGTGAAGAGCTTGGGGATCGGCTTGTTGTCCGGTTGAGGCACCACCGCGGTTCCAGCGGGTGGTGTTTGCGCGGGCGTAAAATACGGAACACCCTCTGCGGCATCGTTGAACAATTCGTTGCTGTTCCCCTCAGCAGGTGAGGGGCGGTTCCCTTGGGTGCGAACAATGTTGAAAGCCATGTTGAGCTCGTAAAAGAGGAGGGAATGATGCAGGCACAAGCAGTGTGATGTAATTCAACACGGAGGAGATTGAAATCCGACGGTGCTGCCAGAACTTTTATAGTCGCTATCGCATAATCAGCATTATATAATCCGGTGGATTAGACCCCCCACATATCGTCATGTAGAGTCATGAGCCAAGAGTTTATCAAGCTTCACAGGTTGTATTCGGGAATAATATGTCCCGCAGTGGGGATTGGAGATCGCATCTCGGCATTCATGTTGATCATGGAGATCGCCAACCACTTGTCCGATTCCAAAGATGTACAAGTGGGATGAGTATCCAGGCAAGGTAGGTGGGTACATGATTGCGTGATGCAGTTAAAGTGTGCGCAGTGGCTAGCCGTTATCTGGGACTTACTCAGCATGTTTCGACTAAATTACAAATGCGTCTCGTTTTCCTGTACAGCGCCACCAACGAGGAAGATGATTGCCGCAAGGATTGACAGTGTCGTAAAATAGGTAAAGTAGAAGAAAGAATAGATGATAGAAAAGAAAAGAATAGATGATAGATAACAAAACAATGCGACCCATTACCGTATGACAAAATCCTCTGGTCCCTCCCCGTTCAGTTCTCCCCGAATATAGGCCGGCCCCACCAACTCGTACTGACAGGGCGCGACCACATCATCTCCGTCCGCAAGATGCACACTCTCAGTTTTAGCCTCGCGCAACGATACTGGTAGGGAAAGCCCATCTAGCAAGCACACTACATCACCTTCTTGTGTCCCTTGCATGAATAGTCCAAAATGCCCACTATCCGTCACGGCAAAGACTTTTCCGATACAAAACCGATCAGCCCGCCCCACCAAGTCTTGTATGGCGCGTATTATAGCGGGGTCGACGACGCCTGCTGGTGTGGCGGACAAGGTCAGTTTGGCAAGATGCACAAACAAAAGCATCTCGCCGAGTTTGGTCTGCCCGTCAACGTTTACCCGTCCTACGGGACCACTCGTAAAAGTGTAATCGAAACTCGGGTCGTTGCCGTTGTTGAGAAGCGTCTGCATGAAGAAGTCGGGTACGTTTTGCGTTCCATACGGGTTTGTTCTTCTTGCCACGCTAGATGCCAGAACTGCCCACCCCGAGAGGACGCGGGTCGCGGTAGTTAAGTTGTCGCCAGAGCCGGGATACATGAGGCCCACGCTGCGAATACGGCTGAGTTTCCGTCCCCTGACAGTTAAAGTGTCGTTGTCGGGGTGGAAGACAAGATTCGGTGTGGTTCCCGAAGTGCAGTTGGGCAGCGACGCAACCATTTGATCTCGCACGGCCTTGGTTCGTGCTAGGGCGACTTCTTCTTGGTCATCGTCGCCGACGATATATGTCCCTTTGACGGCGAGACCAGCGGCGTCTTTTAGAAGCGCATCAGTCGAAGATGCGAACAACATCTCGGCGGTGCCATCTGTTCCCGGAAGCGGTCGGGTTTGCGGGGTGATTGCCCAGTCTGGAACCCAGGTCGGGAGGTCCTTTGTCACGGGTTTGTACCCCATGCCGGCATGAAGCAGAAACTCGAGACGACGAGATTCCGGTCCGGTCGTCCCAAAGTGTCGAGCCACGTCAATGTAAACCTGCCGCAGTCCCTTCTCATACTCGGGAGTGATGGAATCGGTGTTGGCCCCAGACAGTCCCAACAGCGCGTATACCCTGTCCTCCATAAACTTGGAATCAAACCTCGCTTCTACCGTGCGAAACATTTGCACCATGTAGAACAGTAGCGAAAGTGGCTGGTCATGGCTGCGCAGCATGGAAAACCGACGCATAATCGTCATGTTCTGCATGGCCACCAGATTCCCAAATTTTGCCTGTCCTCCTGCTGCGCGCTCATCCAGCATCTGCAGCAACGATTTGTCTCGTTGCACCGCCTGCATGAACCAACTCAACACCTCCCAACTAAGCCTCTCCCTCCCATACAGAATGCTCACATCCTTGGCCCGCACCACTTCCTGCACCACCCAGGTCCTGGTAAACCACGGCCGCTCTAGCATTCTGAGAAGAGACCTCGCGGCGACTGGGTCAATCTCATAAGAAAGAGGCGATTTCCACGCCACACTCAACCTGTTGATGAGGAAAAGCCGACTCACGAGCTCTATCGCCAGAGCTGCAGTTTTCGCCGGACCAAGCCAGACCACCGTACGGTTTGCACGCTCATAAATGGTCGGCATAAGCGGGATCTGTTCTGCCTTGTCGGAAGAGTCAGATTGGGAAATACAAATGGCGTCGATCCAAAGAATGCGTGTTCGCCAGCGGGAGCGGAGATTTGTCAAAACTTCATGGGCGGATAACGTGACGGGTTCTGCGCGGATTTTTTTGACGGGATCGGTAGCGGTCTCGTCGTTGACGACAATTTGGTGAGTGAAATCATTACTTCCCCAAGCGTAGGATACGGCCGTGTAAGAAGGGAGCGAGGATACGTTGTGCCATTTCATGGTACACGAAATGGGGTCGGACTCCGAAAGCGAGGGAAGGAGATATAGCAAGCGGATCCTCGCCGACGAGGATGGGGAATTTTTTCGGTGGGCTGGTTTGGCGGCACGGCGGTCGAGGAGAGGGCCCAGGGAATGTCGAAGGACAGCGGTAATGATTGTTGCAAATCGCCCCATTACAGCAATGAGCACCGATGCCAATATCGACTCGACCGTGTGGTAGACCCGGCCGAACCTTGCGAGCTTGGACAGCCATTTCCAGCCCTTATTAGGGTCAGCCACTCTGCCCCGGCGCAGATAGACCTGACTTTGCGCATCGAGCGCCAGTAAGATCAACACCCACGGGATTCTTTTCAGAATCATTTCGGCGATGACAATTTTCGCCGACTTGTATGCGATTGATCCAAATCCCGTATCTTCGAGATTTGCTTTAATCTCCTTGAGGAACTCATCGCCCTCTCTGCTGATAAAGAACGACGAGGTGATAAACGGAACATCCACGGCAGGAGCCATGAAACCCCATAGGAATTTCAGTACGCGAATCCGACTCGAGTCGAGCTTGACGGGTTGCATGGCAGCGACGAGGAAACCATGCCAAACCAAAGCCGGGTTGAGCGACAAGAAGGTCAGGACAAAATTCCGCCGGAGTTTTCCCAACGCTTGTCGACGAACCAGCGCTTTGAGTCGAACCCAGAAACAGATTGCGAAAAGAGTTGCCAGAATAAAATGGTAGACGCGATCCGGATTTTTATCCCTCTGCCATTTCACATTGCTCCACCCCTGTCTTACCATCCTGATGAAAAAACCGTAAACCTGTCGGTTGACATCGAGCAGGTCCGACAGGAAACATAAACCCATGTATTCGACTGATCCGCCGATCAAGAGGAGAATGAGCTGCGATGTCCATGGTGCGTTGTCGTCGAGTGGGGACGGGTGGGAGATGACGCAGAGGTTGAGAAAGTCGACAAAATTGGGCACGCGGAGAAAGAAGAATTGCGCGCGGATCGGCGCAAAGAGTATATTGGAGGCTTTCATTGCACATGCAGGCGAGGCAGTCAGGGTAATTAGACCACTTGCTCGGATGAGTTGATGAATCTTTGCTCGAGATGTTGTGAAGAGAAAATTCTCATCAGGCTGTGGGAGTCGGAAAAGATAGGGGTATTCATTCCCCTTTGGGACGCGCCGAACGCCACTTGCAGTGATGATTGGGTTGTTTTCGAGCCACTCAGCTGAACCTGTCCAATCAGAAACAGTCAATATCAAGGGTTTATTACAACTAAGCATAGATGCTTTGTGCAAATATTTGACATGCGAGAGAGTACATGTAACAGCTAGCAACCCATCTTTGGGTAAGGGCTCCACGTCTTTCAACTCGGTCTCTTCTCCCAATCTATCTTCTCCGAACTCGTCTTCTCCTAGCCCCCAGTGCCGTCTGAGCTTTATGCCCCACACCAAAAAGACCTGCTACACGAATCCAACCGACTATTCTTCTTCCCACAAGCCTGGACGCACCGACCGAGATCACCTTCCTTGATCTCGTCGACGGAATCTGGCTTGCCCCGACATCGCCTATCGTTCCAAAACGCCATCTTTGCCGGTTTTCCATCAGGACAAGCTGCATTTTTGTATATCTTCCACGCCGAATTCGATCCAAACCCCGTGATGCACGAGCCGGGGTCTCTTCGGAAAACCTCAGCTGCTGCACCTTCATGTCGACCTGGTCTCGCCCAGCCATCTTTGGATTCACATTCCTCCCGGGAATAAATCGCGCGATTATCTCCCTCGGGCGCTTCCAGTCGCCGGGTTCCGTAACTATCACACCAAAACGCATAACTCGCCGAGCCATCCCCTCCGTAAAACCCCCGGCAGGACTCGCCCAGACGCGCCATAACCCCGCCTATCTTGGGCGGCATCCCTTTACACCCTGCTTCTGGCCAAACTGCCATTAGCGGCGCCGATCCATCTGCACATTCGGGAAGTTTTCGGAGCGCGAGATTCTCCCGGTTGCGGAGATTGACGCATGTTTCAACCGGGACTTCAAACCATGTGGTTGCGCGTCTGGCGGGCTTAGGTTCCCCGGGGGTATGCCATCTCGTGGTATCTGGAGCGCATTCGTTATGAGAAACCACACCCTGTTTGGTTACTTGCGCTTGGTTTTGCTTCCTGGTGGCCTCGTCGATGCCGGGACCATCGCAGTAAAAGGCTATTCCCTTGGTATTTCCCACACCACCGCGAGAGAGGAGGAGTTTCCGCACGTTGATACACGCGCCGATATCTTGGTCGTTAATGTCCACGAGACTGTCTCGGAATGTGAACTGGAAATTGTTGCATTTGCCTCGCGCATAAGCGAGGTCGCTTTCGCCGGTATCTTCATAGCGGGCGAGACGTGCGCGCGTGCCGTTGGGGCAGATGGGTGCGTTATCGAGACGGAGGTGGGAAAAGGTGGTAGCGGCATACGGCCAGACTGATACGTTAGCGGGGATTACGTTTAAGTTTGTGGAAAATCTGATATGGAAAAAAAAAAAGAAAAAAAATGGGAGAGGGAGGAAGGAAGGGGGAAAGAGAGGAGCAAATGAGGGACGGAGAAACCTACCACAAACATCAACCTCCTGATCCCATGCCCGGGTACGGAGCTCTTCA
>Ga0247760_1001067_pt1 | contig 27461 bp, 30 predicted proteins | sample UWRJL171409R4_FD_179936 | JGI IMG/M metagenome (GOLD analysis project Ga0247760, IMG submission 179936) | Plant litter microbial communities from Arlington Agricultural Research Station in Wisconsin, United States - UWRJ-L171-409R-4 | ecosystem: Environmental > Terrestrial > Plant litter >... | reverse complement strand
GGGGGGGGGGGGGGGGGGGGGGGGGGGGGGGGGGGGGGGGGGGGTGGGGGGGGGGGGGGGGGGGGGGGGGGGGGGGGGTGTTGGGGGGGGGGGGCGGGGGGGATGGGGGGGGAGGTGGAGAGGACTAGGAGGGCGTACTGGGTAGGAGGTTAGTTGGTAAGTTCAATTGATTTGAGAGGTGGGTGAGGAAGGGGGGAAAGGGGGGGACGTACGATTAGGGCGTCGGTTGTTGTGCCGAAACCGGCGGCTATGACGCCTTTGGTGCTGTTGGGTTGTTAGATATGTTGGGATGAAGTGAAAAGGGGGATGGGTGAGGTACTTGTCCAGAACGTATCGCATCAGACGCGGGTCAATCGACTGCCCGCCCTCGGCTTGGGAGAGAAGCATCCGATCGAGGACATTTGTCGCGGAAGCCTTTGTCGGGCGGTCCTTTTGCTGCAGCACCGCGAAACGGGAGCGAGCGATTTTGGCTATCTCGGTCTCCACGCGCGCGACGATCCGGTTCAACTCCCTAGTGAAAGGCCATTTTGCAATGGGATTCCGTATCAAGTAGGCGATGCCAACGACGTCCCCCAGGCGCACCATATCCTCGTAGAGCTTGCAGTCCGTCGTTTGCGCGTCGAGCTTCATGCCGAGGAAGACGCGGGACACAACGTCGAAGGGGAACTTTCCGATCTCGTGCATCATGTTGACAGGCTCATCCTTCTGGGAAAATTTCAGAAGCCGTTCGTAAAAAGTCCCGGCTTCTTCGACGATCAGCTTGTGGTAGGCCTTCGTGGCAGCGGGTGTCAAGCCAGGGGCGATCATGTGGTGTAAGTCCTTCCACACGGGGCCATTCGTCGCCTCGATGAAGTTGTCGCCCAGGTTTCCGTCGAAGAATTCAATGACCGCAGGTGCCTGGATCATCGGGATCGTCGTGGTCGGGATCATGGCCGCCTCGGGCGAGCTGCACATAACGAATTCCGGGCCAGCCGGCCAGAGATCGAGGTACCAGATGTCTGGGAGGTCGAAATCCTGCTTTATCTGCGTCACCATCGACTGGAATGCTGTGTCGGCCGGAAATTTGGCCGTGTATTCGCCGATGACCTTCAGGTGCCCCCATATCATCGAGTGCGGCGGACCAGGTAAATTCTTGTAGAATCGGCGGCGAGCGATGAATTTGGAGACGAAGTATGCCACGCAGGCCAACACCGCAGTCGTTAATGCCAATACCACCGTGGTCGCCATCTTGTCGGCCGCGATTTGTTTTGGGAGAGGAAAGAGGTGTCGCGAGGAATGAAATGAAGGAGGGTTAAGTGCTGACGGTCGCACCTGGGACAATATTCTACCGGTCCGACAATGGGATGAAGATGACGCGAAGGATTCAGTTCTCGGGTGTTGGTTGGTTTAGCGTCTTGATGGCGTCAGGTACTTGGCCGGGAATGCGAGCCCGAAAGGGGCCTTCCGAGGTTGTTTTTAGCTACGACAGGGGTTAATCGTATTTCAACGAAGGGGGCTTACAGGCCGTTTGGTGTGCAGTGATTTGGGGATACCTCTCGGAAAGCGGGACTGGTTCCACTGTTTTCTCCCAGCGCCGTTAGAACTTTGGGCGCAGCAGGTTGGTTTTACTTACATTTCATGGGAGGTGGAAAGCTTTTGAGCCTCAGGGTAGTTAGTGATGATTACTAGATAGAGCTAGTGCTCGGATACGCTGTCCTCTCCTTCATCCCGTTGCAACCCGCGATTCGCAACGACATGGCTGGTTTGAGGACGCGGATGTGACTCGTGATACGGGTAGAAGCCCCCTAATTATTGTCATCGAGTCAATATTCTCCCCACTGTCCCCGGCTGCTCAGTCCAAATCTGCCGGTGGAACAATGTGAAAACCGCTCCCATCTTAGCGGTAAATCCTCCGATCCGGCTGTTCCGGCGCTAGTGCCGGCCGCCCCCTGCAACCCCGAAGCTGACATCGCATCCTGGCGCAAGATGTCTGACTGCCACTTTTTTCGACCGATGCTGTTATGTACTACCTAACTTGGTATGGCAGCGTGAAATCAGTTGATTCCGCTGCAATCCGTAGGGAAGGAACGCCAAAACAAAGCCCGTCTTGCAAAGAGGACCAAACCACTAAGAACGAGCATACACGTTCTCGTCCGTTTTGGGGAAAGCTCTGTGGAGAGGGTGGCCATTTGGCAGCCTACCTTATGTGTTAACGGCAGATGGAACTATCAAAGTAAGAACGAAATGTGTGGAAGTTAGCGTCTATCATTTATTTCAATACAAGGTCTGGGGTGGCTCTATGTGTGCCGTCCAGTGCTATTCCATCATTTCTGGGATTTTCCGTTGCTGCAAAAAGTGATGCGCTTGTGGTAAATAATCTCGTCAGCTAATCTTTGGCCCTGCCCATCCGTGATAAAGTCTCCGATGCGCTAATGTTTCCCTTTCTTTGTCTTTCTTCCATTTCAATTTGAACGTCTGCCGCCAAACTCGTCTTGACAGTCTCTCCGGTCTATTCAACATCACCCACTGAACCGGATCGGACCTGTGATCGAAAGCGACTGCGCCTAATGCGACCAATGTCATCCCGAGAGTCCTCGCTGACCGTCGACTGGATGTGGACAGTAATGCCCTTGTTGCATAACATGACGCTGCTTCAACCTCCGCACTGAATCCGCCTAGTACCGGCCTGCTTTCTTTTGTGCTACCAAACTGGCGTTGAACCCCCCAATGATGAGCAACAAAGTTGGTGTGTTGCACAAGTCTTCGACTCGCCTCTTAGTCCCTCACTCTATGTCAGACCTGCACCTGCTTCTTAGCAGCAACGAGTTGCATCGTCAAGCTGCATCTCTGGCTGTGCCGACGAACTCTTCTCTTTCTTTTTCTGAAGCCGCGATAAACGGCGGGCAAATGTGAATCGTCAGGATAAAGCATCCGAGCTAACGACTCGTGTTTGTTAGAAAGTTCCTGGACCCTTGGAATCTGGGTGAGGGGTGCATCTGTCGAGCCAGGGGATATAATGGCGACTAGTCCCCGCCGCAACTGATGGTCAGTCGCGTCGTGTTGCGCCTACCAAATATACTCCACCTCCGCCCGAACAAAACTGCTCGCGTTAGTTCACGATATTACCGATAACACGCCCTTCTCACCTGAAATCACCATGGCTTTGAATATGGACCCCGCCATCACCGAGGTACTCCAAACTAGCCATCTCACTTCCACAACCCACTTACCACTGCACCCAGTATTTTGAGATCGCTGGGGCCCGGTGAGATCGGCATGGTGGACGTCCCAGTCTCCAACCTCGACTGTGCCACGACCTTCTACCACGAAGTCTTCGGCTGACAGACCACTCCCGGAATCCGTCCGTACTTCCTTTCTCCAAACACCCATGTCTGCCATTCCTGTTTAGAAAGGGATGTCTTTTGACATTCGCTCCTCAGCCCCGTTGCCTGGCAACGAGAGCCGCATCATCTCACACGTCCTCGCCTCTAAGGGAAGGCTCACTGCTTGTTTTTACCGTGATGACCGACGCCAAGGACGTCGGACCGACCGTGAAGGAAGGTGATCCGCAGCGCATGTTCTTCTATCTGGTCACTGATGACGTCGATGCCACATTGAGAAGATGGTAACGCATGGGGGCAGGGCCCACCGGTATGTTCTCAACTCCGCCTATGTCTTCCAGTGTCCCTTTTCCTTTGATAGATGGTACTAGTGATAGTGATGGGTACTAAGATATTGTCGATGGGAAAATCAACGTATTCGAGGGCACGAAGTTCGAGGGTCACTGGGGCAATCTTGCACACATCGTTGACAGCGAGGGAAAATTTTGTGGGTGTCTGGCAGCCGCCTAAGGCCTGAGCACAGGATTGGGGATGTGCTCGCTCCGCTGGGGCTGGGAAGATCTGTGGTTAGCTTGACTCGGCTTGTACTGGAAGTATTGAACGGCAGTGGCAAGCAATAGTATCAGACTGGAAAATGCAACATGATCAAACCCGTGGAGGTACACGCATGTCCCAGAAAATGAGTTGAGATTGGTGATGTGTCGGTGATGTGTCAGTGATGACGTCTAAGTCTTCTATCTATAAAGGTGTACATGTTGAATCAGAACCGAAGAAAAACAGTCGAGACCTAATCCCGGAAGGTCGAGTCCGTAGCATTGACCCGATAATTGGCCCAAATCTCCTTGATGCGAGAGGCTTGGCCAGGGGTAAACTCCGACAGGCAATCGTCGCTGCTGTACGACATGTAGTTGTGGATTGGGTCGACATCCGTCGTGTTTGAGGTAGGGCAGGTGTCGGCACCAATGACGCATGTTCCGACCATGCCCGAGGTTGCCTTCATCTTGGGCGTGTCCTTGACATAGTCATCGGGGTCGATCTCGAGGCACGGGTCAGGGTTCTGGTTGTTGTGGCGCGTTTGGTCATCCTGGAATGTGTGGTACAGCCCGAACCAGTGTCCGATCTCATGGACAGCACTTAACCCGCGATTCATGTACGCGTGAGTGGAACCGTTGAGAGTAAAGTCGGAGACGACGCAACCGTCCTGCAGAGTGCGGTTCTTGATTGGGACGCCCTTCTTGGCTTCGGATTGCGGGTGGGTGCAAATACCGCCGAAGTCGCTGAACGCGTCGATGTGGCGGAAGTACAGGTTCAGCGTGCGGTAGTCGCCGACATGGAGGGCTTCCTTCATCGGGATCAAGAACTTGCCGCCTTCCCCGATTTGCGAACCGCCCCAGTCTTTGTTGATGATCCACCGGTTGTGGGCCTTGGTGTGGTTGAATGTGACGCCCATCTGCTCCTTATAGATCTTCTTGATGATGGCGATCTGGTCGTCGACTTCTTTCTCCGAGAGATATCCATCCTCGCGCTTATTGGACATGGCGACAATATGAACCGTGAGGTTGACGGTGGGAATGGCGGGGAAGTTCTGGCGTGCTGCTAGGCCACGGACTGTATTGGCAATGGGAGGCGGGCCGACGTCATTGATGTTTCCGCACTTGAGAGGTATTTGGGCGACGGCCGGTGATGCTGCCGCAAGGCCAAGAGCCAGAGTCTTAAAATGCATGGTCGTCGTTGTGGCTTGAATAGTCTTGAGAGTTGTGCCTGGCTGTTGATACTCAATGCTGTCCTGATAGGTCTGGTAATTAAAGTTAATATCGAGCTGAGGGATGCATGTGGTTTATATACAGTATTCCGTACACCTTCCAAGTCTGGAAGTTCTTTGCTCGTCTTGTCTTCTGACACCATGCATGCCCCCCCAGCGCCTACATTGGGTACCTTTGGTGAGGACCTGCCAGAATCAGCCCTGCTGTGCCGCATTGCGACCACACAACAGCGCCAAGCTGTCAGATTCCAGTTGCATGAAAAGCGCCACAACCTGCCAACCACGGTCACGCAAAACATGTCTGTTCCCGTCCGTGCGGAATATCTGACTTATCAGGGGCACAGGTCTCAAAATCCGGGTTCGTTCGAGAAGGCCTGGAAAGCCAAGTCTGCGCCACGGAAAAGGATTCGTCTCAACTTCCCACGAGGCGCAATCCTCCCACTCCATGGCGATTTGGCTTGGCGGACAATGCTACCTCCCGGGTCCATGAAACTGGGACTTTGGTCGCTGCTGATCAGTCCCGGTTTTCCGGGCTGAGAAACCGTGCCATCGCTTAGCAATCCCAGCGCCAATGCTGAGATGGCGAGATGTCAGGTACGCCGCCGAGGAAACACCGCGAAGGCCATCAGGGCAGTCAGCGAGGAATCGGCGCGTCAGCAAAAGGTTTGGTGGCCGTCGCGCGACGCGTCAGTCTCGGGTCACAAGGAATCAACCTGACACCACTGCCAGTTGTTGTGCTAGATAGACCACAAAGCGGTTGAAGGTATCTACCTAGTGTCTACGAACCCTATTTTCGTTGCCTGGATTTTTTAGTCACATCCTCATTCGAAATAAAAGCAGTAGGGCCGTAACAAAAGTTCAATGATAACAACAAGTTTGGCCGTCAAGCTGCTGGCCAAGTTGCAAAGGCCGACGGGAGTCATTTTTACGAACGCTTGGGCCAAAAGAAAGGGTCTTTTATCTCTGTGAAAATGCGTTTTTGAAATTCTTACAGTCTTGTTCTGGGACGGTAAGGCCTTGGCCTGTCGCGTCGCGGGCCTTTCCGGCATGCAGGAAGACCTTTTCAGAACTGATGTAGGTGTTTTCAGAATGGGAGATGGCCTGTAATAATAACGAAAGCTATGGGCGGTCTTTAGAGTAAGAAGACATTTTCGCACTGGCTAAAGGGACACTTTCTGTTGACCCAAGCCTTCGTAGACAGGAAAACCACAAATGTTGTTATCAAGCATTGCTCCTAGCGACACAGGTTATAGATGAACGAGGGTATATGTGCATTTTGCCAGTGCAGTCAAGAGCAACAGTTATGCATGGCCAAGCAAGGATGCCAAGAGGATGAGTTTCTCCCGGTGTGGAAATTGATCTGTCTAGACTTTAGTAACAGTATAGTTTCAGTTCACTTTGCGAGTGCCATCGATCGGCTTTTCAAGGTAGAATTCGACACCAGTTTGGCTGCCTGGACATTGCCGCTCCACAAGATAGTATGTGGTCTACCCCCTCCCAAGTTGGGGGGATGCATCGGCGCGCCGGGTATACCCTATAGCGACTTTAACCATGAAGCAAAACACGATGCGTCCCAATGGCCTGGGATTCCCAGATTGCATCTACAAACCCCTGCAGGGTTGAAAAATTCCCCGAGCAGGCCTTGGTATTTCCCGACGCGATGAATCGGCTATTTCCGCACGGCACGCGGTTGCGGTACCTAGCATCCCAGTCAAGCTATCCTTCGTTTTTGTATAATATCCATAATTCCCATCTCTCGGGGTAGACGTTTGTCGCAGAATACCATAGTGCCAGCAATCTCGACCAAGATGTTCTTCTCAGATCTCAAGCGTGGCGTTTTGGCCGTTTCGGCCCTGGTTTCGGTCGCCACTGCGGCCGAATGCTCCCGTGAGGCCCTCCTGGCTACGGCCGAGAAATACGTTGCAGCGCAGGGCAGCGGCAAGCTCGATGATCTGCAAAAGTTATTCGCGGCTAGCAATTTCGCCTACCAGGAGAACAACCAAATCATCGACATTAAGAAAGGTGTCATCGGCAAGGCACTCAAGGTGGAATACAGCAGGAGCACGGCCGACACCGTCGCCTGCGCTTCGTACACGGAGCTCGTGTCCCTCAGCCCCACGCCTTATGTCATAGCCACGCAGATCCGTCACGGTTCTGGTGTGGACACTATCACCATGGTCGACAGCATCGTGGCCACTACGGGTGCCCTGTTCTTCAACGCCTCGGCGACCTTGGGTCACTTCCAGAAGGTACCTTACATTTTCTTGTTGTCACATCTTGAAGGAGATATGAATAACACCTCCAACAGGAAAACTGGAAGCCCCTCGAGGCATCAGCACGGCCAAGCCGAGACATTCTCCAGAAGGCCATCGACGGCTACCTCGACCTCTTCGGCGGGCCCAACGGCGCGACGGCGCGCTCCCACCTGCCCTTCGGCAGCCCATGCGAGCGCACCGAAGGCTCACGCTTCATCAACTGCACCGACGGCATTCCGGCCTCAGGACCGACCGCCGGCAAAGCAAACAGCATGCGGCGCTACGTGATCGACGAGGTTACGGGCTCCGCTGATGTGCTGTGCTCCTTCACTGCCGTCGGGAATATCCCTGATAGCCACGAGCTGCGCATTGAGAATGGCAAGATCAGATACGTGCACACCATCACGCTTTGCGCCATTGATAACGGGCCGGACTGGGGCCCTACGTGCATCGCCGCGAGGCCGGGAAAGTCGACGAGGCGCAAGCTGTTCAGATCATGAGAATCATGAGGTGTGAATGCTTGGGTTTAACCTGGAAGACGTTCCAGAAACGAAAGTTTCGCTTAAGTTACCGTGAAAATGACACATGCTTGGGTGTAAGGCATTCAAAAAGGCTAGGCCAGATTTTTATTTTATTTTATCTTTTTGGTTGTCGACATTTAAGTTATGGATAGTATTAAGGTATACCGCAGATCATCCTGTGATTGACATACTCAAGTGACATGTGCAGCTCTTTTTGTGACAGTATCCAAATTCACTCAAAGGGCAAGTTCGACGACACTGCACGGGTGTTGAAAGTGGTTAAAGTAAAAATACCACGTTGGGACGCACAAACAACGGCGTGGCTTTTGGGCGAAAGCCTCCCGCTTCTCGAAACGCCGCAAAGACGCCTTTTGGCGCACCGTTTGACGCCTCGAAGTTTTTTTTATCGTGGCTTTCACTGTGGCCCCGACGCCACTCGCCCAAGCAGATCGAGCTAGATCTCCGGATCTGTGGGGCTAAACACAGACTGGTCGGAAATGAGGACCCTTTTTGGGGTTTCGGGCGGCCGCAGAAGACACGAAAAGAGGACCTGCCCTGGTTTGGACTTTCAGCTCACAGAAGGCACGCTAGTGAAAATGCTAATGATGAGCGTGCGCTCTTCAGGCTAGCGGACCCTCAAATAGGTGGGTCTGTCGCCAGGAACTGGTGAGTTGGACTGGACTATCGGAGAACTTCTGCACAGCACTGTCAGCGCTGCCAGGGGCTGGCGCCAACGCGCGAAATGGCAAGCAAAAAATGGGCAGTTAGAGACCGAAACATTGAAAAGGGATCATCTTCCCGTTTCTCGGGAGCCCACCAAGGTCTGCCGTCCATCCGTACTTGCTGTGTACAGTCACTCGTTTGAACTTTTGTTCTTGTCACTCCTTTGCCCTCCGGGACCATTTCCGTCATCATGAAATATCTGGCGCTGATCGCGCTGTCGGGCCTAGCCCAGGTTCAGCAAGCGTCGGCTCTCTGCTGCCGCACGAACAAGTGCCTCAAAGCCGTTGTCGCCGCGAGCGAACTCGGCCTCGCTGAGTGCGCAGCCAAGCTGACCGTCACGATAACGCCCGAGGCCAGCATCTTCCATGTAACGGCCACGGCTGTCGAGAGTGCTATCACCACGTCGTTGTCATACGAAACCACCACCGAGACAGATTCGACCGAGACCGTGCTTTCCACCGAGTTCTCGACCATCACCTCGACCGAGACCGGCATTGTCAGCTCCACCACCACCGTTCCCATCACCGAGACCACCACCGAGACCCTTGCCCCTGTGTACACCACTATCTTTTCGTACGCCATTGCCGGCCCGACTCGGAAAGTCAAGGCCCGCAAAGACGGTACGCTGGGCGAACTTGAGGGCGAGGTGCCTGCTTATGCCTTCGATGTCTGCGGCGGAGATTTCCAGAAATACGCCAAGGCTTGCGGCTGTGCCGGTGTCGAAGTTGTCACCGTGACTGCCAAGGCCGAAGTTGTGACCGTCACCGTCCCTGGCAGCACTGTCACCGATGTCTACTCAACGTACCTCAGCACCGAGACCAGCACCGACCTCGTGACGGCCACGACATCGAGCACGGTAACCGACATCACCTCCGTCACAGACACCGTCACGTCGACCACCATCGTTGTCGCGTCGTCCACTGCCATCGTCGCCGAGCAATCGACCCCCACCTCGGTTACGGCCATCTCGTGTAAGGCGAAGGGCAGCCGCTTCTGGGCCACGGTCTTGCAGACCAACGATGGCTCGACGCGATATCTGACCCATCCCGGTTTCCCGGCGTGGCAGATGAGCGATAGCAACTTCCTCACCAATGCCGGCGATGTGGTCGTCTGGCTTGTCAGCGCCGGCGGTTGGCTCGAGAACGCTGCGGGGCTGGCCGCATACATCGAGACGTCAGAGGCCGCGACGGACGCTCTGGTGCGCGTGTGGACCAAGCCCAAGGCCGAAGTTGACGCCGGTGTCACTACGGGCATCTATGCTCGCATTGCTGCCTGCGTGACCCAGACCAACCAAGTGCTTGTGTCGGGCCTTGGAAGGGAGAACATGTTTAACTGTGGAAATGCGTTCTATATCTCGAGCGACCACGCCGAGTCGCAGGGAAGCTACTGTGTCCAACTCTTCCCGACCACCATTGATAGGTAGTTGTCACGTCGGTCCGTGGCCAGGCCAAGATGCCTTAATGTAATACCGTCAAATTCTGAAAATCCAAACTTGCCTGTCGTGTGCTCCATCTCAAACTGCCTGTTGCGTGCCAGTGAGGTGACATGAGTGCAGCGCCGTCATCGTACCCGACGCGGCAACCAATGTGCGTCAGTCTCACCAGCGCCAATCTCACTTTTCACATCAAATATTTGCAAGCAAGCTGTGGGTCGTGGAGGAACTCAGGAGTTATTCGAACTCGCAAGGTGACCTAGAACCGTGGACTCGGAGTTTGGTCCCATGATAGGGAGATCAGCCACGACTGCGCCTGGGTCGGCCGACACGCCCGTCTTGGGGAGCAAAACATCGCCGCCCCAACTTCTAGACGCACTCAGAATGTTAACCTAAAGCTCGCCGTTCTTAGCGCCACCCTGATAGAACACCTAAACGCGATCCCGGTACACCACAGCCGACGGGCCATACGGCATCCTCGTCTTCTCAACCTTGACATCGCCGCGCCAACCCCTGCCGTCAAACACATTATACCAGAGGTTACCCTCGTCGCCCGCGCCCTGGTGGAAGACAAAAATCTTGCCGTCCCACGTCACCGCCGACGGGCCCGCGCTGAGGCCAGTGATGGGCACCTCGGTGTCAGTGCCCCAGTCCGACCCGTCAAACACACTGTACCACAACTGTCCGTTGCTGCCGCCTCCCTGGTGGAAGACAAAGATCCTGCCGTTATACACGGTCGCCGACGGCCCAGACGTCAGTCCCACATCGGGAACTTGACATCGCGCGCCCAACTGCCGCCGTCGAGCACGTCATACCACAGCTCGCCGTTGTTGCCGCCGCCTTGGTGGATGACGAAGACCTTGCCGTTGTATTGGACTGCGGAGGGGTCTGATGACGTGCTGACTTTGGGCGCGCGCTGGTCCGAGGCGCAGGAGGTGCCGTCGACGGAGGACTTGTACCAGGTGGGCTCGTCATCAAGGTGGTCTGAACTACCCCCCCACCAGCCTTGCGCCTCCTTCCAGAGCATAATATTGACAGTGCTTTCTTCACAGGCTTTGTGCATTGCGAATACAAAAGGAGGGGGATACATAAATGCTATCCGCAACAGCACGAAAGGCATCCTCTTTTTCGGTACGCCTCACTAGGGGTACGGACCGTACTTTTGGTCAACCAGGCGCCAAACCGGCCGCTGAGTTGACAGAGCAGGTCGTAGATCCTCCCCTCTGACTTAACAAAGAGGCGCCAACTAGCACTCTTCACAGGCTATCGGAAGACTTTGCGCAACTTGCGGGAAAATATGGCATTTGCAGCTTTTATAAGCTACGCTTCCCCATCGAGACAACGACGTTGTGAGTAATGAGCTCTTTTAGCCATACAACTCCCAAGAACCCCTGCGCGTCTATTTTCAAGACTTTGCCTCCTTACGTGCTTTAAGTCTGCTAACAAGACTCTAACGTAGTTTGTCGACAAAGCGAGTGTGATATTGCAGCTTCAAGGTTCATCCGCCTGCCTGGCACCCACGATGAGATATGCAAGTTCAGCTACGGAGACCCGACGTTTGAAGTGGTTTGGCGCGAGATGTGAAGAATTGCTACTGGTCGGGAGTGAGTGGGCACTGAAATTCAAGAAGGATTAACAAGAGGAACCCCTCGACGGAGCGTCACAGGGGCATCACACTCTTTGTCTCCCTACCTAGGCACCTATGTTGGGGTACCGTTCGAGCATCGACAAGGCATTCCGATCGAGGTCATACCGTTCAAGTCACTCATTCCCTTGGACTTTCGAAACAGCCCAACGCCCGCGCTTTTGAATCATCGCAACTTTCACCCCATCCATCGCGGATATGACCCCGCGCAACATTCGGAGTTGCTACATACTCGTGGACTAGCGTTCCCCGGACTCCTGGGCAATTGGCAGTCTAGATCTGATTCGGTAGGTCACTTCCAGTTCGCGTCGATCGAGAATACCACCTCAAAATTTCGGGACAATGCGATCGGGACTCTAGCAGTATCACATCGTTCGCATGTGATGCAGATTTTGAGGTTGGAGTCAGTTGGTGTTATTGCTCTTTCCTGGTCTCTTCAATGTTCCAATTCTTCCCCAGCTATGATTCCATTTGTTTTCCAATCTATTGAAGATGCAAGGACCTCTCAAGTGCTTACTGCGGAGAACGCTACCAGCGAAGGATGGATCCGTCGTGATCCCCACTAGCACCTGAAGCCATCCTAGATCGGCCTGGTACTAGACTCGTACGTGCGGACTGATGAAGAGCCCGGCGACGTGGTTGGCGAGGATCCAACGGCGGTTGCAGTCAAATTGGAAAGCCGCTTGTCCAGGGGCTCCCGACGCGATGCAATGCCATTCCGATGGTCTGGGGCTGGGGTGAGGTCATTGGATGATGATCGACCACTCATAAGGCTTGGTGTTGACTCCACCAGACTAACACTGCCTCGGTTCCTCCGACGGGTGGGTAACAAATGCAAGCGGGTCATCAGAAGCAGCCAGTATTAAACCACGGCGCCGTCCCTCTCCAGTCCGGTCTTGTCGTCCCGTCGTCTGTCGGTCCTGTCGCTCACTTCGCATCAAAATGAAGGCACCGATTTGCCTCGCCCTGGCCCTCGCGGTGGGCGCCGACGCGCTGCGCTTCCCTTTCATCAGACGGGCCGAGGAGACATGCGCGACGGGACTGCACATGATTGTCGCCCGCGGCAGCAATGAGCCGGCTGGGTTGGGGAAAATTGGTGTCATTGCGGGGAACGTGTCGCTGGCCATTCCCGGCTCAACCACGGCCGCCGTCGACTACCCCGCAGTGATCGAGCAGTACGCGTCGTCCGTGGCCAAAGGCATGGCTGAGGTCGTGCGGATGGTCGCCGAATACACGAAAAGATGTCCCGATACCAAGATCGCCCTGCTGGGCTATTCGCAGGGCGCGCATAGTGTGATGGACACGGTGTGCGGGGGCAGCTCGGCTGGGTTCAACGCCTCTTCGGACCTTTCAGAGGTGTTCGCCCCTTCAAGTGCGCATCACCACTTTCATCTCACCCCATGTGTTGAATCATGCTAACCATTTCAGTCGTCGCTGTTGTCACGTACGGCGACCCCTCCCACAATGCCAATGCCTCGTGGAACCTCGGAACCAGCAAATCCTCTGGTGTAAGTCCTCCTCCCCCTTCCTCGGGCCATCCAATTGCATCCACATTGCACTCCCCCACTAACAAACCACAGCTCTTCCCCCGCCTCAACATCGACGCATGCGAGCCCTACACCGACCGCATCAAGGGATGGTGCGACACGGGCGACGTCTACTGCGACAAGGGCAACAACACCAAGATCCATGCCACGTATTTCGCTAATTACACCACTGTCACCGTTGATTACATCGTTGGAAAGTACAACGCGTCGATTGCCGGGAAGACTGTCAATGAGACAAAGCCTGAGGCGGGGAAGCCGACGACCGTAGGGCCGGGGTCGGCGGCTGGGTTGAGGAGTGCGGGGGCGCCGGATGCAGTTTTGGTGGCGATGGTGAGTTTGGGGTTGTTGGCGTTTGGGTCGATTGGGCTTTGAGAGTTCGGCAACATGTTACGGATTAGGGGAACGAAGTTGAGTTTAGATGGCAATGATAAGATAGACTTATCCATATCACTGGTGCAAAACGGGCATTTCGCACGTGGCGCCAAGGACAGCATCAAACCTGAGACCTGCTCCAACATGTCCTGCAGAAGGAGGTTGGGTACATGAAAGTCTGGATCCTGCGCTTCACGCCACACATGGTCGGTGTGTCGGTAAATGTCAACTTCCGGCTGCGAGTTTTCGCAATTCGGACTCTTTGGGGCCATCTCGCATCCGCCTAGGCCGGATAGGGAGATACGGCGCCGGCCCCCGGCCTCGGTGTGGATCGGATGGTGGGATGGCACTAGCGATGCGGTGCGGTGTGGTTATTCCCGCCGAAGAGATGATAAAAATGACCATAGGGAACAGAAACGGCTCTCATTCACGCAGAATCAACATTTAGTAAATGGCGAGTTTGACACCGGTCTATTATGTCTCAATCTTGTACGACAATATCTGATGTTCCCGCGAGAATGCAGCATCTTATCACCATCGAACACCCCCACTCTCACCCGACATAAATTGTATCCAATCGGGAGTCGTCCGACCTCCCCGGCCATGCGGTTGTGCATGCATCCCGAAACCAATAGACAAGCATGCAAGCACAGGTAGGCACATGGCAGAGTGCTTCCACAGATGGAAGTTCCAGGAGAGACCGACTTTATAAGTGCGGGGATACCCCTTGGCGCAGTGCACCTCAGCAGCACCTTGTGAGACAGTCTTCTCAGCATGGCCCTCCTTGCAGACTTCCTCCTCGCTGGCCCTGCCATCTGGGCCTTGGCTACTCTTTTCGTCTTTATAGTCGGCGAATACATCTGGGGGTACTGGCGCCTCCGCCACATTCCCGGCCCGTGGATCGCCGGATTCAGCGACCTATGGCTCATGCGCAAGACATGGCGCGGCGAGACGTTCAAGGAGCTGGCCAAGGTGTGCGGGCAGTATGGACCGGTGTTCCGGATCGCGCCGAATTTTGTGGCGGTTGGTGATCCGGCGGAGGTCCGGAAGCTCTGGGGTGTGCGTTCAAAGTTCGACAGGTCGACTTGGTATAAGGGGTTTAGACTGGATCCGCCGCATGATACGTCGATTACCATGTGCGATGGCGACGACCATGCGGCGTATAGGGCGAAGCTGGCGCCTGGGGTATGTGCCTTTCTTTCCACTACCTGTCCGGCGTGGTTGGGTTGCTGGCGACTAGACTAACAACATCAAGTACGGTGGACGAGACGTCGCGGGAATTCACGAAGCTGTTGACGAAGGCATCCTCCGACTCGCCCGTCTGATCGACGAGAAATACATCTCCACCGAGACCGATTACCGGCCCTGCGACCTCGCGCGCAAGGTCCAATACACGATGCTCGACATTGTCGGCCAGATTGCTTTTGGCGAGAGTCTGGGATTCCTCGATGCCGATGCCGACAAGTGGGATTACATCAAGCAGACGGAAGAATCACTGCCTGTCATGCAGATGATTGCGATGCGGCCGTGGGTCATAAAACTGCTGCAGTCGCGGTATTTGAGGAAGTTTGTGATGCCCTCGGCGAAGGATCCAGTTGGGCTGGGGAGGATGATCGGGCAAGTTCTTATCCCGTGAGGTTGCTTCCGCAGCGGACTAACACCCTACAGTATCGCGAGGTCCTTCGTCGCCAAGCGCTTCGGCCCTAACAAGGTCGAAGCCGACGACATGCTCGGCTCCTTCATCAAGCACGGCCTCGACCAACGCACCGCCGAAGCCGAGTCCATCCTCCAAGTGTACGCGCCCCCTTTTCTTCCTTCCTCCCCTTTTCCCTCCCCCTTTTCCATAGTTACCATGTGAATAAGGTAGATTCTAACGGCCCCAGAATCTCCGGCTCCGACACCACCGCCTGCGCCGTCCGCTCCGCCCTCGCCCACATCATCACCTCCCCCCTGCTGTACACTTCCCTCCTCTCCGAAGCTACCTCCTTCCTCACCACTACGCCCCTTCCCGCCTCCTCCATCATCACCAATGCCCAAGCCCAATCCCTCCCCCTCCTCCAGGCAACCCTCAAAGAAGCCCTGCGCATCTGGCCCCCCATCCACGGCGTCATGCCCCGCGTGTCAAAATTCGACGCCACCATCTGCGGGGTGCGCATCCCGGCTGGGACGAACGTGTGCTGGAGTTCGTGCGCGGTGTTGAGGAATCGGGAGGTGTTTGGGGAGGATGCGGAGGTGTTTAGGGCCGAAAGGTGGTTGACTGCTGACAAGGAGAGGTTGGCGGGGATGGATAATATTTTTGATTTGACGTTTGGTTGGGGGAGGTGGGGGTGTCTTGGGAGGGGGATTGCAATGGTGGAGATGGGGAAGGTGGTTTTTGAGGTGAGTCGAGGGTTTCCATCTGCTTGCCTGGAGCGTTTGGTGAAAAAGATGACGGCTAACGAGGCGTTGACAGATTCTGAGGAGGTGGCAGTTTACGGTTGTGGACACGGAGAAGCCGATTTTGAATCAGTGGGCGGGAATGATGATTCAGTCGGGGCTTTGGGTGAGGATTGAGAAGACGGAGTGGTATAAGGAGGCTCAAAGTGCTGAGGGTAAGCAGTAATACTTCTTGGGTAGATTCTAAGTGATCTTCGGGTACCATGATTGGTATCTGTTTAACTTTCTTGAGGCAACATGGCGGAGGAGGATCAACCCCATTCTTGGACAGAACGAGTCTTGAGGCTGTTTTATCGCCTTCCCTCCCTAGGTAGCTGGCCGGGATTCGCGTCTCATAATCTGCTTCAAAGATTGTGAAGAATCCCGCTGTACCACTGTGCGATTCTTTCCCAGTCTATTGCGTCCAGCAAGTCCCTGAGCCCGTTCCATTCCCATCGGCCAACTGTGACAGAGGTGACACATCAATCCGCCATCCTCAACCTCAGAAACAGCGCCTCGGGGTTCACCTGCCTGCCCAGAAACTCCTTCACCATCTGCTTCGCATCAATACTGCCGCCCGGCTGGAGAATGACTCGTCGATACCTCTCCCAGGTCTTCCGATCTCTCGGGTTCGCCGCGAACGCCGTGTCAAAGACATCCGCAGCGAATACCCCAGCCCAAAGATACGCATAATACCCCGCGTCCATCCCATGGATAAGGTGCGAGAAATGTACGTGGGAATTTCTTTTTCTAACAACCTCGTCCGATTCTTCAAGTTTCCATGGGACCAGCTCTCGGTGGACGTCGCTGTACAGCTTTGCAAAGTCCAGCGCCAGCAGCTCCTCCCGTGAGGAAGGGTTGGTGACACGCATGTCGAAGATTGAGACGGCCCTATTCTGTCAGCTTTTGCCCCTTTTTGCCCCTTTTGCCGTTGAGGAGAGTAGAGCACTCACAGCTGACCTGCCCACCAATGCCCCTGATCGGAATATCGGCGCCTCACCAGGTGGTTGACCATCTCTGTCGGGATCTTTTCGGCTGGGCCTTCCTGACCGGGGTTTTTCTCCCGCCATTGAGAGAGGTATTCCGGATGGCTTGGGAGTAGCGTGTAGTGGCAGCTCATCTTGCGAAGCTCAGATGGAAGCCAGCAGAAATTCTCGAGGAACATGGATGGGCCTTCGCAGAAGTCGCGCTGCGGTCCGCTCCAGCTGTGAAAGCGCCGGTATTTGGTTCTGGACACCAAGTCGTGGATGCCATGGCCGAGTTCTGGTGATCTGTCAATGTGGAGAGTGCAATAATGGGCCAAGGGGCATACCGTGGAAGACGGTCACAACTTCGCTGTGTTTCAGCAGCGGACATGGGGCGGCCGTTGTTCGTGGGATGGAACACATTAGGACCGTTGCAGGGTATGACCTTGTGCCATCCGGGTTTTCATGTCCCTGGCCGGTGTAAGCATGCATGCATAGCCTGAAGACAACTCCAAGCACTTACCGACTGGAGCGGGCAATTTTGGTTTCCCCGATACTTTCCATCCCTAAACAGAAGATCCGTATAGAGATAGCCAAGAAAATCCCCAATAGCACCTGCCTCGCCCTCCTCCCAAACGCTAAAAACTTCGACCTCGTCGTGCCAGACTTTGCCATCAAGCTCCTCCCTCGGGACTGCAACAAATATAATCCCTAAAAACGCTGAAAACATCCCCAACATCGCTTTGATCGTATGCTCCACCGGAAACCACTCCGAGATCTTCTCATGATCAATTCTGTCCTCCTCCTCAGACAACCGCTTATAGTACGCCCTATCCTCCCGCGGGACCTCGTCACCCTCCCCTCCAAAATCCGGATTTCTTTCCAAATGCCTCCTCATACACGCCCTCCTCCTCTCCAAATCCCTCTCCACAAACGGCCCCAATCCCTCCTTCACACTCGCATTAAACCCCTCCACCCACCCTGGCGAGCCGGCCATCCGCCCCGCCAACCGATACTCCGCATGGCTTCCATACCCCAACCGTCTCGCATTTGCATCGCGCATCTCAAACACCCTTCTGAAAATCTGGACATTCTCCGGCAGCGTCCTATCTGCCGCATCCCTATACCTCTTCCTCGTCTCCCTCCGCTCCGCAAACCTCATCACCGCCGCCTCATCCCCATGCTGGAAAGTCACCCACCTCTTCCCCTCCCCCTCCCCATCCCCCCCCCCTCCCAGCCGAAAACTCTGCACCTTATCCCCTTTCACCCCCTCCAGCTCCTCCTCTGTGAACCACATCCCTCCCTTATCATTCGCTAAATTCCCCTTGAACTCATCAATCAACTCCCCTATCTCCAGCCAACTCTTCCTTATCTCCTCCCGCTCACCCTCATTAAGAACACCATGTCCAATATCCCTATACTCCCTCAACATATCAACCACCAACCTTCTCTCCTCCCCTACCAACTCCCCCCCTTCTTTGTCAAAAACAGCCTTAACCAACTCAAACACATCATCCCTGCTCAACACACTTGTCCCGGCTTCATGCCAGAGCTTTCTAGCTTCCTGGGCTGCGGCGCGGACTTCAGCCGAGGGGGAGCAGTACCACAGGCAGGAGACGAGGGAGGCGAAGGCGTCGGAGGATTGGGCGGTGAGTGCGAGGTGGTGGACTGTGTTGGCGAAGGTTGCGGTGGAGGGGGTGAGGGTTTGGGCGAGGGTGGAGTGGGCGGTGAGGTATGAGGCGATGAGGGCGCGGGTGGTGGCGAGGATGGAGGTTGTGGGGGGGATGGGCTGGAGGGGTTGAAGGGGGATGGGGATGGTGGACATTTTGATGCGGGTTGGGGTGAGGCGAGGGTGGTTGAGTTTGTTGTTGGGTGTGGTTGTTTGCTGTTGTTGGTATGAGCTCTTTTAGCGATATTGTCGTCAAGATGATGCTAAGCGGGGGTTTGCCAGTTTGTATTTATGGCGGTTAGGTGCGGGGTTTTGAGTTGAAGGTCATGAGACGTTGCTGTTAATGTGGGAGTGAGGCACAGCAGGACCATACGTTTCGCTGATGTTTACTTGATGTTTGCTTGATCTACATGCCAAGACCCGTGAGATAAATGCTGCATTATTTGGACTTTTTGCCTAGCTAAGGTAAGAATATTGACAAGAGCGACCAGAAACGCCTTCATCCAGTCTTTTCAGCGATAGGTCGTCAAGGTATTAAGCTAGGGCACTTTGCTTGCCCCTATACTGATGGTAGATCGGCCCAAGTTTGGATCTTGCCCCTGACCCCGCAATAGTGACATGGCGTTACATCGAGGCACTATATGCACTTGAGTACATTAGCGAATCCCATCATCAAATCACAAACCGACATGCACCAAGGCCAGTATAAATGATTCCACAGGACTAATCACCGCAACTATACCCGGATACTAGTCAGGGTGTTTGGTTGGTCTAGGGCTCGAATACTGCAATAATCGGGTGGTACGGGCGTGCATACATGTGGGCGATTACACATCGCACGAGCAGAGGCACGATTTGGAATCAACATGAAATTGGAAAGGCGGCTGGGGTCTTATCCATTTCTCAAGGTATCGCACCAGACAGACGGGATGATGAGGATAGAAGGCGATCACCATAGCGTATCACCGCAGCGTCGCCGGGTTATAATTCCAAGTGGTACAAGCAAGGGTACGATTTGGAATCAACATGGAAATTATGAAAAGGCGGCCGAAGTCTTCTGTTTCTCAAGGCACCGCACAGACAGGATGCTGAGTATAAAAGGCGACGCGTCACCGAGTCTGTTCAAGTTGTCTCTCGCCGGCATCAATCTACAATCGCAACACACAACACACAACACACAACACAACATTGAAATGGCGACCGCTGAGCACTACGATTTCATCGCCCTTGGGGCCGGAGAGGCGGCCAAGCTCCTTGCGTGGGACCTCTCGTCCAAACACGGCAAGAAGTGCGCCGTCATTGAGCATGGCCCCATTGCCGGTGCCTGTCCCACCGTGGCTTGCATGCCCAGCAAGACACTGGTGCACCTGGCCAGCGTCGTCCACCAGACTCGTCACGATGCCCCCATCTTTGTGCACGGAACCGCAGCCCAGGGCGACGTCAAGGCCGACATGGCGGCCGTCATTGCGCAGAAGAAGGCCGTAGTGGATGGCCTTGCCGAGAGCTTCCTCGGCATCTTCGCCGACACCAAGGTCGAGCTCATCCGCGGCCATGGCCATCTCGTTGGCCCCAAGACCGTCGCTGTCAACGGACGCCTGCTCACGGCCGACACGGTCGTCATCAACACCGGGTCCAAGGCGGCTGTGGATGCGAGCATCCCCGGCATGCTCGATGCAAAGCCGATGACGCACGTGGAACTCCTGGAACTCACCACCCTCCCAGACCACCTCATCATCCTCGGCGGCGGCTATGTCGGGCTCGAATTCGCCCAGGCGTTTGTCCGCTTCGGCGCCAAAGTGACAGTCGTGGAGAGGAACGACCGGTTGCTGAAAGCCGAGGATGCCGATGTCATCGCCGAGCTTACGGCCGTTCTGTCCCGCGAGGGCGTGCAGTTCCTGACATCGACGACTGTCACCAGTGTGTCCGGGGTATCTGGGGACGGAGTCACGCTGCATCTCTCCGAGCCCGGACCAGCAACCGAGATCCGCGGCTCGCACCTACTTGTCGCCACCGGCCGCACCCCCACCACCTCCGGAATCGGCCTCGTCGAGGCAGGCATCCGCCTCAGGCCCGCGGGCCACGTCGCCGTCGACGAGCAGCTCCGCACCTCAGTATCTGGGGTCTTCGCCGTGGGCGACTGTGCCGGAAGCCCCTACTTCACCCACATAGGCTGGGACGACTACCGCGTGCTGCTTGCGTCTCTAACGGGCTCGCCGCGCGAGGGCGGGACGACCAATCGCCAGGTCCCGTCGGTGCTCTTCACCTCGCCTGAGCTCGCACACGTGGGCTTGCGTGAGCACGAAGCAAAAGCCAAGGGGATCCCCTACCGCATCGCGAAATTGCCCATGGCGGAGATTCTGCGGACCCGCGCGCTGGGCGAGACGACGGGGTTCGCAAAGGTGTTGGTCGAGGCGGATGGCGACAAGGTGCTGGGATTTACGGCTTTGGGGCCGGGTGTGGGCGAGCTGCTGCCGGTGGTGCAGCTGGTGATGAAGCTGGGGCTTTCGTATAGGGAGATAGTGGATCTGATCATTGTGCATCCGACTATGTGCGAGGGCTTGGTTGACTTGTTTCGGTCGGTGCCGCCGAGGGACATGTAGGTAGGCGAATTTGCATTTGTTAATGCCCTAGGTTAATTAGTAGGTAGATATTTAACTAGATGAGAGGTTGTTACAGCATCTTGCGGTGGAGCTTGAAGCGTGGGGACCAGCGGAGGAATGTCAGGGTGATTACATGTACTCAGCCCATGACCTTGAGTGGCCCCAACAATGGTACCCCTGAATCCGACTCGCCATTTTGTCCTGCAGACGACGAGCTATGCATTGAACATGCTTCCGACCACCAATTCGACTTTGCACCTGGTAGTATATGGTGAGAATTCTGTTGATCTAAGAGTGGGCAAAGGTAAGTAGACATCGTATTTTTACATGTACTACAAACTATGGTCATACCACCACGCCGGCACCTGCATATCTGAATCTCACGTTCACCCCACTCGAACTGCCAACTTCATGCGGAGAGCCCACGGACCCACCACCACCACGATGGTCGCATATAAATCCGATTCGCGCCCACCTCTGGCACATTCACCACACCCTCACCCACACTGTCACAGAGCGATTGCCGGGTTCTGGAGAGGGACCTGCCGATGATCTGGAAGATCGGCGCAGTGTCATTGGGACAGATGGAATAGTAATTAATAGCGCTTTGCCAGAGGTAACAAGTTACACTCTGTAGAAAGTATGATACCTAAGGTCCTACCAGTTCCACTCGGTTTCTCTGAGTTTATCTTCTACCCGCCAAGCCAAATAGCAGCGGCTATACGACATGTCCCCACGTGCGCACTTCTCTTGGGCAAGAAGTTTTAACAGAGGCTCGGCACGGCCAAAGTCTTTTCATTTCGTGCATTAAATCTCCAAATTTCTAAAAAAAAACTTACCAGCTCCTTGGATGATATGTCACGTACAAACTTGAACGAAGATGGGTTTCTGGAGTTCCCGACGTCGCACCAAAGTGTCACCAACAACTGGAACAGCGGCACCACCGCGCCGTTTCCCCTCGGTTTCACATCCACCGGCACAAACAAAATGCAGAGACCTACTGGAGTATGAGACGCTGCCTCCGTATACCCACTGCGGCCGCGAGAAGATGAGAGATGCAGAACAAGACGCTCCCCGCAAACTACCCCGGTCTATCCTCCTCAGAATCGCCTACTACCTCCCTCCCGGATCCAAAACCGCTCTTGCCCTTGTCAACAAAAGGACACTGAAACTGATTGGGATCTGCCCTATGACTGGAAGCGCAAGGCATACGTTCCTCCAGCTCCTCAACCGTGATCTCCCCTCCTTGCTGGTCTACTGCACCATCTGCAGGATAATACACGCACCCCTTCCTGGAGAGGACAAACAATGCAGAGACCCATACGGTGGTCACCGAGTCAATGTCCTAGTAGGCCTGGAGCGCAATAGTTACACCTTCTTGGAGTTCAACTACATCCACGTCGTCATGCGTGAGTACCGAGCACGGCAGGAATACTCACATCTACTGCAACTACAATGCTTCAAAGAAGGACGAGACAGGGTCGAGGAGGCGCTCCGTCGCGGAATAAGCGAAGACTTCGTCAAGATCATCCCTGGCGCCTTCGATGAAAACTGCTTTCTTTTCATGACACAAAAGGTATTCCCTGTCTCGGCGGCGAAGGGTTGGGATTACTCGGCCAGGAATCTGTACGAGCTGGGGTACTTCCTTAAGTACACCTCCCGCATTTGCGAGCATCGGCGATGGCAGAAGGAGTATAAGTTTCTGCGGCCGGATATGACGGGGGCAGTTGAGATGACGGGGGACTCGTCCTTGAAAGTACTCGCGAAACGCATCAGTTCCTTTGCGGCACCTCTATGGAGCTTACAGCACGCGACGTCGACGTCTTTTGAGCCCAACTTCAATTTCGCGGCTTACACTGACTCTCTGGACCGACGACTTTACTGCGCGATAACACACCCGCAGGGCAGCCACCAGCCCTGCTGCGATGCCGACACACTATGGGGAGTAGTCAGAAGCTGCGAGCGATGCGACACCGACTTTGGTTTCAACGTCGTGAGACAGAATGTTCCGGGCAGAGGGAACGAGCTCTTTTGGGTGCTTACCAGCTGGAAGAATCTGGGCTCGGGAGTGGATCGTAATGATCCGGTTTGGCGAGCCCACACCACTGGGGTCAGCGGTGACGGAGTTCAGTTTCAAAGATCGAGGCCTCCTTTGTGGGTGTACTCGAGGTTTGGGCGAGGGGATGGGAGTTATGGGAAGGGGGTGTACAAGCCGAAGCTCCGAGAGGCGAGTCTTGCCGCTGCCAGGGCTGAGGAATATAAGTGCTAGGGCCAATAGCCGCGAAGACTCGAGATATAGGGGTTGCCCTCGACTATGATAAAAGATACCTTCTTACCGTTGGGACGACCCATGGTTTTAATAGAAGCATGCCATCTCCGTTTCAAAAGGGTCCCCTTGCATTCTGAGAAGGCCTCTCTGCATTCTGAACAGGGCTTCCTGCATTCTCAAAAGGCCTTTCACGATCCAGTCAACGCCTGTAATGTGGCCAACCTAGGCCCCACTGTTCCGGCACAGTACCTCACTGTATTAGGATTTCGACAAGTCATTCCCGCATGGAGAAGAGAGACCCTGCCGTTCAGCCCTCGCCTCCGCACCCAACTCAAATTCGGCTCACCGGGACCCAATAGCTTCAATCACAAGTGCACCTGAGCTTGGCATGTACCACCGAATTCGAATGCTGTTCGATTGATGTTGCAATCATTATCTATTACTGTATTTATATGTCCAACTTTTCCAGCCCCATCCCAACTTTTCCAGCCAACTCCCATGAAAACACTCCGTGACCTACTAGTACGTATACATCATTCAGTCGTCGTCGCATCCGACTCAAACACCCATTTCGTCGCCCGCTTATGAACTACAACCTTCCAGCCCAGCTTTTGGGCTGCGTGTGTGGCCCATTGCTTCCCGACCGCATCAAAGTGATGATGCATGTTGATCACCACGTCCTTCGCCTGCGGGACTTCCTCGCGAAACTTTGCGTCAACCAGCGCCATGGCCGCCGCCTCGAGCCCTCGCGTTCGCACCATGTAGTTGAGATGCACGGTCCCGACCATCGTCTCGATGGTCTCCAAGCTGGTGCACCTCTCCCGCAGGAGGTCCAGCATGATGGGGTTGGTCAGCCGAAGCATGTCCCGCCCCTTTTCGACGGTGGCCTCCGTCCAGGCTTCGGAAAAGGCCTCCTTGGGAAGCGAACCAAATGAATGCCCGCCGCGCCGAATCATTGCCGCCTTCTCTTCGTCTGAGGCACACTTGAACCCCGGGCGGATCTTGACCGAGGGGAAGGGAATCTGCAGCTGGCGGATGCACGCGGCGTTCTGGTTGCCGATGCGGTTGAGGAAGGTCGACAGGGCGGCTTTCTTCTTGGCGTGGATCATGAAGCAGTTGTTGGCGTAGAGCATCTGGCAGGCCTCGTTGTAGACGCGGCGGCTGGTGGCGAGGATGGCGGTGCTGGGGCCGGCGTCGTCGCCGGGTGGGTGGTGCTGGCAGTCCTCCTCGTCGTCTTCCGACTCGGCGTAGTAGTCCTTGGAACCGGCATAATGCCTGGTCCCGGGGTGCATTGGCCGAGTTCGACGCAGGTCGCCCTTGCACACGCAGATCTCGATGGGCATGGACGAGATGAGCAGCAGCTCGTAGATTTGGTTGCGGATCTCGCCGGGGTAATTGAACCACTGGAGCGACATCTTGGCGGTTTATTAGAGTTGTTCTGTGTCATGAACTGGAGCTGCATTCAAGCTGGACTGACAATAAGCTGTCTTCAAGCCGGGACGACATGCAAGCAATTGGGATAATTGGCATTAATACAAAGGAAAAGCACGATGACTGGGCTCTGATGACGGAGTTCCGGTTGCCACGATTATGTCAAAGAAACAACGACAGTACCACGTCATGTGGCTTATTAGGTAACTTCTTCCCCAAAACAGCCCAAAACCGGGGCGCCCAGCGGATGCGGCACAGTAGGGAGCGCCGCGGAAATACTAATCTCGCCAATCAGCGCGCGCGCCCAGTCGCCTGGAACCAACCCTGGCTGCGCTTCGCGTCACATGGAGTGAAAAACACCACGAGTTGCACCAGTTGCACCATCGCTGTGGAGCCCGAAGCCCGAAGCCAGCGGCCAACGATGCCCTGCATTTCAACCACGCTGCGTAGCACGACTTGAACTGTCCGTGTCCAGGTCACGCTGACAAGACACCAGTTCCAGGTCTCATTCCTACACCGCTTCAAGCCGAGGCGCCTGTGAAATTGGAGGTCGACGCCAAGCCATGACTCCCGCCTCCAACACTTGGCGGAGGGCCAAGACGCCACTCCGCCCCAGTTTTTGACAGCCCTGTTCCATGGATTGCTTGTCTCAAGGAATACGGATCCGTAGGGCCGTTCAATTCAATGGGGACAGCGGGCGGAGCACCGGATGCGCCCGGCTCGACCAAGCCGAGGCCCTTGGCGGTTGGATGTTACACGGCGGGTTTGAAGCACAGAGTGAATTCGGAGGATATAATTTCCAAGGTTTGCAGAGTTTTAATCAGGTTGATCTTCTGATCAATTGGTGTGCCCTCGTCAGGGCCTGAAGTCAATTGGACTACGGGAGGTACGTGTTCGATACCGCAGTCGAAATTGCAGGCCTGCAACACGCCTTATAAACAAACTTTTACATAACCTTTACTCAACATGACGTTTACACCATACACGAATGTTGTTCAGGGGACCCCCAAATGGAGGCCTCTGATTAGTCAGATTAGTCACGCACGGGCCAGGGATCAGGTTAGGGTTATTACCTGCATCCCAGGGGCCCCAGTTGTGAAAAGGGCAGTCCGATTGATGTCATTCGCAATTGCAAATGGAATGAATCAAGCACGACGGTCAGGATTCGAACTTGGATCGTGGAAGCAATTGAATTGGCCACTGGCGTGTTGAATTTGAAAACCGACTGGCATTCTTGCTGATGTAGGCTGAGGCCGTCGAGGAAGGAATGGCTGGAAGTTAAGGCCTCTGGCCAACCAGAATAAGGTCAGTTTAACTTGACCCGTGGAAGCCACACCGCATGTTGAATCCATTAGGGATGTAGGGCCACACCATGGCGTGTTGCGCTGTTTGAATTCACACTAAGGTATAGTACCTAGTGACAGACTTATGGTACACGGGGTGCAATCCGGTCTCCTCCCACCTTGGCGGTAGTCAAAATACAAATTGTAACTCCTAGCGGGGGTGGCCAGGTCGGTACAGCCCGAATGCTCCCTCTTGTAGATACCACCGTGCTTAACTTTCTTTCCGCTGCAGCTTTCGCCCGAAAGCAAATCAGCAGTGGGCTTCGGGTTGCGGATGCCGTCCTATACAAGCAGGATGCCATTGATATTGCCGTCAGCCCGGTGGCAGGTTCCGAGTCCTCCGCAGCCAAAGTTGTGCATCGTACCCAGGTCTTTACCCGAGCAAGTGGGCCTGCCGAAGACATCGTGATTGGATTGGTGGATGCGCAAGCGCACTGCCAGGTTGATGGAGGGTGTCTCATCAAAGGCTGCGGGTGCTTTGTTACGCAGGTGAGCCACATGCCAGATACCCGGTACCTTATATAATGTGCATGCAGTGGTGGGGATTGCTGGGGAGGATGCCAGGGTTTTACTACTTTGTACCTTGTTGTTGAAGTTTGAGAACAGGGCCCAGAAGGCAAAATCAAGTTTGTCACGCATGACCAGCACTCCCTAACAGTTCACGGGCATGCACACCCGTCTTGTCTACCTGGCTTCGCCGCAAAGATGCAACATTCGCAAATAAACCCAACCCGATGTTTGGTCATATTCTACATCAGTTCTTGGCCACATCGATGTCCGTCGATTACTAGTACAAGTACTAACAACTTGAAGGTATCGGTACCAGTTCTGGCACCAGCGAGTTTTGAATTATGTGTGTAGCACATGAACTGAGTCTTTTCTGTCTCACCTGAAATTCTATCTTCAGCTTCATTTGCACCCAGTAGCAGCTTCTGTTTATCCATCTCTCATCAAACAATACCTCGTTTTATCATCACATCCCAATCATCCCACACCTCACGCAATCCTCCTCCCCGGCCTCTCTCCCAACTCAACATCCACCTCCGCAACCCTCACTCCCACCCCCTTCCCCGGCCCCCTCTGCTCCACAAATGGACTCCCCATCCCCTCCCGGTACGGACTAAACAACATCGGCGTCCCTCTCCCACTCGCCCCCACCGCCAACGTACTCCCATCCCCATCCTCCCCCCCA
>Ga0247760_1001066_pt1 | contig 27476 bp, 25 predicted proteins | sample UWRJL171409R4_FD_179936 | JGI IMG/M metagenome (GOLD analysis project Ga0247760, IMG submission 179936) | Plant litter microbial communities from Arlington Agricultural Research Station in Wisconsin, United States - UWRJ-L171-409R-4 | ecosystem: Environmental > Terrestrial > Plant litter >... | reverse complement strand
GCCCCTTCAACCAACAGTGCCATCGACTCATGACTGATTCCTCGGCGACAACACCGTCCTCTGCCCCGGAAATGACGACGGACCACCCTCCTCTTGACGATATGGACAACATCACCGAGAGATGCTAGAACTTGGCAGCGGACGTAGGCCGTCTTTGTGAGCATCTTGAGCAGGCTCGTCAAGACAAGAATAATTCAAACATGCTTCGCAACACGAACACGATACTCAAACTCGTCGTCACCAAACCCAACTGTCTTCAAGAAGACAAGGAGGCGGAGCTAGACCAGCAGTTTGCTGACGTCGACCAGAAACGAGAAGACTTGGAGATGAGGGAAGATGACTTGGTCGACAAGTCGAACGCGCTCAAGCAGCGTGAGTCCGAGTTGACTCTCTGGCATAAAAAGCCAGGGAGGAAGTCGAAGAAGAGCGGGAAAAGCTCAATCTCGCTACCCTCGGGCGAAGTATCGTGGCGAGTTATCTCGGCTGACTGACTTGTTTGCCGAGAACCAGCGATCCATTCCGCGCTTACAGTCAATCTCGCTGCTAAGCAGAACGAGCTCTTCACCCGGCACGGGGCCCGTAGGCTGGAGATAGCCGAGAAACTCAAGACGAGGGAAAATCACCTTCGCTCGCAATACAAGAGGAAATAGGCCGAGCTTGTGGCTCGGGACAACAAGGAGGAGAAAGAGCTCGGGGACTGGTTCTGGAAGAGGGAGGAAGAGCTCGAGCAGCGATACCGCGCCAGAAGCGAGGCTCTCGAGCTAGCAGCGCAAAAGCGTGACGAGGCACACGACGATGCGGTGAGGAAGTTATCCCACAATCGTGGCGTTTATAAAAAGGACGTTGAGAAGTTGTCGCAAGACAATGCAACCCTCACTGCCCGCTATAATTATGTCAAGAACTTAGAGGCTTCATGGGAAGCTCACACCCAAGTCCAGGATGGTATGTGGAAAGCTTTTAACATAATCTCGCAGCTGCTTGAAGTCGCTGGCTTGCGGGTAATCCTTTGTGGATCGCTGCGCATTGATGGCGGCTGCGTAAACGCCGACCGGGTAGAACATCGGCCAGCCCATCACCGGGATGCCAAAGTTCAAGGCCCGCGTCAGAAGATCCAGATGGAGCCGGTGACACTTGTATGGGTCTCCTGGGGAAGGAGAGGTCTTGTGCTCTCGCGGTCTCCGTAGGGAATCCACTTCGCTCTCGATGCAATCAAAGAGTTTGTCCCAGACCGATCTGGACACGGCTTTGACAATACGCTGTCCCTCCCTCGAAACCCGCTTCCGGAGGGAGGGCATGTTTTGGCCTGGATTTTGCCGGCTCGCCCTTTGGAGCTCCTGTGGAAAAATATCCCAGCCCGCATGTGTCGTCGTTTGCCAGGGACGACGATCATCCGTTTCTACAATGATGGTGTATTGTAGAGCAAGGGTGAGAAGCGTCTCATCACCCCCGAACATGGGGTGAGGCAAGAGCTGCGTCAAACGCCTTGCAGAAAGGCGAGCTCCACAGGACCGAGCCCGGATGATTCTGAGAGTTGTCGTACTCCAGATCAAAGCGGGAAGCTGATATAATATCCTCTGTGAAGATTCCAAACAGCCGCAGCGAAACCTTGTAAAGCGTGAGCAGCTCTTTGTGTTTCTCCACGGCCAGGAGTTGAGGCCGACGATAGTACGTCTTCCAACGCTTCTCTACGTACTAGGCTTCTCTCGCGGTCCAGCGCGGATCGTCGACTAGAGGAAGCGAATCTTTGACCTGCTTGAGGCCGGTAATCCTACCCTACCGATCTTTTAAGCCAGCGCGCGGCGTATTCGTTGAGAAAGGGTATATCTTCCTCGAGTTTTCCCATAGCTTTCTGCAGCTGCTTGGAGGAGGGCTTTTGAGCCCATCCGAATCCTTCTTACGACCTCGGCGAGCTGCAGGACATGGAGCCTTCACGAGCTCGTCATCATCTGACGAGGCTCCATTCTCAGAAAAAACATCCAAGTCTTGCTCGGGGACAGAACGGTACTGTGCTCGCTGCTCTGCGGACGGCGAGTTCAGCGAGCCAATTGTGGCAGCTCCGGTGGTTGTGCGCTGGTGTTCGCGACAGATCGAGTTGTGGTATCTTGTGTATTCGGCAGCCAGAAAGTTGCGGTCAAGTAGAGGAGAAGATGGTGGATTGGGATTGAAATCGCGTGGAATTCGCGTTGTTTGATTTGTGAGATGCACGAGACAAGCACGGCGAAAATTCAATTTGGGATAGATGACTTCGCAGGGTAAACACAAGCTTGCAACATTTTCACCAAAAACGCCACGGGGCATTTATGGGACGGAGAAAGAACAATAGGAGCCACAGGAACAGCAAGGAGAAATAAAAAGAGAATGAGCTGGGTATATGTGTCACCTCATGCGATGAGAAACTGGACTAGAGGTGTCTTCATGAAATAAAATTTTGACGCGAGTATATGAGAGGTGGTGATCACGGGCGAGAGAGTTTTGATACGAGGATTGAAAAACTCACTAAGGCCAACTACTATTCTGGGGTTGATGCGACAGGTTTTTTTGTGTGAAAAAGGCTGATGCGAGAATTGGGTTAGTAATGTGGAATAAATATTTGTGCTTAGTGCTAGAGATGTATCTGTACAGTAAACTTTATCGTTGTTTTTATTTAACCTCCCAACTCTCCACATTCCGTCTTCCCTTTCCCTGTTCTCGTCTTCGTCTGCCTTTATTTTTCTGTCCTTTTTTTCGCCATAACCTTACATCTCGTTGAAACAACCTGCTAACCTCACAAATCCGTTGCCTGGGGTTTGTTTGATTTTGCCAGATTCTTCCTACTGCATATTTTAAACGTCTCCGAAATCTATTTCTCAGATATGTAGCGGTTCCATCTTTGACCGCGCGCTGCCTCCAGGAGTGAGTACATTGGTCGGCACAACGCATGCTCTCATTCTCCTGTCTGCAGTTAAAATATTAAGTCGGTGGCCAAACGTGATTCTCCTCCCAGGTCAAGTTCTGCCGTGCTCCTCTCATGAGACCTCCCGGTACGTCGGAGGCTCAAGTCTGGTTCATCTTAGCGTTGAACGTAACAATCTTCCCAGCGCCTGACGGTTCAACGAAGTCGGAACGCAATGCTCTTCTCGGTGTGTGAGCTTCGGCTCTCGGTTTCCCGTAATGTTCCTCAAATCGAGACCTTCTATACGGGGGGGCTGCAGAGCAGTGTTCTTGAAGGCATCGAACGCCTCTTCTATCCCCTGCCCGGGCGATCTGCAGAGCAGTATTTCTGAAGGTATCGAACGCCTCTTCTTCTGCCCTGATCTTGCGTGGCATGTCAAGGCAGAACACACAAAGCCGAAACCACCTGCGTAATCCTGTAGCAAACCCAGATGGCCGTCAAGCATTCCTGTGATTACGTAAGTGCCCTCTCCCAGGGAAACCTGCTCAACTTCCCTTTGAAATTTTGTGTAGAATTGCAATCTAGCTTGGTCTTTCAAAACACCACAACAAACCCATCGCGTACCGACAGAATGGCGGCCAACATCACCGACATCAAGCTGGGTGCAATCCCAACCTTTATACACTCGCAATGCAACACTCCCTCGTTGTGGGTTGCAAGGGTGATGCTGAAAAAGCTCGCCATGGTCGCCCTCGAGCAGGGCGTCTCTCCACTCTTTGTCGTGCGCGACAACAGATGCGCAAAAATTTCTGCTGACTTTTGTCGGCTGGAGATACCACGTCTGGAAGTGCGGAGCTACCACCAGTTCATCAGCGAAATCCAAAGGTCAAGAAACGACAATGCCATTGTCGTCATCGATACGCACTGGGGCCAGCACAGTGCCATCCTCGGGGCTGCGATCTCATCGCTGTTCCATCGTTGGCTTGAGCTAACGGCTCAGAATTTACCGTTCCGTGCCGCTGTGGTAACTTTATCCCCGGGCGTGAAACCGCGGTGGTCGCCGGATGTGGTCAAACTCTGCTTTGGAGCAGACACAGACTACTTCCCAAATACCATGGGGAAGACGCCGAATCTGTCTCAGGTCGCCGAGGACGACCGGGCAATAATACAACCCTGAGAGCTCCATCTGGACATAGTCACAGCCCAGGCCTGTGCACACAGCATCGTCTTTGTGGTGTCAGAGCGTCGAGCGCGCTCTCTGAGCACCAAACTTCACCTCGCGTGGTTTCTCATCACACGCCGCAATATCCTCACAAAATGGCGAGACGTCATGGACCGCCTTATCTCCCCAGAGGCCCTCCTTACAGTCTTGTTTGTGGACCCCGATGTTCGCGTCCTTCCCTCGCTCTCGGCTTCCGGTGCCATTACATCACGTACAGCATGACTGTCTGCGAGGCTATAGATGGCCACATCCACAAGTCTGAGCGCCCGCTGTCGTTAGTAGAGATGCGAGGCATCGTCAGTTTGGGCCGCACCAGCATCCAGGACAGGCACCTGCATCTCATCCACCCCGGTGATACACCGTCGTATGAGACAGTACACCGGGTACTGGGTTCGTCAGCAGCTTGGAGGAGATGCTGCTTATTACGGTGGTTCGGCTGCCACGGATAGCGTGTGATGATGCCAAATGATGGTGGTAAAAGGTGATGGATTGGGTGGGTTCTAGGTAACTGGTTTGATGGCCTAAATACTGGTAGGTGGGGTTGTGATCACATCATCCTTCTTCCATCGTACCTGCCACAGGCCCAACAAGTAGGCTACCACGATTGCGAGCGTTGTTTTCCCGGCCGTTATCATCGCCAGGTGTGCCACAAAGCGGTACAACAGATGTCGACTGCTATGAGGCACGTGGTGCACCCAGTGGCACCTGATTTGCCAAGAAAATGCCTCGAAGCCCTCGGGTCACCCAGGACCTCGGGGTGGGGACCGTTGCGAATTTCGTGAGCCGCAGGCTGACGGTCTAGGTCGATAACTATCATAACGAGATGAAACTAGAGCCGGTGGCCGATTTCCAAACCTCGGGCCTCGTGGTGGCGATTGTGATGGATGCCGCGCACGCTCCGGGTACTGCGAGGGTTGAGGTTCCGATTCCTCATCGCTATCGCTTGGCGGCAACTGCGCTTCGCCTTTCAAGAGAGACGGGGCAGGAGCCCACGATGGCAACACTCAGACAGCATCCTCCACGATATCTTCTTGCTCCGCAGTAAATACGAAGTACTCTGGCCCAACATCAAAAATTAAGGACTTTTCCGTCTCGATCGCCTTCTCGGACAGCTCTTTAGATGGAGCCTTCGATGATTCCTTAGACGGCTCCTTCGAGGGCTCCTCGGGCTTGGTCGTTGGCCTCTTCCAATTCTCTTCAACGAATTTGTAGAGCGCATCGCGTTTCTCCTGCGGGACACATTGTGCCTAACGCTTAGCAAGGCCAGAAAGGGCTTTTTCCACGTAAGCATCGTTGATTCTGAGATAGTACAGCATGTACTCTCCGCCCTGGTGGACGGGCGATCTGGCGTAGGGGGCGTCAAGGCTCGTTGGCAGCCAAGGCCACCCATCCCATCGAAACAGCTGGACCGTGTCATGGCTGTCCACGGTCTCTGCAAGCTTGACCATCGTGACGCAGACATAGTTGACCGGACGATTGTCAAAATTAACTTCCGACAACGCGGCAGGATTCCCGGGGTGGACCGTGGTAGAGATCTTGCTGTATTAGAAGCTGAGCTTGCGCAACGTTGGATAGTCCATTTTGGGGTTCTTGCTTGTATAACGAACCTGGATGAAGTGCGGCGCGTGGGGTACTCGGATGGCATCCTTGTCCCAGAGCGTGTACTCCTCGACGTACCGCTGTACATGGTTACTCAGCGTGTGGGACTCTAGGCCATCCCAGTGAACGAGGGATGGCTCTTCAGCCCTGCGGTGGACATTCTCGATCGTGACGCGTGTGGAATGTATGGGAACAAACAACAAACACTTTGGCTTTCGCCAAAACGTCTTGAGCATTCCCTCGCTAGACATTATCGAAAGATCTTCATCGGTGAAGAGATGATGTCCATCTCTGGGCTCGGTGAGTGACAACAGATGACAGAGCACGACGATGGCACAAGCAGCGCCACTTACCCTCGGTTTCGCTTCGGGTCTGGTATGCGGGAAGTTTTTGGACAACTCGTAAAACTTTATACCTCTGGGAGGCATCGTGTTCGTGGTCATTTTGATTATATATTCAATCAAACGATGCTACGACGATGGAATCAGCACTTGGACGCCAAATCAGGGCAATACTTACCAGTGTCGTGGTTTGGTTGACCGAGGAAAAATTTCAAAGATTCCCAAATTGCTGTAGTCACTTCGGCCCCTTGTATCTGCATTATCCACGGATCATGTTGACTCGGATGAAATGGTTGGACATGGAAGCCCTGATGCTCGTGAACAGAAAGGAGGCGATTCGTTGAACAGCAATCCAGAAGAAGATCTTATCACAGCCCGGCGCCTACCTCAATCAGTGCCTACATCTATATCTGGATTGCCCTGTGCGACTTCACCACCATCGCCTTCCTCATCACCCATGTCACCACCCCCATATTCACCTCTACAACATCACAGCCACATTTGGCATGCAAAGGAAGACGAGTACCTGAGATACCTTTTGGAATGCGACATCACATGGTCCCAAAGGCATATCAAATTTCAAGGAAGGTTTGGCATTCATCGTTCAATGACAAGCCTCAAGAACAGGTGTAAAAAACACCTTCAGAAAGACTGTCCTTCCTTCTTATCGCGAATGCAAAAAGACTGGACCTCCGACGAGATACAACCCTTACGAAGTCTTCTTGAGACTGAAAGAAGTTGGGATGATGTAGCCACAAAACTTGAGAAGGAAGTTCAACAATGGTCGAACCATGGGGGCTATGAAATTGAAGGCACAAATCCGCAAAATGGATACGTCCAGATTCAACAACGAACCGTGGACAGCAGAGCAAGAGGATTACCTCAAAGTTCTGAAGTCTCAAGGGATTCCCTATAAAGAGTGGACTGAGTCCTTTCGAGGAAGATTTGGCTTCCAGCGAACTGAGGCTGCCCTTAGGGCAAGGCACATTGCATTGGGTGCGGATACCGACACTTCAAATACAGTCCACTGGACCGATGACGAGCTAAATTTTGTTAGGAAATTCATTGATGCCCCTGAATCTGCGACATACCGAGATCTGCGAAAGGTTCTGGAAAGAGTTCGGAGCCGAACGTAGCCAATTTTCGATTAATAGAAAATATTAGATCTTGAAGGAATCCCCGATTCATGGCGAATCATCCGGCACAGGAAAACAGCAGTGGTGGGGAAGTGATGAAGACAAATTTATCTTAGAATGGTCTGGTCGGCTTGTGGATCTCTTTCCCACCTTGTCCCAAAAATTTGGGACCCATCGTACTTAAACGGCTTTGGTCAATAGATATTATACGGGGCGGATGAGGAAGGGACGATCGGCGACATAGTGCAAATAACATGTATCAAACCACAGGCAATTGCTCTCTCGCTCCAGGAACCCGTTTCGAAACATCCTACATTCTGAGACAAGCTTCAGTATTAGTCAAGCGTTCTAACAGAAACACCTCATACCTCGGCGTCAGACCGTTTTATTTACTTGGCCTCAAATCACCTGCGGTATCATGGATGTGAAACTCGCCTTCTTGGACGTTATAAATGCTATGTTACGCTTGAGACAGCTCTCGAAACCACGTCCGTGCTATAGTTTTGTATAGTAACGCTGTCACGGTACTGTGATGCTGCCTGCCTGCGGCTGCAACTAGATGTAGAAGGACTACAATGCAGTGCCCTGACTGCACAACGTTCCACTTTTTGTGGTGTTTACGCATTGCGTCCTTTGGTGCCGTGACAAACGCTGTTTCCGCCCCGACGTTGGCTATATATATTAAAGGTTTTCGGTATCCAAAGCTTATCCCGTTACTAAAAGTCCATAAAATAATTTTTATTAACTAATTTTTAATTTAATAGGGTAGTTGTATAAGAGGAATAACCCTAGTTACGATTGTTTGAATGGTTATGAAGTAATAACGGGGTTACGTGAGTTATTACGATTATATTGTAGATGTTTGAAGTTTTGCTACTACTGTAGCTTAGATTATGTTAAAAAGCCGCCTACTTACTTTTTAAAAGTCTTTTTAGTAAGGAAGGATTTTTTTGTACGTAGGGATATGTGGTTTTTTTTTATTGCGAGTGTAGTGTTGTCGCCGTCTTTGTACTATTGCGGTTAATACTTCTTACAAGGAGTATGGCCGAGATATTTGTGAGATTACCGTACGGCTTTCTCTCAGTTAATTTGGCCTATATTAAATAAGGGAAGTAAAAGCTTTTCTTTCTATTTAAACTTGTTCTGTATTTACTCTGGTATAGTTAAGGTAAGTGCTAGTAGGTGTTGTCTTTGGGATCGAATTTTTGATTTTTGAAAGCGTGAAGGCTCCTGTTCAGTGTCAAATATACCTTGTACTTGCTGTGGTCATAGATACTATATGTGTCGTGTGCTGATGATTGGTAGACTTCGCGCAGCGAAGTCTGGAATGTTTCTTGTCTCTGATCACTATCTCTCTACTTTTCTAACTGGTCTCAATCTCAAAACAATGTCAATAAACGGACATTACCTTTGCATGGTCATAGTGCTATGAGGAATTTAATCACTGCATGGCACATGGGCGCGCTCGCGCGCCTGAGCAATCACTTGGCTGATGTCGAAGAAGACTTGCTTGAACTAAAACTTTTCGAGAAAAATCTCGCTACTTGACTGAACTGAACGCACGCCCTTTCCCGTCTCCTTGTGGCCACAGGGCCCCACTCTGCACAAATGCACTAACTCACCATGCTTTGTCGAGAAGCTGCTCTTATGACATCGCGAAAGCGCGGATGAATTTCGCAAGCTTCTCTGCACCCTCAAGAGGAACAGAGTTGTAGTTGCTTGCGCGAATTCCACCAAGCGAACGATGGCCCTTTAACCCAGTCAGTCCTTGGGCAAGACCACCCTCTAGAAAGGCTCTCTCTGCGGCATCGATATCATCACCCTTGGTAACCCTGAAACAAATATTGATACGCGACCGTACTGCCTTGTTGGGAATGATCTTGTAAATCTCGGGGAAAGCTTCAAGGGCATCGTAGATGAGTTGGGCCTTCTTGTCAGATACAGCTTGTTGTCCTTCAACCTTGTCGGGGTATGTTTGCAAGAACTTTCCAAGAACTTGGCCGATGATGTATACACTAATAATATAATTAGACCTATTTATGAATCGTAAATGCAACTGTAATTATGACTTACTCGAAGATACTCAACGTATTATAGAGACTGTTGTGCTTTGCAATAGTCTCGTATTGGAAAATGGTAGGTGGAATAGGAAGACCAAGTTGTCTCATGAGGCTTGCAGGAGGTTGAGATGTAACAGGCGGCAAGAAGCTTTTCTTGATAATCACAACAGTGATACCAGCTGGGCCGAGGTTCTTTTGGGCGCCAAAGAAGATAGCGGAGAAGTTGTTGATTGGAATCTTTTTTGTGAGGATGTTCGAACTCATATCGGCGATAACGATCGGTCCCTTTCCATCAGGCCCCGGCTGAAGAGACTGGGGAAAGCCAGGAAATTCAACCCCATCAACCGTCTCATTTGCACAGAAGTACACCAAGGCAGGATCCTTGGACAGCTTCCAGGTGCTCTCGTCTGGAATGGTGCCAAACTTGCCGCCGTTCGTCTTACGGCTGTCTGTCGCAATGTTGACATGCTCTGAGCCAAAAAGCCGCTCGCCCTCAACTGACGCTTTATGTGACCAGCTGCCGGTGATCAAGTAATCGATCTTGAGATCCTTGTCGATGGCCTCCTTGAGTTGCTCGATCGCCTTAGGGTCCGTGGGATCGCACTCAATATCCCCAAGGATGTCTTGCATCTTGCGGGTAACCCAAGCGCCAACAAAGTTGTACACTGTAGCAGCTGCGACGTTCTGGTGTCAGTCTTTCCTCTTTAGGACGAATAAAGAGCTGAAGAAGCATTGTCTCGGAAGGCTCTCTTGGTAATGCTCCCAAGTCATGACCACGAGGGGAACGGAGTTGCACCAACCGAACTGTCCTGTGCCGCCGCCTTGCATCAAGAGTATCTCGTAGTTATCTGGGATATCAAGACAGGAGGCCAGATCGGCTTTAGTCTGATTGATTATATCGCTAGCTAGCTGGGAGCGATGAGAGTGCTCGGCGATGCCCAGGCCGGTATCATGATAGTTCAGGAGAGCTTTGGCAGCTTCCTCAAGGACGGCAGTAGGTAGCAGAGCTGGGCCTGCACCAAAATAAGTGATATCTGATCTAGAGGGCATGACGCCTCTGCAGTATCTGAACTCGAAAGTATTGTCGAGGCTCACGTTGTTTGGAGGAAAAGTTTTGCAGTGTAGAAAGCGGGGTTTGCAGACATATTTCCACCGCATCCCTACCCCACCACCGGTAGAGATTCGGAACTAGTCAGCCCAAAAGAGTCAACAGCCGAGAAAATTCCGACTCACCAATTGTTGAACTAGCCCGGAGTGGTTAGTCTATGGCGGTGGTCATAGCTTCTATTCTGTAATTAGTGCCTGAGGCAACACATTAAAAGGGGGTCAAAGGGGTCCCCCCGCTGAAATGTGAGGGGACTCCACACAACACACTTGATGTAACAAGGCTCCACGGCAACAACACCTCCCTCTGATCAGTACGGTTCAAGGTCGTTGCAGAATGCGGAACGCCGCAGACCCGACTGCAGGTTGGGCCGGATGCAGGTTGGGGCCGGATGCAGGTTGTGGCCGGATGTGGGATGTAGCCAGATGCGGGATGCCGGATCCAGAGCATTGTCGAACATAAGGGAATGGAAGCTGCCGGATCTGGAGCCTGTAATCTAGTATAAGAAGGCTGGTGGCCGCCCTCTGATCAGAGGGAGGCCACGTTCCAATTGATCTAATAACCCCTACCTAACCTTACACTGACCACCTTGACTGAGACCACTCCTCCACCGACAGCGCCCTTGCGTTACAAATTATTACTATAACTGTAACGATCTGGGACGCGTAGGCGGGCTAAAAGGGTGATACAAGAAAAGAAAAGAAGAAAGGAAAAGAATCCAATTGACGTAGCCTACACTGCAAGGCAGGCTCAAATTGTCAAAGTTGTGGATTCATGGTATGTATTATTGTTAAATTGTGTGGCCTGACTGGTCTCAGTGAGGTCCAGTACAGGAAGTTACAGGGGGTGAGTCCCCTGTAACGGGCGCAGCGGAAGGCTTTGGGGGTACGATGACTGCTCGGGACGGGGTCAAAGGAAGCTAAGATCAGCAGACCAACCTGCTGTAACAAGCAGAGATACAGGGGTCTATGCCCTGTAACAGGGTGACTACAGTGGGCTTTGCACAGAGATCACGAAGGTCAAAAGGTTGCCCTGAGGCTATATATAAACTATCTTGCTTGAAGGTAGAAGAAAGGAAAAGAATCAGACACCAGAAATACAGGAGGGGAGATGGTTCTTTATAGGGCCCTCAGTGGGTGTGGGTCAATCTTACAGGGGGTGAGGGCCCTAAAACACAAAAAGGAAAGCCTATACTGCAGAGGGAAAAGTGCTTACGTTGGCGCTGGAATCCAAAGGATTCCAGGGTAACGAGTTGGCTGACGTAATAGTAGTGGTGGATCTACCCCTGTAGGCCAAGCCTATAGGTGGTGGGTCCTCGGAACTCCCCGTGGGTTCTAGTGGGTTCCAGTGGGTCCAGGGGGCTTGGCAGCCCCCCTAAACCACAATACCAACTCCTTGTGGTTGTGGTGACTGCACTTTACCATAGTGCAGTCAGCAGCACTCCCAGGGCAGAAGATCAACTAGGCTACAGCACCTAAGGGTACTGTAGCTATAGGGTAACTGGGTTATAATTTTAATAATTATAATGTTAAAGAGTGATGGAGTAGGCTGGAGGCCCCTCCATCTAAGATGTGGTGGTGGGTGCCCACCCTGGTAGCGGGTTACGTGCTGTAGTAAATACCCCCCGGCAAGCGGTTATTAAAAAAAACGGCCATATAAAGTGGTACGTACCAATTAGTACTAACGGACCCCTTAACAGTTCTACTAGCTTCCATCAAACCACCATTTTCCTTGCTTACCAATCTACCTATTTTCTTTTTACTGTTATAATAGTTAGTAGTTATTATTCTATACTTATTAAAGCTAAGTTAATTAGTATAATTGGCTTTTTACAGTATTATAAACTTGATTACTTTAAATCTAACGTTTTTTAATTCTTTAACGTTACCTATCCTTATAGTAGGGAAATTTTGAAGTAATAACGTAATTATTGGTACCTGGAGATTAAAATGCATAGTTGGAAACGATTATTATTAGCTAATAATTTATAAGTAATGGAAAAGATCCTTTAAAAGTACGATTTTAAAGCGCGTAAATTAACCTAATAAGGATTCGCCCTTAAAGCCGGAATAATAGGTATTTTAACTTGTATAATTAAATAAGTAATGGGTATAATTATAATTAATTAACTTATAATTATTTTACTAATTAACTTATAAGTACGCTTAATTATTGTAAGTGTATTGTATATGAAAAAAAATAAGTTTTATTATATAATGTAAAATGACGGGTTAAAATTGTAATAATTGCTCTTTAGCTACGCCTTTAACCGGAAAATTGGTATAATATCCGCTTTTTAGATGAAATCTACTTTGTAAAAACCTTAGAAGGATAAATTTAGATTATTCGAAAACCTGGTGAGCGATATTGCCCTAATTGTATTTATTACGTTAAGAAGAATGATTTTAAAAATATATAAGAATGATATTACGTTTAGGTAGTAATTAGGTATGTATTTTGTTAAATTGTGTAACCTAACTAGTCTTAGTGAGGTCTAGTATAGAAGGTTATAAGGGGTAAGTCCCCTGTAATAGGCGTAGCGGAAGGCTTTAGGGGTATGATAATTGCTCGGGACGGGGTTAGAGGAAGCTAAGATCAGCAGACCAACCTATTGTAATAAGTAGAGATATAGGGGTCTATACCCTGTAATAGGGTGACTATAGTAAGTTTTGCATAGAGATCACGAAGATTAAAAGGTTGCCCTAAGGCTATATATAAACTATTTTACTTAAGGTAAAAGAAAGAAAAAGAATCAGATACTAGAAATATAGGAGGGGAGATGGTTCTTTATAGGGCCCTTAGTAGGTGTGGGTCAACCTTATAGGGGGTAAGGGCCCTAAAATACAAAAGGAAAGCCTATATTATAAAGGGAAAAGTGTTTACGTTAGCGCTAAAATCCAAAGGATTCCAGGGTAACAAGTTGGCTAACGTAATAATAGTGGTAGATCTACCCCTATAGGCCAAGCCTATAGGTGGTGGGTCCTCGGAACTCCCCGTAGGTTCTAGTGGGTTCCAGTAGGTCCAGGGGGCTTGGCAGCCCCCTTAAACCACAATACCAACTCCTTATAGTTGTGGTGACTGTACTTTACCATAATATAATCAACAGCACTCCCAGGGCAGAAGATCAATTAGGCTATAGTACCTAAGGGTGCTATAGCTACAGGGCAACTGGGCTATAATTTTAACAATTATAATGTTAAAGAGTAATAGAGTGGGCCGGAGGCCCCTCCATCTAAGATGTAGTGGTAGGTGCCCACCCTGGTAGCGGGTTATATATTGTAGCAAATGCCCCCCGGCAAGCGGTTATCAAAAAAAACGGCCATACAAAATGGTACGTATTAATCAATACTAATAGACCCTTTAACAGTTCTACCAGCTTCTATTAAATTACTATTTTCCTCGCTTACCAACCTACCTATTTTCTTTCTACCGTTACAATAATTAGCAATTATTATCCTATACTTATTAAAGTTAAGTTAATTGGTATAATTAGCTTTCTGCAGTATTATAAGCTTGATTACTTTAAATCTAACGTTTTCCAATTCTTCGGCGTTACCTATCCTTATAGTAGGGAAATTTTGAAGTAATAACGTAACCGTTAGTACCTGGAGATTAAAACGTACGGTTGGAAACGATTATTATTAGTTAATAATTTATAAATAATGGAAAAGATCCTTTAGAAGTACGATTTCAAAGCGCGTAAATTGACCTAGCAAGGACTTACCCTTAAAGCTGGAATAATAGGTATCTTAACTTGTATAATTGAATAAGTAATAGGTATAGTTACAATTAATTAATTTATAATTATTTTGCTAATTAATTTATAAATACGCTTAGTTATCGCAAGTATATTGCATGTGAAAAAAATGGGTTTTACTATATAATATAAAACGACGGGTTAAAGCTGTAATAATTACTCTTTAGCTACGCCTTTAACTGGAAAATTAATATAATATCCGCTTTTTAAACGAAGTTTACTTTGTAAAAACCTTAAAAGGATGAATTCAGATTATTCGAAAACCCAGTAAATAATATTACCTTGATTACATTTATTACGCTAAAAAGGATGATTTTGAAGATATATAAAAACAATAACGTGCGTGATAAGCGAGCGCAATAGACAAGCGAGCGCAACACTTTCCACTTCCCCACCACAATTATCCTCAATTACACAACCATAATACTAGGAAATAACTATAACTGAATCGGAAACAGATGAATCAGACAATTCTGCAGCCTCTTTGCACGTGCGTGCATTATGGCCAGGCTTGCCGCATACTCCACAGTACCGAATCTTCGTACGAGACCCCCCTGCACCACCACTATTTTGTCGTGTTTCCTGGACCAACTGCTCACCTACAGCCTTTTGATCCAGTAGATCCTGTGCCTTTTGTACAGTAAGTGACCCTCCAAGCCGCACACGTGTTTTTTTGGCTCTCCGTCGCTTACTAAGCCCCTTATTGGCCTTTTGTAGTGCTGAGACCTCCGTACGTAGAAGAGCTACTTCGTGTATAACAGCTATCGTACCTTTAGCCAGTTGATTCATAGTAGTTAGTATTGAGGTTGGAGAGTTGCCCTGATGGTTGGAAATTCGAGTTTTGATAAATGCTGACTGCGAGGTAGCCTCTCGAGGGTTGTGTGGCGTTTGGGAGACCCAAGGTAGTACTGTACGTAGGTTTGAGGCTGGGGGGGTTGGGGTTCAAATGCGGATATCTAGCTTAGATATCACCCTTTCTGGGTCGTACGGTATAAGGCTGGCTCCGGTAAAACCCCCCTGGATATTTTTTTCTGTGATCGAAGCAAAAAACGCTTTTCTAAACGTATAGAGAAATTCCAACTTGCTGATATGTGTGATGTTTATCCGCATCAACTGCTTAATTTGGCGGCTGTACGCCTTCTTTAACGGCCCAAAACAACTAATATCTAATGGCTGAAGTAGGTGCGAGGAGTGCGGAGGTATACAAAGTGTAATAATGTTGTGCTCCTGGCAGTAGGTTTCGAATTCTTCGGAGTGGTGGCTATCGTAGCCGTTAAGGATGAGCAGCTGATATTTGCCCTTCGTACGAGATGCTGTGTGGAAATCGAAGTGCCGAATCTAATCCATACCTTTCTTATTAGTAGTCTACCCGTTATCGGTTGTTGCAATGCGCCAGGAGGCCGGAAGGTTGCACTCTTGATACCAGTTGGCGAGGTGGTACTGCCCAGCTAAGATGATAAATGGCGGGATAGCCTAACCCAAAGCGTTCACCCCTTGGATGATTGTTGCCTATTTTCGATTTCCAGGCTGGGCCTGTTTGGCCCTATTGCGGCTGTTAGAGGTAGTAACTACTATAGCGGCGATAATAATGCTCATTATAAAGCCAGTTTCGTTAAAATTATACGAATCGTCGTCGAGGATACTATACTTGACTTTAACGTTATGTACAAGGGTAAACTACTTGCGAATAATTATTGGATCTTCGCATTTAGCCCTTTGGTAGTTGTATTTACGCGTAAAACGCGTCCGGAGTTCTGGCTGGCGTTTAATGAAGTTGTGAGCCTATCGTACGCTAATAGGGGGCGCGTTGCGTTTGCGTAGTAATCGGTTGGCTATATCTTCTACGTACGAAAGCCGGGGATGGAATGCGCGTGTATATAGTTTAATTATATATTGAACAATCGTTTTCTCTTTTAAATCCGTAAGTTTGCGTGAGTTGGCTGGAATATCGCGTTGCGTAGGCTGACCGGCGCGCCGGTGGAAGAGAGTTGTATGATTAATATCGTAGATTTTAGCTGCCTTACGTAAGTTTAGATTTTTATCGTCTTGGAGAGCTTGGAGGGCCAGAAGTAATCGTGCTTCGTTTGAACGTGCTGTTATATTGGGTTGTGGAGAAAATAAGGGTTGAATGTGGAAATGGTGCAACGCGTGAAAAGTGTTGCGCTCGCTTGTCTGTTGCGCTCGCTTATCATGCACGTTATCGTATTCCACAGTAATTGGCTGGGGCTGCAGCAGAGCTGAAAAATCCCAGCCTCAAGATCCAGGATTCAATACGGCAAGGTTGACGGGCCGTGGCGTACCGGTGAGCGGAGGAAGGTGGCTCTGTGATTTGCAGAGAAAACTCGATAGGCGCCGGACGCAAATTGTTTCCTCCAGAGTCGTTGGTGGCTTGCTGTCGGTGAGCTGTGGTCTGTGCTTTGCGCAAGTGTTCTCGGGGAAGAGTTCAGCTCTGCCGTTGGACTTAAGTTGGGCAGGAACGACTCGACTGTTCCTGCTCCATCGCACTGCGGCATCTCGTGTCAACAGGCACCCACGGTCAATAAAGACAGCGCTTGCCTTTGCCAGCAGTTTTATCTCGCCAATCTAGATTCTGCACCTCCTCCCTGACCCCACTGGCCCACCAGCAGCCGCTGCAAAACCCCTCACCCAACAATATGCCGTGCCACATTGAACACTTGGCATGCGAGGTTGTCATGGTCATTCTCAAAGAGGTTCCTGATCTTGGATCTCTTTACAATCTTATCGTAGCATCGCCCAATGCCTACCGCGTCTTTAGTCGCTTTGCTTTCGAGATACTCGAATCGGTCATGTCGTTTCCCGCCATGACTGACCAGCTTCGACGAACAATCGAGGTGCTGGCTCACATTCGATCTGGCTTCCGCCACCTCGCTCGCCCGACCGTCCGGACCTTGATGCCGGGCGGCGTCACGGTTTCGTCGGATCTCCCTGAGGGAATTGCTTTCCCCAGCCCGGCCGATGTGGTCCAGATGGTGAAGCGGCCTGGTCGGAGCCGGACGTGGAACCACATTGGCAAGGAGACCGTGAGCAGTTTCCTCATCACTTTCGACACCAGCATTTCCAGCAAAACCGAGCCGTCCATCATCCGATCCATCCTCGCAGACGCCGCACGCATCCAGCGACTCGCCCACCTCTGCGTGGCCCACTATTTGGAGCAACTGAAAGACATCGAATTCAAGCACCCAGCAGACCCTTCATTCACGTACGTCCCGCCGCCCGGCGTTTGCAAGATTGACTTGCCATCCCCATGGGAGCGAACACCAGAGAAGACAGTAGCATACCAACCGCGGCTGGATCGTCCTCCACTTTGGACCGAGGAATACCGCATGGCTCGGGTTGGCTGGAACCTCCAGCTCATGTCAGATCTTAAGAAAGGCGCAGAAAGCGACACGTTTGACCATCTTGGTTGGGACTTGGAAGACAAGGTCACGATGCGCGTCGCTGGCATGTCGTGGTTCTTTGGCTATTCAGTGCCTTCAGACACTCACAGCCAGAATCTGGCTCCCGAATACCCCTACCATGAAGCCCGCACTTTACTCGATTGGCTTGACTGTCCCATACCCGAAGGAGGTGTCGATCCCCCAAGACTGGAACAGTGCCTTCAGCGGAAGGAAGCACAAGCAACAAATGTTGCTAAGACATTACCGACCCCAGAAGCCCCCAAGTCTGGAGATCCAGGGCTTTTACTGCAGCGAATGAGTGTGGGACTCGAAGTCTTTCTTTTCCTATCCCGGAAGCCTTTCTCGCCCTTGCAGTTCGTTTCGTTCGATCCATTTCGACGTCTTGGTTTTGCCATCTGGGATGTACCACGGTTGGGCGATCTAGAGCTGCACCCTGTGTGTGGCCTCGGTCGGCCGAGCTGTTGGGAAGATTTCTTCTTTGAGTGGCGTTGCCTCTTGAGCCCTGAAGAGCTAGTGGAGGCACGAAGGCGAAGAGAGGAGTTGAAAGGCATAGATCGGCCCATCGGCTGGTCTGCTGACACCACGAGCCAATCAAGTTACTTGTTCAGGGACTATTCCCACGCGTAAGGTCAGGTTTCAAGATTCGCATCAACACCAGATGGAAATACAGGCATGCGCCCGTCCCACTTTTGACGCTTTATTTGTTTTGACTATTCTTATCTCCTTGCTTACCTGTATTCAGCTCATGCACGAGAGCATGTTCGTGGCCATCCAGCTCCCATTTTCCGCCTTGCCAGTGGATGAATGTGCCTTGGAGCTCCTGTCTCCCACCCATGTCCGGTTCTGAAACACCCCCGCCAAATAGCTCAACCGGGCCTCCGTGGTTCTCGTACATGTTGGCCCCGTGTACTTCCAGTGGGGGTCCGCGATATTCCAGGGTTGCTGGTATTACTTCCGGTGTAGAACTCCTCATCCCCCTCCTCGCTGCAGCGCGCTGGTGTCGTCTGAAGACTAGGAGCGTACCAGCAGCTATAACAGCAAACACTACCCCACCGGCCACCCCTCCTGCGATTGCACCAACATTTGTCGGGCTCGTCTCAGGCGTGCTACGACCTGCGTCACCACCTTCAAAAACAGACCCGTTATTTCCAGGGTCACGGCAAGATGAGGCAGCTCTGGTCTGGCTCAGAACTGGTACCAGGTTGCTGCGAGTGGTCGGTGCCCCTTGCCACATGGTGAAAGTGCCCGCGTCGTGGTTGACCATGAGGTAGGCCGCGGTGAAGAAGTACCTTCCCAGAGTGATAGGCTGGTTGGGATCTTGGAACTCCAGGCCGTTCATCAAAAACTCCCGCTTCGCTCGGTCGATCACCCGCGCTCCGCTCCGATCCCAGTTGACGTGTGGAATGTCCCACTGATTGGAGGGCACACGAACCTGGAGCCCGTTGTCTAGCACAAACGTGAGGTCGAAACGAAGCGAGGGCGACGACACGTTGTACACACGGGCGTATCGGTGAAACGAAAACGACAGTTCGATGGCCTTCCCCGTCAAACCCGCAGCCGCTTCAACCGTATCCACCACTGCCTTGGGTGCTTCGAACAACAGCTGCCGTTGGGGCACAATGCAGAAATCCATCGCACCACCTAGCAGAACGTTCACGTTGGTGCTGTTGAAGAAGTTGACGAGGAGATCGGTCACCCGCACGCGCATCCCCGTCCAGCATCCAGTGCGCTCGCTGTAGTCCAGCTTCTGAGTGTAATTACGACCGATGATTTTCTCGTTGTCGTACCCGCCGAGGACGAGCGATCCATCTTGGTCATTGTTCTCGGTCCACGCTCGACCCCAGAAAAAGGACCATACTCTGGACGGAATCTGGCCAGCCTGAACAAGAGCGTTGAGGTATGACGAGTTGGACCCCAGCCCAAGCGTATGCATAACGGTGTGGCCGCGATCCCATTGAAGTTGGGGGATCCCTATTGGAACTTTTGATACGGGTCCCGAGCCAAGAGCCATTTGCTCTGTTCCCGCAAGGCTCGTCCGAACGAGGTCCCTTACGCCATCCTCGGAGCCGAGTGTAGTTATCTCTACTGGTGCGCCGCCTGCGGCGATAAGGTCTGAGAATTTTGAGAAGCTGGCGGATTTGTTCTCGAAGAAGAAATTGCCACGCCGAACCTTGCACATCTGGGTCCCGAAGATGAGAGTTTTCTCGCAATCGGGACCTCGGTCGTTATAGAGGTATGTGTTGTTCAGCTCCCTGCCCAGAGGAAGTCAGTTACCAACATAGACGCTACTAATTTTCTTTCCGGAAGGGGGGTACCTTACGGCCATGGCAACACTGCGATGCTTTGTGGGGGTGTCCCGATCTTGGCCGGGATCCCCCTAACAAGGGAATCTTGCACTGAGGGGTCAATCTGGACCTCGGCGATAGGGAAGGCTATAGGGCTTGGAGTTGCGAATGACGTGCATGTTGCGTTGACAGAGCGAACCTCGGCAAGGAGGGAAAGAATAAGATATAATATCATGGGAGCAATACCCGGGAAAACCTACATGGCCGTGAAGATAACAAGTAAGACCGGAATCAATCACCCTAGTACCGTCAAGTTGGTCAAGAGTGCATCCGACCTGGGGTTATAGCTGCCTGACAGCCCAGTCTTGGACGTAACCGTAATCATGGTCCGGCCTGTGCCAGGGTGTTAACAAACAGCAACCCGCCGCGAAGGTACTTCCGTTTCGTCCGGCCAAGCATGCGGCGGTGGTGGCTTGGATGGACGAAGGATCCACACAGAGTCCCTTCCCAGGGAGGCCAAGGGCGAAAAAAAAAAGCAGCCGGGCGAATGGATGAGAAGGAACACATCAAAGTTAGGTCCCTTTGTTACAATAGAGAGTTTAATGAACAGGGAGAATGTGAGTGTGTGGCGTGGTTAGGCGCCATTGCAACGCTGGGCGCCAAACACCATACACTACAAGGTCTACGGAGTTCAAGGCTTCGAACCAAGAAAGCGGGAGCGAATAAAATGGAGGGAGAACAGAAGATTCGCGGGTTCTAAAACTTGTCACAAAACCAGCGTCTCGGTGGAAGCCATAATCATCATACATTGCCGTGACCCACGAAATGCAATGGGACCGATGGAATGGAACCTCCAAGGACTGGATTTGAAGCCAAGGAGTAATCCGGGAGATTGAGGGCCCGGATCGCTATGTGCGAACCTGTTGCATGTTGAGCGGACGGGGTGTCAATTATAGTAGTGCATCGTTGGTTCAACTCCGTGGAATACGGTTATCAAAGCTCGCCTCTTGTTCCAAGGTTGCACAGCAAGGTGTTGGTGCTATTGTGCCGCAGCTGGGAAATTTTGGGGAAAAGTTGGGCAGATTGCGGGGGTCAGGGTCAGAGGCTTGGGCCAACAGCAGGATCAGGGGCTCCTGGGGGTCAGCACCCTGTCGCAACCCCACACTAGTACTCCACCCTGCGCGATTGACAGCGTCCCACTTTCCCCAACAGATCCCCCGCGGTGACAGGCATATCCTTGGTGTCAATGCCATCAGTCACCATCAACAACCAGCGTCAGGCTCAGCGATTGACTTCATCCATCTAGTCTCGCAAAGAGGAAGAATGCCAAAGTAATAGAACGGCCCAGTTAGTCCGTGAAGCGTTACCTACCTTACATCCTTGCGTTTGAAAACATCGACTCCTCACAGCCATCGAACGAGCAGTCACGGGACGACGAAGCCCTGTCGCAACGAAACTCGACCAAGAAACATAGGGGGGGAATGAATGACGTGCATTTGGCTTGGGGCGTCGCACATTGGGCTGCGTTTGCGGAACCGGACAGGTCAGATGATGAGCGGACTCGGAGTACTGGACGTTGATGACGCCGACGAGCCCCGCAGCAGCACTCTTTTGACTTTGGAACGAGTCCCACATCCTCGACGGCCATAACTTTAAGTAAGCCACCGACCAACCGCCCGAGTTGTCATATCACTGCTAATTTCTTTTTAGGCCGCTTGGTTCTACCACAGAGACTTAACCGCGTCGTTCATCGCCTATACATTTGCAACATCTCGGCCAATACAGACAGCTTCACAAGACATACCCATGAAACGTGCTGTCGCTCTTCACACATGGCCACGGCCAGGCAGATTCACAGGTTCCTCGATTACAGCAACTACGCTTTGATGGCGACCATCATTTTCGTAAACCCTTCGATGGCCTCGTCGCCCGCCACACTCGATTCTACCCAAACTCAACCACGGGGCAAAGATTACGGCCCCCAGTACCAACGCTCCGCACTTGATTATATACAAAAATGTACACCTCACACCTTCTCCTTGTCCAGGTCCTCGACATGGAGAACTGTCTTCGCAACGGCGTTGCTTTGACGGAGGGCGTAATCTTCCTTGTCCTCGAAGACTATTCGGGGTTAGCGGGGCACACATGACTTGACAAGGACATTGCTTACGGAAGGCCAACTCTTCGAGCGAGCGGCCCGATGTTTCCGGCCACAGGAACCAGATCATGACAGCCTCGGCAGCAATCCAGCAGCAGTAGACAAGCAGATACTTCCAGCCGATTGCCTGGGTGCCGATGGGGTTGACGTTGGTGCCGAAGAACTGGGCAGCCTTCCCCCAGAATTGGAAGATGGCAATGCCGCGGGCGCGCTGTGCGTATGGGAAGATCTCAACGAGGTAAGCTATTCATCGCGTTAGCCCATTTCTCTCCAACTCGTTGGGGACTGCCCTACTGTATGTCAAGGCGTTGAAGCAGAGGTTGTACGCGGGGCTGTAGGCATAAATCCAGAAAAGCGACAACTTGGCAGCGATGTCAGAGTGATTAGCAATGAAGATTGCAGTGCAAACGGTCCATGCGATATAGACAGCCAAGATCGAAAAGATGCCCGTCAAGTACATAGTACGACGACGGAAGCGCATCACGACAAGAGCCGCGCTGACGCCACACACGAGAGACCAGCATTGGTTGCCGAGATTGTATTGGGCCTGGAAGGTGGGATCCGTGTAGCCGATGAGCTTCAGCACGTCACCCAGGAAGTATGAGATGACGACGTTGCCCGACAGTTGGGTGAACAAGCCAAGCAGCGAGCCGATCAAGACGCGTCGGCGCATACCAGCCGTAGCGATTATATCCTTCCAGGATCGCTTCGAGTGCTCCAATTCGATCTCAAGGGTCGTCTTGATCTCGACGATTTCGGCCTGGACAAACTCTGAGTTGGGATTCCCTTCAGCGTGGTACTTGATCAGCACGGCCTTGGCTTCTTCGAATCGGTCCTTGCTCATCAGGTAACGCGGCGACTCAGGGAGGAAGAAGACGAAAGCAATCTGGAGCAGAGATGGCGCCATTTGCAGAAGTGACGGAATGCGCCACGACCAGTCGTTGTCGATCCTCTGCGTCCCAAATGTCGATCCAGCCGCCACGATGGCGCCGATGAAGTAGCAGGCGTTGAAGAGTGATGTCAAGATGGGCCGTTCTTTAGGGTATCCCAACTCGCCGATGAGACAGGAGCCAGCCACGATGGCATACGGAAGACCGAAGCCGATGATGCCGCGCGCCATGATATACATGGGTCCGTTGAACGAGAAGCCTTGGATAATAGTGCCGATGACCATGATACACGAACCGAACATGATACACCAACGTCTTCCGAAGGTGTCGTTAACAAGCGGGATGAGCGGGAGACCGATGACGGAACCAAGAGGGAGTGCAGACGCGAGGATGCCATTATACGCGCCGGTAGGGTTACCGAAGTCTAACGAGTCAGCTCTCTGCCCTCTGGCCTCTGGGGGCTAGGTCGACATACATGTCTTCCAATGCGGCAGCAGTTGAGCAGAGTTGATGATCTGCGAGTCGAAGCCCGAGGTCATCTCAATCCCGATGACGCAGGGGAACAGCAAAAAGTACATGGTCCTCAGGTTCCGCTTCTTGTACCAGGGGATGGGGTCATCCATCGCCATGCGATGGATGACATTGTCGGATTCATTACTGTCACTGCCGCCCATGGCTGCGGTGATGGCGGTGGTTTCGGGTTCTGGTAGTATGGAAAAGCAACGACACTCTCAACCGTCAGCAGACTGAGCTGGTGGGTGGAATGGCAAGACGAAGACCAGCACAGAGAATAGGAGACCAGTCTTGGGGAGGCACTGGGCACAACCGCATATATGGATGTGCCTCAACCCCACAGCGCAGACACTGGGGAAGGGTATTCCATGATCAAATGGGGGATAGCTTTTCCTCGGGGTGGAACATCTCACCGACGAGCATACAGCATCCGGGTTCATGCATGCCCCAGATCCGAGAACTTTCTGCGGAGGCTCAGGTTTGCTGGACCAGGCCATTCAGCCGTCTAGATGTGTCAACCCATATTAGGCGCACCAACTGGGCAAACATCAGGTCGGGCCGACAAGGGCGTTCCTTCTGAACTCTCACCTCGCGGGCCCAGTTTTGGGATCAACCTGTGTGGATGGAGGGACGGAGGACCCGTCGAAATGCCTCTGCGATGGTGTTTTCTGCACGAATTCCCACAGCGGTTGGGGAGGGTTGGTGATTAAACACGGACAAAAGGCGGGTTGCGGGAGAGACTGGCGTGGCATTTTAGCCGGGATCGCCGTACCGAACCCGTTTTGCTGGAAGGCGATCTCCGGACATGATCAATCCTTCCACGGTTCGTCCACGCGGGCTAGGAGTGACAGGGACGGACAATGGAAGAGATAAATCTTGATCGGGCGGTCTCATTATAAAAGTGAGTGGCTCTTGAGATATGGGCATTCCGTTTCCTTTGCATCGTGCTGACCATGATCACCTGTGAAGGACACGGACGCTTGAAGGATTGTGAAGGGTTGAAAATCACATCTCACAGGCTATTTTCTTGGCCCTGCTTCTCTTGCCCCACGTCACTTGCAAATGGCGCGTGTGCCGGACTGCCGTGAAGGGACGAAGCTGCCGAATCAAAATGGGACAATCTATTCTTCGGCGAGATTCTCAATCGCCGAGCCGGCAGCTCCCTGATTGACCCACCGTCGCTTGCTCCAGGAGCTTCCTATCTCAGCATCGACACGGCGACACTTGTACCTTGGCTTTTGAACATTTGAACGTCCTGCCTAGCTGTGGCACGGCGCTGGCTCAGGGCCCGGGGGACAGTCGCGATCTTGTATGAGCCACCCTAGGTCCCTCGAGCTCACCAGCCACCGACCAACTTGCCAACCCGCTTGACCGACCGGCCCGTAGAAGAGTGTCTGGTGAAGTCGAGGAACATCTGCTTGAGCACAGGCCACCCTTCTCGCGGCTGCCCCTTTTTGGTCCACCCCCCCTTCGTTATCTTCTCGAAGCAGCGGCTGATTGCTTGGCTGATTGCTTGTGCACCCCACACCAACTGATCAAGCTTTGTGGCGCCCGATCGGGGACAGACAAGAATCGTGCCAAGGGCTTGTCGTTGCAAGGGGAGGGCGGCCTCGGTATTGGGGCGCACGACATCGCAACATCAGTCCATTCAATGTCTTGGTATGGATTCGGTCGCAGAAAACAGTCGCAAGACTTCAAGGTACGTGGATTTTCTTTCTTTTCGACAGAGAATTCAATGAGATGCATTTTCTTGTGTGCTCCGCTTCCCCCGGGTAATCGTTCCCCCCCCAGCGCGCGCGACACACTCAACCGCGCAATGCTCCTGCGAGGGTCTGCCGACGGGAGAAAATGAATAGGCCCTGTTTCTCAAAATGAAAAGCGGCTCGCACTCCGAATCATGGCCGCGCAGGTGGAGCCGCTTTTCGCGCCCGAGATGAATTGCTACACCACAGATGATACGCCGATCGTCAATTCGGCCGCATGGAGTGGCGACGGGGATATGGAGCGGCATTTTTGCTTGCTGGAGCGGACTTCACAAACGCCGATGTCGATTGTCTGCTCAATTCCACTTTCAACACAGGTTTGATATGCCAGTTCGGTCCGGTCTTACGCGTTTGTTCTTGTCGGGTCTAGAAGTATACCCTGCTCTGTCATTTATTCATGCAGTTTTTCCTCCATCTCACGCAGGCGAGAGTGCCATATCCAAACACGCTACATGAACACTGATACCCAAGAACAATGCCTGTTATCATACAGACTACAAAGATGTCTGCTGACCATCCTGAGCAACAACCCAGCGCAATTCCAGTAGTTCTGGCTCCATCTGTCAACGAGGTGGTTCATACAGTCCACTATAATCTCAACATACCCAATTCAATTATTGCCAAAGCTCTTGCTCTTGCTAGCAGGATCCACACTCGTACCATGCGCACATGTTTTCACAAGAGTCAGAGCACACGCAGTGATTGTTGCTGCAATACCCAGTGCCTCCTCCGCAGGGCGTTCTCGCAGTGAGTGTCGGCGTGTAGTCCACGCCTGGCAGGACAGAGGGCGGCGCCGGGACGGCCAGAGCCGTAGTGAGGAGGAGGGTGATGCTAGCGAGTGATAGCTTCATGACGATGATGAGCTCAAGGTGTGAGCTTTTCCTTTTTTAGTATTGAGATTGGTGGAAGCGATTTCGAGGGCACAGACAGACGAGAGAAGAGATCTCGGTTGAGATTGAACCAGGTGCGGACTGCCCACTAGATGTACTAGAGGGTCATGTATCATCCTTATGTCTTGACAGAAGAACTTGACGACCCATTACGCCGAGCAGCCGAAGCCGGTCAAAACAGTAGATCTCAACCTCGATCCACCAGATTCTCTCTCGTGCGTCTGCTCATTCTGATATTACCCCCAATCGCGCATCGGGAATGGGTTGGATTCACCGCGGGATTTCAAACGGTACAAGCCAGCCAGCTAGACCCTCGAGTAGCCAGTCGGTAGACAAGGGGATAACCTCCGATTGTCACACAAGTGCCGTACCCACCAGACTGTCTCCACATGTAGTCATTGACGCTTGTAAATCGACTTTTTCGTCCAAGACCCACATAGCAACGTGTATCTCACCCCTCGACACGTGCGTGTGTGTGTTTGCATGCATGCATGCATGCATACATGCAAAAGCCGCTTCAGATAACATGCAACGTATCTACCTACCTACCTACCTATCATATTATATATATCAGAGACAGGCAGGCAAAAGGGTAAAGCGCACGCGGGGCGGTACGAGAGGTGCATGTTTATGTCCCATGTATTTCGGACAAATTTCCCGGCGCGGCTCAAGCTAACTATACTTGCAAATATTTGTTGCATTCAGCCACATCTGGACTGATTTGGTGTATCCATACCTGAGATATCGTATCATTCCAGCCATTCGTGTTCATTCTTTGATATACTGAGAGTAGTGAGGCCAGTGAGGGCGCGCAGGGGATGAGGTAACATTCGGGGATATCGGATGTTTCCTGTCTCAGATTGCAGATGACATCTCAACCCGCTCTAGGTATGAGGTTACGAGGTATTCTATTGATGCAGTCCGAGATACGTGTCACTTATGCGAGCCAATTATGGTAATGGGATGATGTGGGATGGGATGGGGTGATATGGGATGTGACGGATATGAAGTGATAAGGTGCACCAATGGATTAGAAAGGTATCTCAAAAAGAAAAAGAGTCGAGGGGGCTACTAGAATACTCGACGAGACGAGACGAGACGAGACGAGACGAGACGAAAATCTCGACACCTCTAGTCCAGTCCATCCAGTCTTCTTCCTCCGGGTTTTTTTTCTTCACCTTCCAATTGCCCTCAAAACTAGATCATCATCATCCTAGAGCCGTTTACAAAACGTCAAGACCCCCCTCCTCCCCTTCCCAGCGCCCTCCCAACACAACACAACACAACACAACACAACACAACACAACACAACACAACAGGTCCCATCACATTACATTACATCAAGGCAAATCCCAGATATAAATATCGAATTTTGCCAGGCATTTTGAAGTTTCCCATATAGAATCTAGAATAATCGTCCCTAGACTATCTACCTAGGTACCAACCGACGAGTTAATAACGTCAAC
>Ga0247760_1001065_pt1 | contig 27486 bp, 23 predicted proteins | sample UWRJL171409R4_FD_179936 | JGI IMG/M metagenome (GOLD analysis project Ga0247760, IMG submission 179936) | Plant litter microbial communities from Arlington Agricultural Research Station in Wisconsin, United States - UWRJ-L171-409R-4 | ecosystem: Environmental > Terrestrial > Plant litter >... | reverse complement strand
AAGGATGGAGGTTAGAGGGTGAAGTTGGTGGTGTTGGAGGGGTGTCTGCATGATGTTATTTTGTTGGGGGGGATGATTAGGTTTAGTGAGGAGGCGAGGGAGGCGGCTAGGGAGGCGAGGAGTTTTTCTGGGAGTGAGGGGGTGCTGGGGGGTGGGGAGGCTGGGAGAGGGTAATGTGTGGCTGTATAAGGGAACTTGAAGTGTTGTGTTGTGTTCTGATGTGGTTGGCCAGTGACTATCTAGCGAGGTAAACATGACTATACCTCGCATTTTTCGCCTCTAAATTCTCGATGTTGCTCAGGGAAGAACGACTTGAGTTGTTCCCCTCATCCAACTGCATGGCAACTTATCACACTCTTGCCAAAAGGCTCATGCCCCTTGGCCAAGAGTGGCCAAGTGGAGGACTTTGCACGCGGTACGAGCCAGTTAGGCAGCACCTTCACGAATCAACTACTTCGCAAAATTCGGTCCTGTGCACTACGCGTGGAGTGAGGGTGTGAGCCATGGTTAGGGCGAATTGTTGTCGAAGTGGCATCAGGTGCGGATAGCATCACGAGAGCAAACGATAACCCGCGACCTGGCTCGCCGAACTGGCCTCATCAAGATCCACATTAATGTGAGAGCTAGAATTAACGGACGACAACTTCAGCCGTATCTTGGCCCCAAAGCCACGATCAATGCTTCTGCCATCCCATTTGCTATCATCATTCAGGCACCGCAAACCTCCTGAATCTCCCCACCAATCATGTTCTAATGTGCATCTCAGCCCCAGACAATAGGCTGCCATGGCTTTCCCAGCACCCAAGCTGAGTTCGCAGCGCGAAGAGCGGCCGCCATTTGGATATGATAGGATTTCAGACACTATTTGTGTGATCTTTGCCCCTTTTCAGTTAGGGCTCTCCAGTTAAACCGAAAGGTATCCTAGAGACAGCTGACGCATTTTTTACTGAGTCGAAACACGTACAAAAGAGCACGAGGTTCTCGCAGTTTTTCATTTGGACTCCATTCAACCAATTCTTGCTTCCTGCGCCAGCATTACTCTCCTGCCACCATGGCCTTCTCACTCCGAGTCCTTCTGATCGCTGCAGCGGCTTCATCCGCCCTTGCCTTCCCACTAACAGCAACCCCCACCTCCCCATCCCACACTTTCTGCGGCTGCCACAACGACTGCACCCTGGGCCTCCTCCCCTTAGACCCCGAAATCACCACCTGTTCAGACTGGTGCGGTACGTCCATACCTCTACACCCCTTCAACCCACCACTACTACCCCCCCCCAGACCCAAAGTACGCCTGCGACAACAACCTCCTCAACCCCTTCGAACCCTCCCCCAAACCCTTCCCCGAAACCGCCTTCCAGCAACACAAAACCAACAACGCCCGTGGCCTGCCCATCCTAAATCCCAAACCCGTCCTACCCGACATAACCATAAACCCCGGCCCAAAAGTCACCACCACCCTCCGCCCCTTCACCTTCCCCACAAACCCCCCGGCCATCACCTTCCTCTTCACCCGAACCCGAACCCGCAACCCCATCCTAACCCCCCTTCCCATCCCCAACCCCGCCGCAGACCCCGTCGATCCCTTCTTGATCATTTCCCCCATCCGTCCCACGCCGGCGGCTGGTTTTGTCACGGACCCGGTTGCGCCTGACTTCGAGTTTCCAAGGACGCGGACTCGGATTACGGCGGTGCCGAATCCTGTTACGGATCCGGTGGATTGAATGGTTTGTGGAGACCGACGCTGCCTACTTTCATTCCGGAGGTTACGCCTATTAAGGTTCCGACTGAGCCTGGCTGGGTTGATCCGAAGCCTGAGGAGATTTGAATGAGGGGGTGGCGAGGGGCTAGGGGGTGGGGTAGTAGGGTTTAGTGGGTATTTGTCGAGGAGGTTGGGTTGGATGGTGGTAGTGGGATAAGGGGTGTGATATTGGTGAGAGGGGTTGTCGGCATCTCAAGGACTCGTGGGCTGGTTCTGCGATATGGAATGGTGCGATCTAGCTGGACTTGATAGGTTAGACTTTGTCTAGGTCTTGAAGTCCGCTGTAAGCATATGAAAGAACTGCTATGGGTGGCACGCAATTGCATTGCCTGGATCCTCCTGTTAAAGTGAAATGTCTGAGAAAAAGAAGGCGCGGTGAACTTGGGGTGGTGTATAAATGCTCTGGAACTGGGTTTAGAAGGCTCCGGCTAAAACGATGGGCCACCAACTTCATATGACTAGGTAGGTATTTTGAAACACGTCTTACGGACGGTTTCCATAAGTACTGTGTGGATGGCCATCTGATCTGTGTCCTAGCCAAGTATCATGGTGTAGATGGGAACGAAGGGAAGAAGACTGTCGGTCCGAGGCGCTGGCGGGGGTTCTCGCGACGCGTAGCTGGGCGCGCTGGGAAGTGCCTATCTGCAATGCTCCTGCAGTCTGCGGGGTAAATTATGCTCATGGGGGGGGGTTTGGTGGTGGCGTAAGGCAGTCGGCGAGAATCGAGGCGGTCGAGAATCAGGGAAGCACTGGTCAAAACTCGCTCGCTGGCACACCGCCCCAACGCGGGACAGTCAGGCACCCATCAAGCTGCAGCCAATCGCTGCGGGATTTACAATTGCCCGATTTACACGTGATTCACGTCACACATCAAAAGGCAGGTGCGAGGCAGAATCGATCTCGGTGCGTTCCACGAACCAGTGACCTCTCCATGATGCCTGCTAAGCGGTTTCAGACACTAGTTTAGACTTCAGAAGTGGACTACCATGGCAACATGGATGTTTTTTGGGACGAACGAGCTACAATCAGGCTTCGCCAGTTCAAGCAAATATCGAGCTGAGTGATGACGGTGAATCTGTAATAAAATAAAATAAAACGAAAAGGCCGCATTTGCTGCCTTAGGGTCCAAGACACGTGGATTTGGGCGTCGCCGGCCGATAGCGCCCTGTGGTGCTGTTGAGTTTAGAATGTAAGATTGACAAAGATGCCTAGTTACCTACCCTCGCATAACGCCGTCATTCATAAAATATCACTTTAGCAAACCTCCTAGAGAAATAGCTTCCCTGATTCATATCATGATGTTCAGTAATCACATTAAATCATAGAAAGGGGACTAGCAGGTTTCTACCCTATCGGAAAGGACGCCAACAACAACAGGTTGGAATCGCATCTAGACTAGGTTTTTGGCAGTGTGTAAACATTAACCTTCTCCCAACCGTGACACCGCGCCTCGGACGTGATTTCCTCTGAGATCAGACGCGCCTCCAGCTTGGCGGCGTCCAGGGCAGCCATTCAGGCAGCGCAGGGCACGTCTAATCTCAATGAGAGACTGAACACAAACTCGCCAGAGTCACGAATGTTGGCACGCGGTAAGGAGGCTTGAAGATAAATATATGATGCTTTTCACTTTTTTATTTTCGAAAGCTCATTTTGTATCAAGCCAACTCTCCTCAAAGGCCCCACGGGATCTTCAGCTCCGGCCATCAACGCCTTGGTTCAAACCGCGAACCCCTCCCCCCCCTTTTATATTCAGGCGGTCGCGTTTGTTGTCCGAGCATCCCCGCACTTGCTGACGAAGTACCCTACCCCGCAGCCTCCACCTTTTGATAACGAGCTATTCCAGAAGTAGGTTTCAAAGTCTTTGACAGCGATTGCTATTCGTGTACCATGCTGCAATGACTAATGCTGTCCGAAGAACGAACCCATGTGGTAGCTTAAAAGGTGCCGAGAGGACCTAAACGCGTCGCTTATGCCTTTTTACTATGCACCCTTCAACTTCACATGGTACAACTCTGTTCTGCAAATAAGCCCTAACGACCTGCCCGAAGACGCAAATCGACTCAACCTTGTCCATCAAAAGAAGAAATGGCTAGCAAGAAACTCATCACAGTTTTTGGAGCTACCGGCGCCCAGGGCGGGGCAGTCGCCAACGTGTTCCTTCACGATGTCAAGCTCAAGCCGCAGTGGGTCGTCCGGGCTGTGACTCGAGACACCACCAAGCCATCTGCCAACAAGCTTCGCGACGAAGGCGCAGAGGTCGTTTCCGTAAGAAACCCCATATGAGATCGGTTTCGGTGCATTGTGCTGACGAACTCGTGGCAGGCCGACATGAATGACAAATCGACGCTGCGGAAGGCCATGGAAGGCGCTTCGGCAGTATATGCCGTCACCAATTACTGGGAGACCATGGACCAAGAGCTGGAGGTCAAGCAGGGAAAAGCCCTGGTGGATGCCGCCAAAGAGGCGGGCGTGCAACACTTCATTTGGAGTTCTCTTCTCAACGTCAGCAAGGGTGAGTCAGTCCCTCACCAATATTTTTCAGTACCTAGGTTAGGAATTTTCTGATCAGGTTCTCCAGTCAGCAACGGAAGACTCCCTCACGTATATCACTTTGACAGCAAGGCTGAGGTCGAGGACTACGCCCGCAACATCGGCATCCCTGCTACGTTTTTCCTGCCGGGCTTCTACATGGCAAACATCCCCGGGGCCATAATGCGAGCGGACCCGTCCAACAACGGGGCTTGGACATTTTCCCTCCCCATTCCTGCCACGACATCCATCCCGGTCTTCGACCCAGCCGACACGGGCAAGTTTGTAAAGGCAGCGATATTGCATCGCGACCAGCTCCTCGGCAAGCGCATCCTCGGCGCGACAGCATACCTGACGGCGGCCGAGATTGTCGAGGGCTTCAAGAGGGTGTTCCCCCTGGCCGGCGCAACGGCGAGATACCGGCAGTTGTCTGAATCCGAGTATGTCGAGGCGCTGGCCAAAGGCAAAGGCATGCCCGAGCACATCGCCCAGGAGTTGCTGGAAAATATGCTCCTGCTTGATTCGCCCGGCTACTATGGTGGGGAAAGCCTCGATGGCACGCATAAGCTAGTCGAAGACTGGCTTATGACCTGGGAAGAGTTTGCCAGAAGCTCCACCAAATGGGGGGCAGAGTTGAAATAAAATGGGGTTGAGGAGACACGGGAGATAACGTTTTGCGGCCGCTGCAGAGGTACAGGCGAGACTATTCGAGATGCGACGTGGTCAAGACGGGGAGGAATTCTATAAATTGGGAGTATCTATATAATAAGCGTCGTGGCGTTATAGAAAAAAAGAGGCTACGGCGTGCCAGTTACATGTATCGTCCTATTTCGCTACCTACTAAACCGCCAAATGGTATTTCCGACGGTCCGGGTCGCCGGCGCCTTCATCCTCTGCCGGTGCCGAATGAATTTGGATATCGGCGTGCTTGCTGATCCCCGGGACACCGCACCGTAGCTCGACGGTAGCCGCGACCAGCTCCTCTTCCGATTCATAATGGTTCTTGCTGCCGCTCGTCGCCTGCTTGGATCGGAAGGTGTCTCCCGCGTCGGCACGTTGGTAGGTGGCGTAGCCGGGCGTGGCCCCGGTTGCGGGCTTGCTGCTGTTGAGGGTAACGCCGAGGGCCGATAAGCAGCGCTCGAGCACGGGCTTGCAGAACGGGGTGCACGCCGCGATGATGCCCAGGAGCATCTCGAGAGCCGTCCAGGTGCTGATCGAGATGTTCATGGCCAACATGTCGAGCCCCGGCTTGCCGAAATCGGCAACGATCAGGTTCTTGACCACGGACGAGATCCCGGCCAGCAGGCCCATGGCCATCAGGCAGCCCAGGACGATGCGCTCGCGCAGAGGGCGCTTGAGGTTCCAGAGAAACGTGATGGGTGCCAGCGATAGCAGGACGTCGGTGAGGACGCTCACCACGGCACCCGTGAGGGCGGCGATCCGGATGGCCGACGCCGGTAGGCATTTCGCCGACTCCGGGTCGGCAAAGTCTCCCCACGCGGCCGAGAGCGGTTGGCAGGAGAACAGGATGAACCACATGTTGCCGAATCCGTAGGCGGCGGCCAAGGCAATGTTGAGCCAGACGAAGGCCTTGAACCAGGCGTTGTTTTGGATGCGCAGGAGCGTCAGCCCAACCGAGGCTTTGATGAAGGCCATGGCCATGCCCCAGATGGGGATCGAAAGGAAGGCGCCCCTCTGGATCGCGAGCAGCGTGGAAAGTGACTTTGGTTCGGCATTTGTCAAGAAGTCGTGCGGTCTGAAGAGAACGTATGCGGCGAGGGTGAGAATCTGCACCAGGCATATCAGTCAGCAACCAGGTGTTCATTTCTAGGCGAAAACCCCACCGCGCCACGGACCGAAGAGTTCAAGGAGCAAGGCAGCTTACATAGCCCGTTATGATGCAGCCATCGGACCACAGATGCATCCGGCAATTGATCCTCGACTTGATTTTAAAGAGGCGATAGGCGAGTGTTGCCGAAGCCAAAACGAGCAGCGGTATCGTGACTCCGTAAAAGATCTGCGCGACAACGACCGCGCGATCGCTGATGACGATGGGACCGCCCGGGGTAGCCATGGGGGTGTTCGTCCGCTGTGTTCGGTATGTCGCGGTGCTCGACAAAGCGGGTCCCAATAGAGAGGCTGGCTGCGACCGCAGGCTCTTTTATGACGCTGCGCGCATGAATTCACACCAGAACATCCTTTATTTTTTGCATTTTTTTCCCCCTTGGGTGATGCTCTGGATGTGCCCCTTTTGGCTTGACTCAGTGTTTTCCGGCTTGCAGGATCCGACGGAACTGGAACCACTCTCGCATCGACCGACTCTGCAGCCACGTTCTGCACGACTGGGGTGAGGGTGTAGAGGAACCGCATCTGGGGTGCTGTTCGTGCGGCTGGACCTTGTCCTGGCGGCCATCGTCGCCCCGGGTTTCTCCAGTCCGATTGCCTGACTCGATCCATGCAAGGTATCGTGAGCCGATCCGGGATTGAAAGAGCATACATGGCACTAGCCCCTATTCTGCCAAGTGCAAGCTCCCATGTTACCTAAAAGTGGCGAGATGAGGGACGCTTCAAGCCAATCTCCGCGCGGCGCAGGCGTTCACATATTTGCTGCTCCGCATCGGCCTAACCCGTTTGCGGGTTTCGGCGGCGACGCTAGTACTCAGCGTCTGCATGCCGAGGCGTAATTTGGCGCCCCGGAGTAGGTGTGGATTATAAGAGGCTCGGCGTGTCGCAAACGCGTCCTACGAGGCGCACAAGTCCTCTCCGGTGAAATCCACAAAAATGATTTTAAAACTCGTCATCCGCACCGCGGGCGTCGTGGCTGTCCTGGTTGGCGCCGCCCTCCCCGCCTTTGGCTCACCGGTGGAATCGGCATCGTCCTACGGTTGCACCAAACCCTATGTCCGCAAGGAATGGTGTGCCATCCCACATCGCTGACATGACTCGCGAGACCTGAACTGATCCCGTACCTCAACTGCCAGGCGCCGTCTTGACAGCCGTCAGAAGGAAAACTACATCGCCGCTGTCAAGTGCCTCCAGAGAACACCGGGCACCATACCTACTATTCCTGCTGTCAAGAGCCGCTTCGAGGACTTTGTCGCCACGCACCAAGCCCAAACTGAGTTTGTGCACTTTGTGGTAAAGGGAACCCCCCTCCCCCCCCCTCTCGTGTTGCAAACCGGTGTTGGCCGCCCACAGCTGACATTTGATGCGATTGACCATAGGGAATATTCTATCCCTATCACCGGTTGCTCCTGGCCCAGTACGAGAAGGCCCTCTGGGCCTGCGGTTGGGACCGCAGCCTCGGCCAGCCTTATTGGGACTGGACGCTGGACACGGCGAGCCAAGAGGCCTTCCTCGCGTCGCCTGTCTTCGACACGGTCTGCGGGTTCGGTGGCAATGGCGCCTACATACCCGGGAACCTGAGCCATCCCCAGCTCCCAGGATTTGTGAGTTACCCCCCGTCTTCCCGGTTCCGTGTCGACGGCGCCTTCTAACCGTGCGCCTTAATTTGTAGATCGGCGGCCCGCCGTTCGACCTGCCCGATAGGAGCGGCGGTGGATGTCTCAACGACGGGCCGTTCGCCGGTCTGTCCACGCTGCTCGGTCCGCAAAACAAAAGCGACGGCACCACTCCGCAATGCGTGCGGCGCGATTTCTCGTACAACTCACTGCGCGACTTTAGCGGATCCGCCCAAGTCCAGGCAGCCATGACCTTTCCCGACTTTGGTACATGGGAGTTCATCACCGACTCGCAGACCTTCCACCCAGGCGGCCATTGGGCTGTTGGTGGCCTGTACGGCACCATGACCGACACCTACTGCTCGCCTGCCGATCCCATCTTCTACCTCCACCACAGCAATATGGATAGGGCCTGGTGGTCATGGCAGACACGGAACCTGTCCAAGCGAGAGAAGGAGATTTCTGGCCCTCTTGTCTTTTTTGACTATCAGAATCTCCTCGCTGGCAATGCGACGTTGGACACTCGTGTGTGGGTTGGTCTGGCCAACCGGGTCGAGTTCAAGGCGGGGGACTTGCTTCACATCCGGAAGGGGCCGTTTTGTTATACCTACGATGTGCTGTATTAGATGCTGCGAATCAGACCCGAACAACAGAGCAGGTTGCCGTCCTGGGCTGAAGCAAACTGTGGCGTCGCCAGTGACATTCTAGGAACGCACCATATCGGTGCTTATAAATCGTTCCGCTCGTGCTAAAGAAGACCAACCGCAGCACCGGTGTAATTCCGGAGTGGATCACTTACTGGCAAGGGCGCTTGGGGCACTACACGAGAGGGTGGGCTATGGGATTAGACAACCTATTCGACAAGAATCTGGCACAAGATGGCGAGGATATGTGGGGGTCCTCGAACGACCCTGCTTGGAGTATAAGTCGGGTGGTATGGGTTATGGGTACACGATGAGGGGCTTGTGGGGAGATGTGACGTTGGGGTTTGTGCTTGGGGGGGATGGAGAGGATTGGGGAAGTGGAAAGGATTGGGGTACTGAACCCGGCTGCCGGTACTTGGCCTTGAGCTATTCCTGAGGTAAGGCACCATCGCCAGAGCTACTCATTGAGAACAAAGAGGAGCTCATGACGCCTCTGGCCCTGGCACCTCTCATTGATGAACTTTCAAAGACACTCCGTGGCGCCATCTTTCTCGTGAAGCTCATGGGCGAGAGATATATCTGGACCGGCCGCCTCTGCCTGGTCTAGGATGATCGAGACGACTAGCAGCTCGGCGTCTAGAACATGGACCTAGTATACGAGGGATCAGTTCTGTGCGTGATCGCCGCCGCGGGTAGGGATGCAGCATACTGTACGTCGGCCTTGGGAGTCCATTTGTAGATTTTTTTGTGGTCAAAATGCGGACACTGAATATGGCCGCCACTGTAACATCTTCTTACCATCGGCCCACGACTCAATTTAACCGGCAGTGATCATTCCTGCTCTCCAGCAAGTCCTTGATGATCTACAAGCCACAAAACATGCAAATCTTAATTAAACATAGGTACGTAGCAGGGTATCTACTATGGCCTAAACACTAGAGTCACCGCGTGATCTCCTTTTACCTTCACTTATCTTCTACCACTCATGAGTCTTAGTATAGGTGCAGCAAACCCCTTTCAAGGCCGTCGCTACCAAGCAGGCTGTTGAAAACGGAGCGGCCCACGCGGTGGGAGAATACAGGAGGGCCATCAAGTATCTCAAAAGACGCTTTCTACAATGTGAGATATCAACGTTATGATTTGCCTTCAATGAATGAAGTGAGGCGTATTGAAATGTCGAAAAGAGGCCTGAATTCAAATTGGGCCAGTGGCATCAATGGAACTGGCGGGGTGGATTCATTTCTTTCGCCCACCACGGACAACCGTTTCCAACAGCCTTGCGTGACATCAAGACTCGATGGGGTTGACGGATGACGAGTATTGATCTCTTTCTGACTGCCACGGTGTGCATAAAGTTCAGTAACAAACTCCTGCCGGCTCTAGTGAGGCTAATCAACGCGGGCGGGAGCGAAAAGCGAAGGTAGAGATGAGGCGCCATCGAGAAACAGAAAAATAGCAGAACTTTCCCACCTTATTGGCAGCCTTGCACCTGCACACAGACGACATACCCACCAAAGGCAAATCAAGACCCTTAACGGTGTGCCACATGCCAACAAGGAGCAGATTCACTCCATTCTTCCATCAACTTCTCCCTCTTGAATGATCTTTTTGGGTGAGCAACTATCGAGGATGTGGCGGCATCTCTGAGATACAGGGCGTTCGCTCAGAAACTAAAGCAACTAGGAAAGTACGAGTCTTCCCCGTCCCCCCCAGTTGAGGTTAGCATAATAGGGGGTGGGGGTCGAAGAGTGGAGAGTCGTATAAGACCTTCGCCATTGACCCGTGTATTGCATCTCCTCCTGGCGTGTGCGTTTCCCTAACCTAACGCCTAGGGCTGAGCCCCCTAATGAGACTGGAAGAGGGCAGAAGCCATGCCCCAGGGCCGCCATCTCATCAACATGTAACGGCATGTAGGATGGAGCTAGCATTGGTCTGCTCTATGTAGTGTCTTGACAGAATTCCTGACGGGTTCAGAAGGCAGCCATTCAGGCCACAGATGTGGTGGTTGCACAGCAGACGCAACGCGGCATACCGAGGCAAGAAAGGTCCAATCTAGTTGCTCAACTGCCCTCTGCTTGAAGAAGATGCCCATGACCGCTGGGACAGCATGTTATGTCTTCAAAGGGCTGGATTTCCTGCCCACCGACTGAGCAATTCCTCTCAAGTGATGTACCGCTCAGGGATGGCAGGCCCACGAAACCAATACCTCGACAGATAAGGGCTCCCAGCATGAGCTGCCGGCGAGGTCGACAAAGCGAATCGCTTTTCTCTCCGTGGGCTTCGCCTCCAGTATGGGCCAACCAGAGCCGCCACGCAGTAATCTGTACGCTCGCCAATGCGGGATGGAATCGGTGGTATATTAAGCGGTAAAGCTCGCAATATTCCCTAAACTCGCAATGATTGAGGTCTCTTAAGCTCCCAAGTGGTTGACAAACCAGACTCCAATGGTAGTTGAAATGGTGTGAGGTGGCTTGTGCTTACAGCCCCTGGCAATTTTACAACACGTCTACCCAGTAAGATGGTTGATTGAATGGTAGCGCGAATGAAGGCAGTGTTAGCTGTCGATGGTCAGGTTGCTGGATACTAACAGTGCGGTACCAGAGAGGCACCTAGATTCCAGAGAAAATTAGCCCTGTGGCGAGGTACTTTGAGGTATTGAGTCCGGTTTTTTTTGTCAACCGCTTGGCTCCTTACAACTAAGCCTAGCACTGAATTGGATTTGTTATGTCGGATCGCGATGCGTCGGCTCCCATCCAGGAAGCGCATCAGCTCTACTGGTTCGCCCCGCCCAGACGCCTGTTTAGACGCCTTTATTCGACGCCCCCTCTCATTCTCCCACCCTTTTTTGCCTTCTCTCTCTCTCTCTCTATTTTTCATCATGGGTCGAACAGCCCAACCGATTCCTTCCGGTTCTTTGACCCTGGAGGGTTTTCCATAGACGGCAGTCCAGCAAAAGTAGCTGAGGCGGCATCATTGCCTGGAGGTTCTGAAGATTTTAACGGTTCCAGCCACCTCTCGGTGCCAGTATTGCGAAGAAGGGAAGAAACGGGGCAACAGACACAAGCTGCGGGAGCGGATCGCACTGGGCGGAAGTATGCTTGCCTGATACTGGAGCAGAAGATCGCGATCTGGACGAAGACGATCGAGTTGCCCGATTAGAAGATGGTCGATAGGGCCCAGGAACCCACCATCCAGAACTTCATAGACAATTCGTCCAGCCTTCCGCTTGGGAATGCTTATATGTATTACTAGTCGTTGATACTGGGGATATTCAGGAGATGCCTTTACTAGAGGGCGTCGTTAGGAGATGAAGGGTATTTCGCACATTGAGAGCCTTTAGTGCTCGTCAAATGACTGTATTTAGAAGATATTCTGGTGCTAGGGTAGCCTAAAGGATTTCTAGGAGCACCCTCGCATTCCTTCTCCACATTTCCTTGACAGAGCGTTTAACGTAATTAACAGTTTAGCAATACGCAGGTATATGGAGGCCTTAAAGCTAAACAGAGGAGTAATAAGCTTTCTGCCCCGCATGGCTTTAAGTGTTTGCAAGTCCGTAACATAATAAATTTCGCCTGCTATGGTAACTGTAAAAATATCTAGATACCTGCATGAGAAGGGTTAAGTGCAAAGGACTCACTAATAAATAGGATTAGAATAACTAACACCTTTCTATAAGCCCTTAATGTAGAATAGAGATTGCGTGAATCCTCCTCTCTCTGTTAGTTAATATACCTATACCTAAGGTTATGCGCTAGTTTTTCGTATGTCCAGTGTAGACCCTAGCTTAATGCCAGCCTTTGCTGGAAGATGGGGTTTTACCGCTCATTACTAGGGTTGCGTTCCCAGCCATCTGTTGCTGTATCCTCTGATGGCATCACCAGTTCGGTGCACGGCGTGAGTTGAAAGTGACGGGATCCGTTGTCCTGCGTGACGCACTGGATGTGTCGCTCTGAAGCTGAAGGCGTTCGAGTAGATAACATTGCAGAGCTCAATTGGAATCGAAAAGAAGCTGCTGGCTTCCTGCGCGTTCATCGTGCGCGCTTCCTCTGAGATGATGAGCGGCATGGTGGGTGGTGGTCAGCTGCAATTCAAGAAGGGCTCTTCGAGAAGCTGGCAATGCGGGGATTATGCAGGACGGAGGTGCTTGCCTTTTGAGCAGAGCGTTTCACCTCTAAGTTTGGTTGGCGTGGAAGCTGTGACCCGTCCAAGGCCATCTGGACGCGCCGCCCCCAGCAAACATGACCTCGCCTCTTTTCAGCATTCTGCAGTTGGTACCTCCCTTGGTGAGTCAGGTCTCCATTGGGTCGACTGTTTGCTTACCGCGCCACCTTCCATCCCGCCGCCACGACCCCAGGAGAGGGGTTCCAGGAATTGGCCATCGGTCTCACACTCAACGTCTTGCAGCTGTGTCTGGAGCACAGGAATACATCGCGCAGAAATAAATCGCACAGAGGCTAGACCGGCAGCACCTCATTCTGTTCCGCGAAAAACAGCGAAAAGAAGCAGTTTTCGATCCTCGCTTCTTGACACCTTCTTCTTTACCCTTTAAGCTACACTATCTCGAGTTCTCTGGGTTCGATACCCTTAAACCAGTTCCCATCCCTCTTGGGGTCCACACTCCGGACCCCAATGGGTTAAAACTGTCCCGAGGGCAGTTCCTCAAGTACCAGGAACCGTGCCCATCCCATCCCCGCTCTCCTAGGGTGATTGTTCATCCCCACTAACAGATAGTGCACTACTATCTCCTCGCGAGGTGTATCAAGTCTGTCGTCTACCACTTCAATGATTACCATCACCTCTTCTGTTCTGTCTCCTCTGCGCGGCAAGGTCTTGGAGATACAGCGCCCTCGGACAAGAATTGCCAGTGGAGACGCGGAGAGAAAGCCGAACTTGTTGATATCATCCACACCAACTGCCACCACTTGGGAAATGTCAATGAAACACTCGATAGCCTCCACATTGCGATAATATACCCCCCTAAAAGCAAGCATCTTATTCTATCCGAACTGTTTGATAGAAGCCCACGGCCATGTCGGTATCCTCTTAATCCCAACGTCTCCGGTTCCTCTAACGCGGCGAGACATCTTGCCACCTCCCGCTGTCCAGAGCAGCGCCCTTGGAAGATCATCGCGATCGTCCCACAAGCTAGCAAGATGATTCCTGCAACACTTGCTATTCCCACTCCAAGGACGCAAACCGCCATCGCCCCGTCGAACCAACTATGACAATATCTCCCACGACACGGTTGTTCTCCTTGGACACTCTGCATTTGAGGCTAGATATTTTGTTGGGAGTCGAGAGCTATTCGCCATGCTAAAGAGATGGAGATGTTAGAGAAGTTTGGACCAGGGAAGGCTGTAACAAGGACGCTGAGCCGTATGAGGAAGAAGGAGTTCTTTAGCTTTTGCTCGGTCGGATTTGCTGTGCTTCTGAGAACCCCAGTGGTGGAAAACGGGGGAAACATGTAAGTGTTAACCACCGAGGAGTGAAACCGGTTCAAAATTTGGGAATATAAACCTGCTGATGTCCTGGAGTCTATAACACGATAAGACGCGGTCAGTAATCTGACACCTTGCAAAATTAGGATCACACATACTCGTAGCAGAGCAGCGACCCGCACTCTCGAACGCAATGGTATTCGCATGCATCTAACGTATTTGATAGGCGAGTTGGCCAGACAAAGCCGATTGGCTACCCCAGTTTCCCATATATAACCCTGAAAATAAACACCTTACTAAAATCACCAAATTTTAGTGAGACATTTCCAAGTTTCAAAAATACAATTTAAGAATACAGTATTAATATTCATAGCGCTATTTGATAGCTAATCTAACCTTCAGAAAAACAGTATATCCGCTTAGTTTTATATAGGTAACTAAGCGTAATGGGCTAGCGGCGAGGCACCGAAGGGGGGCCGAGAGGCCAGTGAACTAGTGGTGGCGCAACGGCGCCATACTAACTGTTAGCAAAAAGGGCAGCTTCCGCGGATGCAAGGAGTGAGGGAACTTCCCTCTTGCAAGAATCAGCCAATACTGTCAATACAGTGATTGATATCTATGGCATTCAGCTCCCAGGCACCATCAACTCGCCAGTGCATCAGAACCATCTCCCTTGATCACCCACCACCTTACGCATCTTTAGCTACCGACGGCGCGGTAAAACACCAGATTCACTAACTCGGCGCCACCAGATGTATCTCCAGACAATTCTCTGGCCGTGGCCAGGCGCGAAGAGATCACCGCTCTTCTGCAAGCATCGAAACTGGTACATCAGAACTACCAGAAACAACTAAACTATGATGCAGGACTGAAGGGCAGCACAGAGACTGCCCACGTAGGACATAGCCTCTCGCCGCACACCAAAATAGTTGAATGTAGGCATCTTCAGCTGAGGAACCTATGACCCTGGTCTAGCTGATAGAAAAGATAAACGCCCATGCGTGTGGTATAAGCGAGACAGTATGTGTAGCCGCAAGCACAAAACACCACTTACAGAGTGCCCATGATACTGCAAGGTCCGCCTTACTCTTTACCGCAGACAACATCTTCCACTTGTGTCATTCATGATGCAACCTCCGTATGTTCCTCCCAGAAGCGCTTGACAAAACTTTCAGAAGAACCTGCGCAAATGGCACGCCGTATATGAAGGCGAGAAAACCCATACACAACTACTAACAACTTAACAAAGTCTTACAAACAATAACAGCACAGAAACGTAGGCCTAATTTATAACGGCTATAACAGTTAGATTCGACACCACATCCAAATCACTCCCACCCTGAAAGACAATCTGCCTACATAAGGGTAAGAATTTCATCCAACGTTACCAATTAAGCAGTAAAGATAAAATTGCTATACTAAGTTCTCAACGGTAGTGTAGTTACCTACCTGGAACAACAGCGTGTGGAAGCTGAACCAATTGCTCTTTTGACGATTTTATGTATCAGGACGTCGTGGTGTCAGGAGTAAACCATATTAAGAACAGCAACAGAGAATGATATGAAGCACAAGACACCAAGGCTCTAATAAATAATTGATATTAGTTGTGGACTTGATCCCTCTTAGGTATTGGAAACTTATTACTCGCGTGCTTTCCATTCGCTCATTCTGCACAATACCTTATCAAAGTAATTTAGCGGCAAGTACAATAAGAACGGCAACATACCTAAAATAGATACTCATTAGCTCCTCCACACTGATAGCTCGTTGCTACAGCTAGAGGCATGGCTAGCATGGCGCTACACATGGCCACTATTGTGACGGAGATGTCTCGGTCGTCGACTTTTGACAGCTCGCCAAGTGGGACCGAGGGTGTTACGGCAGCAAGAAAGGCCGATAGAGTTCTGACAGTAGCGTAGACCTAGCTATCGCTGTATACATATACCGTTCGGCCCCCGGGAGGCGATGATGTTTTGCCACCAAACACGTGCCGGTCGAAGGCGTTAGAACGGAGATGTAGGTAACATCATTGGGAGAGACTTACTTTGGCAAATATACGCTAAGAAAAGTCATCGATCATTCTGTACAGCCATGTTTTATTGGCTTGGTCAGGCAAAATAGCTCTGAGGTCTGATTCGGTTCTGTCCTGCAGAAACCGAGCAACTGAGGAGCCTGATATAGACGAATCTGCCACCCAGCGCCGCATGACCGCAATAGGCCGGTGATTTGGCTCATTTAATTCGGGCAAACGTGCGCATCGAGTCAGAGCGTCCTCTAAAATCGAGGGGTTTTAGCTCCAGGGTCACACTTCTCGCAACAGACGAGGTCACAAGCTAAGATAACGCACCATATTCGCGGAGCTTATTCCGAATCTGCTTCTTGAGTGCAGGTGTGGTGTCTGCAACCAACTCGTTATTCGCTAGGCTTCTGCGTGCCCGCAGCTGGCGGTATTGCTCTTCAAGGTCGGCGAGTTCGTCCTGCATCCACAACAGGTTGAGCGTATTCAGCCGGGAGAAGCGACGAGATATCATGTACGCAGGATCTTTGTCCATGAATTCGGCCAAAGTATCGCATGGCTCGCAAACCTCGGCTGAATCCGATTGGTAAACAGGCAGCACAGAATCTGCCAGGTTGGGTCTTGTAATAGCCGCCAGTGAGCTACTCGTATGAGCAACATCTATCCTTACGCCATAGCTGCGCCTTGCTCGATGAAGCAGCTGCTGTGTTTTGGCGTGCCCCAAACAATGTTCATCGAGCTCGGAACTAGAAGAAACCGTGTCAGACAACATGATAAGAAGTCTAGTAGTTCCTGAGATTGTGAAGATGTGGACGAACTCTGACTGAAATTTTAATCCGGGGCAGTGATGGCACAGCATCGCCATACTAGAAGCTGAGAAAAGATCTGTTACGAGTCGGGTGTGTTGGAAGTACCGGAGCTGCTGCCCGCTCTGGGGAGCGAATCGAGCCCATATCATCGACTATTAAGCTCTTCCACATAATTTCTCCTTTTCATATCCTCAAAACTTGTGGCCCCCGAGCTCTTAGTATTAGCAAGCCACAGCGGCTTAGGGACGGAAGTGATGGTCAACGAGTCATGGTCAACGAGTCAAGTCGGGCACACCAAAATGGCCCAACCTTCACCGACTCGGTAAAACGGGCGCACCGACTGGTCCAACCCCTACCGACTCGGTGGAGGTGCTGACAGCTGAAAGATATGGACAATTTCCCTTTCGCACATATGTTTCACGCTAAACTAATGTCCGACAAAAGTTCTGTGCATCCCTTTCCAGGATTTCCTGGCTTTGTTTTAGGCAATTCCGCTAATTCCATAAAGTCTCACACCAGCTTTCTTGAAGCGACAACCATGCAATAGCAATACCCAGGCCTGCAGACTAAGATGGAGTGTGCTCACTGTCAGCAGGGAAATGATGGACAGAGTACGAGCGCTTCAAGTTCACTACCACTTAAGGATCAGGGAAAAGACTTCGCCGGTATAGATCCGCAGATCAGCGACATCCTCGATAAGTTTCCGCCTGTCTGCTTGGACGACGTCGAAATTTCTCCACCTACCGGGCCGAACATCAAATGTCGCAATTGCGACTTCAAGTTCAGGACAATGTAAGTCGAGAATCTGTGCTGCCTGTGTCCCTTGGGAGGTGATACTAATATTTCGGCGGTATAGCGAAGAACGTGATGAGCATCATCTATCAATATATTGCAAAGCGAGCCACATCGTGGCCTATTGCCTGATGATTAATAGGTTGGCTGAAGTCCTCTGTCCAAGAGTAATGCTACGAACCTATTTTACGAGCGCTAGGGATCTGTCCATTCTCCAAGGGTTTCGCTGACAGGAATCACGACAGAGCGCAAAATCGTCACGAACGAGATCTTCGAAATCGGTCAAGGCGCTGGTATCTTGATGAGACCTCTCCCATTCAGTATTGAAACAGATGGTTTGGTGATCCGAGTCGAAACCGGCTGGCCGTTGCTGACGCGAATTGGCAGGGAATCGTCTCTGTCCAGATAAAACAATGGCACCAATAAGCTTCATCAGAAGTAGGCTCCGGCTACTGTGCGTGAATTTCCTTACCTTGAGTGCTCCGAAGCCTTCAGGGCTTCTAAAGCTTATAGTATAGGCCTCAGAAGCATACCAAGCAACAACTACCATCATATAAGAGTCCTAGCATACCCCAACTTTCCAATATAGCGTGGATCCAAGCTTATAGCATTATTTAGTCCTTGTTTTCTCGTATATTTAGCTTTGCTAAATCTATTTAAGTATCTCTTAAGAGAGAAGCCAAAGAAAAAACATGTCATTGGAATGAACCTTGGTATGAATAGCAGAACCTTGGTATGAATAGCACGAACGATATGCGGGCAGAAAAAGTTATGCGTCCTCAAAAACCCTGCCGATCCGGACATTGCCGATTGTTGTCAAGGGACGTGGGGTCCACACCCATCTCAGACCGGCTCTGCGACAGCGAATCACGGAATACGACCACGGAGCCCCGCAGCTGCAAGAGCTGAAAAAAGTCCCCGCTGTTGCCGCCGTCGAATGCCAAAAGACTTCTATTGGCTCCACCTTGTGCTAGCGGTGTGCACCACCTAGCTGTCAGTGAGACACTTTTCTACCCGACAGTGATACCCCGCTTGTAATTCCCTGATACCTTCCGCCATCTTCTCCAGCTACGTGTATTATCTCATCGTCGTCAGTCTTCGTCGTCTCTCCGCTCGTGCCCGTCTCTAACTTCCATCTACAGAATTCTCGCCTTGTCTCCAGGTTGTACTTTTGCGATTCCGGCCATGATGGGACCGAAAGGTTACGATGCTGCGCCGTACTCGGTCCCCTTCTTCATCAACGGCCAAGAAGTCCACCCGCAAGGGAGCTTTGATGTCGTATCGCCAGCAACCGGCGAGGTCGTACACAAGAGCGGAAGCGCGACCAATGTCGAGGTCACGGCTGCAATCGATGCGGCAGTGAACGCCTTCAAGACATGGAAGCAAACGCTCCCGCGCGAACGTCGGGACATCTTCTTGAAGGCGGCCGAAGTCATGCAGAAAAGAGCAGACGAGCTCGCCGGATACATGATGGAAGAGACAGGATGCCCCAAGCAATGGGCTGATGTCAATATCGGCATCGCGAAGGACTTCCTATACGACATGGCTGGCCGGGTCAGCAGCCTGGAAGGGACGATTCCTATCACCCGGGACCTAACAATAGGTGCGATGGTTCTGAAGGAGCCTTTCGGGGTGATCCTTGCGATTGCCCCCTGGTGGGTCACCCCGTGGGCCGATACTTCCGATGTACGGCATATGCTGATAATCGCAGGAACGCCCCGTATGTCCTCGGAATGCGCTCGGTGCTTCTCCCTATTGCGGCTGGTAATACTGCCATCTTGAAGGGGTCAGAGCTATGCCCTCGGACGATGTGGGGGCTCTGCTCCGTTTTCCACGAGGCTGGCCTACCGGCTGGTGTTCTCAACCTTCTCGTGCACGAGCCTGCCAACGCCGCCGCCATCACGGAGTCGCTGATCGCCCACCCTAGCATCAAAAAGATCAACTTCACTGGCAGCACCGGTGTCGGCCGTATCATTGGCAAGCTTGCGGGTGAGCATCTGAAGCCTGTGCTCCAGGAGCTCGGCGGCAAGGCGCCTGCGATTGTGTGGGAAGATGCTGACCTGGATAACGCGGCCACCCAATGCGCGCTGGGCGCATTCCTCAACTCGGGTCAGATTTGCATGTCGACAGAGCGTATTCTCGTCCATAAGAGTGTGCGTGCAGAGTTTGAAAAGAAGCTGGTGGGCGCCATTAGCCACACCTTTGGGCCGCAGACAGACGCACTGATTCTGATCACGGGTGCCGCCGCAGACAAGAACAGGAAGCTGATTCAGGACGCGTTAGCTAAGGGAGCTTCTCTGCTGTACGGCGACGCGACGTCCGAGGAGTCGATCAAGACGCGCATGCGCCCCGTTGTTATTTCGGGAGTCAACAGCGACATGGAAATTTACCAGACGGAAAGTTTTGGGCCAACTGTGTCCCTGATAGAAATCGAGACGGAGGAGGATGCGCTCCGCATTGCTAACGATACCGAGTATGGCTTGTCTTCGGCCATCTTCACCGAGGATCTGCGGAGGGGACTCCGGTTTGCCAGGGAGATTGAGACTGGTGCGGTGCATATCAACAGCATGACGGTGCACGACGAGAGCGCGCTACCGCATGGTGGCGCGAAGGCATCCGGATACGGCAGGTTTAACGCAAACCACGGACTCAATGAGTGGGTGAGGACGAAGACGATTACATACAGGTACTAGTCCATTTAGCTGTATACATTTCTCGCCTAGGAGAGCGGATACAGGTTGATGTTTTTGCGGGCACCACGGATGATTATCAACCTCATCGGTCTTGGCACCTAGTATCAACTTCGGGTGGTTTGATGCCGTGAATACCGCTGTGGTTTTAGTTCGTTTGTTTTAGTTCATCGTCTAGATACTCAACAGGGAGTATACCATTACTAAATGCTTGTTAGAGGCACGCGCCCTGTGTGTATGCTGTACACAGGCTTGTGTGTGTATTGTGTAGTGTGATGAGTAAAAAGAACGCCCCGGACCGCACAGGGCCGACGAATGCCCGTAAGGCCAGAAAAGCCTCTTGTTAGGCAGTTCGAAGGTACTTAACATGGGGGTTTTAATTTGCACGCAACCACAGTAGATGCGGTAATATCCGCTCCCGAAGCGCCCGTGTAATTAGTGTGCCAACATACGCTAATCCGGGTAACATAGGCCGTCTCTATTGGCTGCCACTGCCATATCTTTACGCTATGCATAGCGCCTCTTGGGTTCAGCCGTAGTTCAGCTGCAGCTTAGCTGGCGTATTTCTTTTTGGTTTTAGCGTCGTTTAAGAACCTTAGTGAAACGGAAGGCGGTTTAGCCCCAATTGTTGAAAACTGGAGATGGCAAAGAGGGCATGAGCCATGGCGCGCCTCCCGTAGTGTCATATCTAGGACGGTGCTCCTTTAAATCGAGGCTCCGTGATTCCCGCCACTTCACTCTCGGTTCCCCCATTGACTCCTAACCATTCCGCTGCAAACCCTCTACTCGCTCTCACTGTCATGAATTTTTCTACATTCCTCACACTCGCTCCGCAAAACGTGATAGCGAGTTGGGATAATGTCGTCAGCTCTTTCTAGCATCCCGTCCTCCCTATCCAAACATAGGGGTTTCTGATTTCCATTTTGACCCTTCTCTTTCGTACATCTGCGGTTAGGCTGTTTCGACTTTTGAGACTCGTGTTGATTGCTCTTCTTCCTGAGCAATTACAGGCCTGGGTGACGGATTAACTGCGCGTCGCTATCGTCAACATCGGTTCACCCCTCAACGTTCTATGGAGTGCTCCAGCTTTTCGAGGGCTTTCTTAGCGTGGTAATAACCGAGGCTGGGAAAGGATCGTCACTTTCGCCTGGGTTCTCTGCGCATTCCTCTTCGGTATTTCGCCTTTCGGAGCATCGTATATCCTTCTCCGCAGTGCCATTCGTCTCCGGTGTACCTGGGTCTGCGAGCTATTGTGCGGCTGGCATTACATTCGCAGAGCTTATGGATAAGAACCGTTTTTCCTTGGCGTTTTACAATACGTAACTGGCTTTTAATAGCCTTTACGATGTTGGTTCTTTTGGGTTTAACTATACCGTTACGTTGGTAAAGCCAGTTGGACTCCCACGAGTAGACGATTATGTTAAAATCTCGTCACTTTGTCTGGGCTAGGTACTTAAGTGTGACGAAGACAACCCTTTATTAGTCGACGTAAGGTATTCGTTACGCCTATTAGATCTTTAGGTTAGTTGCGAAATATTGGAAATTGAATCATTTTATGTGATGTATACCTGTTATAAAGTTAAACCACACATAACATTTCTAAGGGCGGACTTAGAAGGCCATAACCTGTTTGGTCGTATATACGGTAGTATTAGAGTTTTCGACTTCCCTAATGTCACGGTGATTATGTAGTGTAAGGAGAAGTTTATAGCTGGGTACTACATGGACTTATATTTTAACGCCCATTTACCTGTAGATATTAGTGGCTAGCAGCTTAATAATATACTTTCATATGATAGCGACCTATCCCTTCTTATTTACCGTATTAGTGTGATAAATGTTAAATATCCTAATAACGATCTATTATTTCGGACTAAATACGTTATGAACGAATCTGGAGTTCATAAGCCCTTAAGGTTTACTATTCCTATCGTTTATAACATATCCTTCATTACGTGTTAGGTAGTATACCCCTATTAATAGTACCTTTACTTTAGTGGAATACGTAATTAAACTTTAAGGTCACATTGTTGTAAAGAGGGTTTTTAACCTTATAAGTCTCAAAACTAAAATACCGCTTTTTACCTAGATATCCAGTATATCAGACTCTGTTTTCGCTAACTGCACACTCAGTCTCGGTATCCAGAAGGTAGCTCCGTACATCAGCGGGTATTTAAAGATCGTCCAGCTTACCCTAGCTGGCAGAACGAAGTTAGTTACAGCTGCCTGGCACGCGGCCTTAACTTACAGGATTACCTACCCGTTACTGCAATTCCCAGGAGCCATATAATAGTGAGTAGTAAGGCTCTATAAACGCTCTACACCGCCACATGCATTAAAAGCACCACTTATATAACCATTTCCAGCATCCAGCTCCTAACGCTCCTGGCGGTTGGGCTCGCTATCGTTCTCTTATCTAACTTTAGGCCGGTATAGCACCGGTTCATGTGGAAGCGAATAAGCATATTCGCAATTCGATGTGTGTCGCGGAAATCTAGGCAACTTCATCAGATAGTCCATAAAAGGGTAAGCCTGGACAGTCTTTGGGAGGATGGAGGAAAAGAGTGGCTAAAGGGAAACGGCAAGACTAAGAAATTCGGCCTCCTTGAGAGAAAAGATGGGAAGGGATGGCATTCGGTGTACTAAGCAGACGCTGTACTCACCAAGAAAGCAAGATCAGATATTATGTGAGCTAAAACTCGTAGTACTGTCATAGAGCGTGTTTCTGTCGTGGCTTGGGGTCGCGACATGGCCCCGCACGGCCTTGGCACTCAGGGTGGCAGTACGGTAGGAATTGGGACTGGCTCATCTCTTTGGACTGCTTACCGGACCTGCGACAGAGCTAACATACCTCATACGTACAGGGTTAACTCGAGATATTGCGTGGAGTTCGTTGACTGGAGAGTTCAGCATGGTGGGTAGTATTGAATAGGAAAATGGATTTACCATTATCCTTGCCTTTATAGAAACCATCAGACTGGAAGCGATGTGTTCTGCTTTCGTTGGATGAATTAAGCTGCTACTGCCCATAACTGTTATCCCGCTGCTTTCCTTGCATGTTGAGTTCCCGAATGTGCTAAAAAGATGGAGCCCCGTTCGCCTATATGTTAGCTATGCAGAACATTTAACTCGAAGTCCCCTTGTCGCCGCCCACATCATATGTCCGACGAAGGCCCTCTTTTGAGACCAACCCATCCTTCTGCAACAATACCTACCTCCCAAAATGAAGTTCTCCATCACCACGACAGCTCTTCTCCAAGCAGCCGCCTTCTCGCCACCTTCTCGCTCACCATCGCATACCCTGTAAAAGCCAACACCCTCAACTGCCGCACCTGCCCTGGTACCAGCTACGACGTCAAAAAGTCCTGCCAAACCACCGGCCCCTCCGTCAAAGGCAACACTATCTAGGACAAAATCTCCGCAGTCAAATGAAACTATTCACAGCAATCTAACCGAGTCACGGCAACCGGCGTCACACGTGGCCCCACACCGAGGTGAGCACATCAAGGTGAGCCGGATTGAGGAAAGCCAATCAAGGGCCTGGGAATTGTGAGGCTTGCGGAGTCAGCTTGTTGGCCAGCCCTCACCCCATCAGAGATTACACCAATAAAGATATTCATATAGCCGCGCGAAGCGCTGGACGCCTGAGGCCATAACCAACAAGATTGTGAAACCCACACTCCTCAGCCTGCCAAAGGAGACTGGGATTCCTTCTCCATGAAGAAGTGGGACCAAGAACCTAAGGCCCAAGAAGATTATCAGCAGAATTGAGAATCTTCACCCAAGATTAAACTGTGGATGCAAAACCTGACCCCTTTCCTAACGATGCTGGTCAATCTAGGCATTCAGGACTCTGGGAGTGACGAGTGCTTGTAGCTACATCGACACTTTCACCTGCTCTGGCCAACGGCCACACCACCATGACTCTCTTGGCATGGTCTGATTTTATGACAGGAGGTTACCGCTCGAAGCTGCGTCCTGCACAGCTACTGCTGAAATCATGAAATTAACGGTGGATGCAGCCGGGGAGGTGGGGGAGTTGAATGTGACACTAGCCGCGCCACGTAGCTGGCCTACAGAACTCCAAGTTCCGCACAGAATGTAATTGGATTGAATTCATCGTGTGTGGGCAACCCAGAGGCGGCCTATCGCAGGGGCCAAGCAAGCGTTCGTTTGTCATATCGACTGCTAGGCGGCCCCGCCCCTTCTTGAGCCCACCTATCCCGTGTCGGCGCCCAACATAAGCAGCACAAGTTACCACGAAGAAGTATTGGTTAGCAAAGCTGAGGTTGTATTGCAGTTGGCCTCGCGCTCGTTACTGGCCTTCTCAACATGCAGCCCTCAGCCTGATAACTGCTCCTTCACTCTCAACACCAATTGATGCCTAACCTCAGAGTTGGTGTTGGAGGGGAGGCATGGTTCCTAATTGGGGTATCCGTGACTGCTGAGCAAGGTGTGGTCTTATCCGAGGGGTCCCGTTGGAACAATCACGCTTTTCCCAGGTCTGCTTGTATACACACGCCCCTCTCCCCAAATATGCAGCCTGTAACGCGCCATCTTCCACCGATTATAAAAAGGGGAGACATGGTCACCACTTTTACTGACCAAGTTTGAACAAGACTGTCACAGCCAACAGAGGGCCGGAAATCTTTACACCGCTCTCTGAAGCAGAGGCCTAACCCTAAGAAGACGACGGGGAACCACGCTGATTCATTATTATTTACACTCCTTCGACTTGCATGTTCTCAACAACATGGCGCCGATCGACACGCTCGAGCAGATCAAGGCTATGAACGAGGTTTTCAGCTTCCAGGAGCTGGAAGACCGAGTGTTCATGCCTGGATCTAAGGAATACGAAGCCTCTGTCGCGACCTCGAATCTCCTGTACCGCTTCTCGAGACCCTACTGCGTGTTTCTGCCCCAGGATGTCCGGGATGTTGAGAGATTCGTTAGGGAGGCAGCATTGTCGACGACGAAGTTCAACATCGTCATCAAGAGCGGCGGGCACTGTTACGCGGGATTCTCCACTGCTTACACAGGCGTCCTGTTGGACCTAGCATGGATGACCAGAGTTGACTTCGACCCACCCGAAGGCGAGCCGAGGCCCAAGCCGAAGTCCGAGCCGGACGCGAAGTCGAACACCGTCGCAGTGGCAGGCGGTGCACAGTGGGGTCATGTGTATAAGGCACTAGTGAACAGTCGTCAAGATGGACTCATGGTCAATGGTGGGAGATGCCCCACCGTGGGGGTGAGCGGTTTCATCTTGGGGGGTGGCCTCTGCCCGTTCTCGCGGAGTCTCGGTCTGGGATGCGACGCTTTGAAGGAAGCCACCATTGTCACCGCGGACCGTGGAACAGTCACCGTCAAGAGACCTGAAGGGAGCCCGCCTCCATGGGAGGAGCAGACAGAGGAAGAAAAACTGTTCTGGGCGCTCTGTGGCGCTGGCGGCGGTAATTTTGGGGTCGTGGTGGAGCTGAAGCTGGAGGTCCAACAGGTGAATCCTACCTTGGTGGCTGGGAGGTTCACATGGACTACCAAGCTGGACGACACGTTCATTGCAACCATGAACAAGTTCTACCTTTATGGCTGGCCAGATGAAGCCACAATTGACAGTACCTGGCTGTGCGATACCAAGCCGACTGACGACCCGGCCGACACCGGCATTGCAGTTCGGTTCACTGTCGCCTATGACGGGAGCAAAGAAGACTTCGACACGCTCATCGATCACTTTGCCAAGACGCTCGACGGGTCGGCCGACTCGTCCAAGAAACAGCCGGAGCTAGCTTGTAAGCTCAAACAGCGGTCGTGCCCCGAACCATCCACGCTCTTTCTCCACGAATCCCTCGTCGCTCAGTGGTCCGAGGAAACCGCAAGGTCCATGCCCTCCTCCGGCAATTCTTACAGCGTGTACTCCTCCTTCGTTTTTAAAGTACCCGACAACATCACGACCGTTACCACCACAATTCGAAAGTGGGTGGGAAAGTTCCGATCTCGCTTCGTGGGGGAACAGGCAGGGCTACATATTACGTGGATTCATTCTGGGGGGAAGGCAGCTCAGGGAACAAGAAGTACGAGCGCATTCCCCTGGCGTCATGGCACATACGTTGCGTACATCACGATCGAATGGCAGGACAAATGGCTATCGCAAGAGGCAGAGCAGTTTTTGGAGGAGTTCAAGAAGGATTTGAGGCCCGATTCCATGGACAAGGTGGCAGCGTACGTCAACTTCCCTGACAGGAAATTGAGGGAATATGAATCAGCGTACTACGGGGAAAACTACAAGAAACTACAGAAGGTCAAGGCATACTGGGACAGTGGGAATTTGTTCCGATCGCCTCAGGGTGTTCGACTTCCGGGCGGCCAAACGGGCTCCGATACTGGAGAGGAGATCATTGACCTGGCAGGCCACGCGGGACGGCTGTGGGAGGGCCCCAAGTGGGAGCCACTACCACGCAAGGAGGGGCCGGTGGGGATCATTCGGGACTTGGCTGATCTGGGGTTCTGAATTGGGCACGCTGAGAGAGGCACTATGTCAATCGTTGTAATGAGGGTTTGCTTACGGCCATGGGCATAAAAGATGGGCCTTGGGAGCTGAGTTCCTAGTTTTGTCCTACAACTACGCACGTTGAGCCCGCCCGGTTCCCGCCAAAATATTCCCGCTTGGATGCTTATCCTATTGCTCACTTTGCCCTAACCTATTCCCACTTCATACCCAGAGGTCAAATGTTTTGACAACTACAGGGCCCAACCAACCAACCCGGGCCCCATCAGCCTCGCCAGCTCCGTGTCGCCCACACATCTATTCTCATCGTCGGCCCAAAGAGGCTTCGACTTCCACCACCAATACTAAGCCAAGAAGAGCGCCCCCGCCGGAGTGATCGAACTAAGAACCACTCCCCCAACCCATGTTAACCGCAGGTTAAAGTTGTCCCTATAGAACTCAAACGTCTCACAGTCCGTGTATCCACCGTACCCAGCCACCCGCCCCGGCATGCACGAATTACAATAGCAATTCATCAACGCCCCTGTCACGAGCAGGATGATCACAAACACTACCCAGCCAATCGCCAGGGCGTTGCAAGTATGCGCCCTCCAGCGACGAAACCGTCTAGCACATTCCCCGGATGGCTCCCAGAGCTGCAAGAGCCACGTTGGTTTGCTCAGACAGCCGTACGGGAAGAATAGGAGCGACCAGCAGCCTGGACCGACGGGGGGGGGGGTGGGTGATGAAGTCGAAGAAGAAGGCCATCACTATTTCGGTCCAGAGGGTGAGGAGGCACGCGCCCATGGTGACTCGCCAGAACCAGGGCCGGGGTGATGGTTCGGTGCACACGCTATCTATGACGC
>Ga0247760_1001064_pt1 | contig 27489 bp, 37 predicted proteins | sample UWRJL171409R4_FD_179936 | JGI IMG/M metagenome (GOLD analysis project Ga0247760, IMG submission 179936) | Plant litter microbial communities from Arlington Agricultural Research Station in Wisconsin, United States - UWRJ-L171-409R-4 | ecosystem: Environmental > Terrestrial > Plant litter >... | reverse complement strand
TGAGGGTTGTGAATTGGGATGGGAATGTGGGGAGTAAAGGGGGGGGAATAGGAGGGGCTCATCATCGGCGAAATGAAGGGAATGATGCGAGTGAGACTGATAGTGATGGGGTTGGGGCTGAGTCTTGGGATGCGGGACTTGATGGGGGATTTGTGTTGGTGGAGGAGGGGGATTGCGATGAGGATGAGGAGGGCTGGGTTGTGAGGAATGAGGGGGCGGAGGAGGTGCGGGGGACGGGGGTAGCGCAGGTGATGGGGATAGGGAGGGAGAAGGAGAGAAGATGGCTGAATAGGATGCTTCCGAGGGCTTGATGGGAGGAGGGAGGAATCGAGGATTGTGGAGTTCTTGTGCTTAATGTGTGCTGAGCGTTAGCCCTAGGATTTTGGACCATTGAACTTCCACCGTGGCGCAATCTCTGGACTGTGATGTTAAGTGCTTTGAACTTGCGGATTTCTGGAAAATGACACGCGCCTGATATTCAGACAATCTCTACAACATAATGTATGGAAGAATCAATTTGTTGGGTTGATGAGTTGATGTTGTAGTGGCTGCAGTGCATGGGTTTGTTCATCTTTTGGAAGGCACATCTTTGCCCTTGCCCGTTCTGATGCGGTGAGCACATGCAACATGTACCCTCCGATCTTGCTCAGCTTCCAATCCACAAAGAAACATCATTCCCTTTTGGTCAGACTTGAAGCCTCCGTTGATCCCCGCTCACTCTGTCAGGGAGCATCCAATTGTCACCCAATCTGGGCAAGCAGTTCCTATCTTTCTCCTTCGATAAGAGCTGCGCTGCGCCGCAATTGCTCGCATGCAGAGACCCCTGTAAAGTCGCTCAAACCATGCAGCTCGGCGCTCGGCACACCCCGTTATTCGCGCACACTCTGTTGCCATCATTCACACCGAGACTCAAGCACAGATAAGCACCGCTGCCATCACATCACACTGGGGTTGGTTGAAGAGGCCGCCTTGCGACAGAATACTTGATCACAGCCCCCGCATGGCCAAGCGGTCAAAGCGCACATCAACAGCAAATCAGGATGGCCTGTGATTCTGCATTATCTCGGTGTTTCTACAGGAAGCAGCCACGCAGGTTGCCCGAGTTGTATGCGGTTGGGTATTGTATTTCACCAATGACAAACATAAAGCTCTCGACTCTCTGACCTCTCCAGGGTACGGATCCGTATGCCATTCCCCAATTTACCCAACCTTTTAAAGATACTGATATTTCCACACCCTCAGAGTTCTGAGCCAAAGTCGCGTGACCAATATGACAAGCCCGAACTCAAAAAAGATCATGGAAGCCTTGCCCTTGATGGATGTGGCAGGTCTTGCTGGGCGGGTTGAGTATAACAGGCCCGGGTCAAGTTCTCTTTTCGATACGGCTATCCACCAAGTTAGTTTTTTTTCTTAGAACGGAAAATCTGCCGAGTCGCTGGTCTCTAACCACCGCACAGACATTGAGCCAGATGGAGTCGCTGCGCGTGGGCACCGACGGCCTAGTCTCTTTACCAGAAGTCGGAGATAGTTCCAGCTTCGACCTCTCGAATGGGCGGGCCCGAATTATGCATGTTCATGTGCCGCTGTGAAGAGAGTAAGCGCTAATCTTGAGCACATCAGCTTCGCTCAATGTGACCAACTCCGCCAGGTCCATGGCGCAACATGCCCGGGGAGTATCCCTTTCAAACACCGCACATTCCATTCGTCTGGGGGCTTTCCATTCTCGCCAACCACACTAGAAGATATCATCTCCAAGATGTCACTCCCCACTGGGACCGCAGAAAGCCTCTCGTACACGCCGTTAACATACCTGTGTGACCATTTCCAGGTATATGATCCAATGGGAGACCGACAGAGAACAGGTTAGAACCCTCCGTCCCCTTTTAGCTAAATTATTGCTAACCATGACCAGGAATCACCATGAAACTTCCAGACTCGGCCATCGTTGGCACATCTTTCTCAGTGTCTCTCTCCCACTGCCATGAGACTAACACCACGGAAAGTCTCATTCTCTGCAATTCCAAAAAGAATACCAAAAACTACTTGAATCAACTAGCCCAGAGCATTGATGCAGCCCGTCCGCTTTGTGGTCATCCTGCATCGATTCCTCTCTTGATCCTCGGCCTATTCGCCGATATCCTCGACGAGAAAATCGAAGCCACATGGTTGGAAACATTCAAGCTCGAGACTGAGAGTGGCCAAACTGGAATTCTCCTCGCAGCTGACGGCACCCGCATTACCACGGGAAATCATTTGAAAGAGCCGACGCAAACGAACGATAGGGTCCACATAAATGGACCAAAACCGGTTCCATCCCAAGACAGAGAGGCACAGCTCGGGTTGAACCAAATCTCCATCGGGCTGGCTCAGCTCGCCTTAGCATGGGAAATTTACTCGCAAGTGGTTGTTGCGCTGCTCGGGCATGTCCAGGAGTTTTTGAAGTCTCTGACGGGCGACTAACATCGTTCTAGGTGAACAGTCTACTTGCGCTCGACCTGGGGAGGACATCTAGGAGCGAGGCGACGTCGATGAAGTACCTTGCTCTCGTCGGCTTGGTGTTTCTACCCGCGACCTCCATTGCTGTAAGTTATCATGACGCCCGCCTAAACGTGCAACATAAATTCCGTGCTGAGAAGAAACTTTTGTGATAGGCGATTTACACAATCCCTGTGGAGTTTGGCGATAAGTACTGGGTCACCACAGCACTAGTCACGGTCTTCTTGATGGGCGCGTGCGTCCTCGCTGTGAAACTCAAATGGAAGCCGATGGACAAAGACGCTTCAAATATGGCGTAGGATCAGATGGAAGCCATCGATCTGTTAAGGCCTGGAAGGCGCGTATGACCGGCAGGAATCGGAATGTGGCCCCGCTCTTCAACAGCTCTATGTTTTACGCAAAACGCGGATAAATGGCACACTGGATTCGGTGAAAATGATGGGGTTGCAATGGTATGATTATATTGCGACTTGACGAATCTACTGCGTTTGACGAACAGACACTCTCTAACCATTGCGTGACGCGACGGCCAGCTTGACCAAGCTTGTAGCAAAGTTGGCGTTCGCGCCCTCGGAAAAGTTGTGAACCCAGTGGCCGGCCCCTTCGTGCATGTCAAAAGACGAGTCGTTCTTGGCCACGTCATGGACGGGGACAGTTGAGTAGGCGAATGCCAGCGCATTCTCACCAGTGGCGTTGAGATGCGTGATGCCACCCGAGTCTTCATCGCCCCACTTGGAACACCCGCTGCATTTGGCCGTCACCTGCCAGTGCGTGGCGTTGATGTGGGTGCCCTTCTTGAGAACCGTATACGTGGCGAAGTCGTACGCCAGCGGTGGGCTAAAGCTACTGCGAGGTTGAATGCCGTTAGTGTCAATGGTATGATATGACCCCTCCGAAGCGTTGCGACAGGTGGGCCACTTACAACGCGATGCGTGAGGAAACCGTCACTTCCTGCACGTTCGGCCAACTGACAGCTAAGGGATTGTAAGTCATGGAACCTCCCCATGCCAAACCTACCCAGCCAACATGGGCCGGAGCAATGACCTGGAAGGCGGTATCGAACTCGGCTGTCTCAGCGACTCCTTCCGGGACGGCAACGCGGAAGGTAAGGCCTTGCTCGGTCGTGAATGAGGCCCAGCTGAGCCCAGTCTCGGGATCCGTCGCCTTGCTCGAGTCTGCTTGGGCGACGGCTGGTGATAGTTTAGTGAGCTGTAGGTCGATCGACAATGGCTGATCCTCACTCACAGGTGCCCATGAAGGATGCTGCTCCGACGGCACCAAGTGTCCAGCGCATCCTGAAATGATGCGCCTATCTAAGCGAATGCAGGGGGCGGAATAGAGAGCCTGACGACTAGCCAAGGAGAATTGAAATAGGTACCAAGAGATGGGGAGCGAAACACAGGATTCCAAGCCGTAGCAAGGGAAAGGATTTTAGCGTTTGGGAGGGAGGTGAAAAGGACTAGCCCCTGCGTGAGGAAATTACTTCAGAAGCACGAGCCACAGCGAGACATTGTCGTGGACAGCAAGATTACCCCGGGCAGCAGACTGTCTCACGTCACTCTTATACCCAAGTACCGTGCAGTTCTAGTAAGGAAGGTCACGAAAGTAACGAGTGGCTAAATTGAGTCTAGTTAATGTCAATTCCGCAGCGCAGCTGCAACTGACGGCTATGTGGTTTAATTGAGGCATAAGTCACTACCTGTATGAGATATATATTGTGATCGGGCTTACGCTTATATCCGGCTCGGGAGCTGATCTTTGGTCTAGTAATAGCACCCGCACGGGGCTAAAACAGCCTCTGCTATGCTCCATCTTGGCGTTGTAATTGCCGTGCAAGCCTGGGGCTCGTATATTAGGTGCCTCCCATCTCGGGCGATTGACCATCTAGACCAAGAAAAGCTCAAGAGCAAAAACTATACGACTCGATGTATAAGCGCTTCTGTTCTCTAACGCAACGTCGTAAACGAGGTTTTGCGGAATCCAGTGTGGGTCCATCATTCATCCCATACACCATCCTCTATCCTCATCACCAACCCTCCCATCCACCTCGTCATCTCCGCCCTCTATCTCTTCCATTTCATCATCCCAGTCTCCATTAATCTCCATTCCTTAACTCCCCGTTTCTTCATCGCCATCACTATCATCATCATCACAGACAGCGGCAGCGGCAGCATTCTCGTCTGCCTCGTACTTTAGCAACAATTTTACCGCGCCAAGGAACTCGTTCTCAACCGCTAGCGCCAGCGGCGTCATGCCTTGCTTGTCAAACACGTCAACGGTTGCACCGGCCTCCAGCAGCAACCGCATGGCACCCTCTTGGCCGTCAGCAGCAGCCCAGTGGAGGGGCGTGAGACCACGCTTGTCTTGCATGTCTATTGTTTTTGTCCACCTTTTAGTTGCTTGGTCAGGTCTAGGCTCGTCCGAGTCGGAGCCGTCATCGCCATCGCCGAGGTGCCGCAGTAACAAGGACACGGCGGCGTCGTTGACGCTGCTTTCGTGCCCGTTCCACACGGCCCAGTGAAGGGCTGTCCACTTTTCCGAATCGGCTTGTTGGATTTGACTCGGTGCTGTCATGTCGCTTGTTGGGGAGACGCTGGTTAGGAGAGAATGCATTATACCCGCAAGACCAATGTGCGATGCAATGATTAGAGGTGTCAGTCCGCTGGGATATTGGGGAATGATGCTGATGGTGTCCCAATACAGCTGGAACCAGGCACGAAAGAGGCTCGTGGATGTATCGCAGAGGTCGGCGACCTTGTGCTAATAGCTCATCGTCTTTTCGGCCATGCGTGTCTGTTGAGAGAGAAGCGTAGGACGAGATAGACGAAATGTTCCCCAAGCGGCAGTGTGTGCCCCAATGTTTTGCTGCGTATTCAAACAGCCCCGTAGTGCTCCCGTTTTGTCTCAAGTCCACTTCTGTCAGCCGATGACCACCGTCTCCGTCAGAATCGTCGTCCGAGATGTCCGTTAGGGCTTTGCACGTCGTTTGTTCCTGAACCGCGCTATCAGACAAGCTAAGATAGACGACACAGATCTCAGCAAGACATTTGTTGATCTGAATCTCATCCAAGCACGCCCTGTACTGATACAACCCACCCGCCGGCGGCCTCGGCACCTCGGGCGATCGCACCAGAAACTCAGCAGCGGTTTGGTGAATAAACGACACGGTCCCGTTTGTGATGCGGATAAAGGGTCCACACACGGCATACAATCTCCTGGCGATATCAAACTGGCGCCGCTGCTGCACCTGCCACAATCCGGTATCGTCCGGGGCCACGGCAAGCGCGATATCTATCTCATCCATGGTGAGGGCGCGTCGCGAGGCCGCAATGACGGAAAGCACGCGGATCAGGGCGTCGGGCGCTGCCGAACGCCGCAGAATGCTATTGTACAGGCCGTCGAGCTTGTCCGGAACGGAGCACAGCACCGCGTCGAAGGCTTGCGGGCTGGCATCGGTGGCGCTCTCGAGGAGGTCCAAGACCAGATGAATCCACAGAAAAGTGTTGTCAGACCGCGCGACCAACCGTTTCTCGACGGCGCAGCGTACGGCGTCCGAGAAGTGCGTGATGCTCTGCACGTGGGCGCAGCGGGCGAGGATAAACGCCATGATGTCGCGTGCGGTATGTGCTGCGTGCTCACTCAGACTGATTCTATGCCGCGGAGGGACTGCGCGGAACAAGTCATCAATGGCATGCGTGCAGCGGCTAGTGACGGCGAGCTTGAACAGTCCGTCGTCGGTGTCGTCATTACCGCAGCAGGATATCACCGAGGAAAAACATTTCGTAACCTTAGTCATTGAGGCCGTCTCGCACTCGTCTATCGCATCCAGGACACACACAACATGGCGGTAAGTCCTTTCTCGGCTGGAAATGATGGCCCGGAATATCTCGCACAGGTTGTGGAGACTCAACCCCATCTGCGAGTTATTCGGTGCCAAGTGTTTCTGGACTAGGGGAGCGAGTGCAGGATTGGCCTTGAGGAGTTGGTGGATCAGGGCAAACAGGACCGCCATCCCGTCACCCTGAGCTGCAACAGTTGCGTCTAAGAAAAAGTAGACCACAGTGGAGTCTCCCTCTTGTGAAGAGAGATACTGCCTGATCCTTTCGATTAGAAATGCAGCGAGGGTTGTCTTTCCGCAGCCAGGATCGCCAGATATCCAGAGAACAGAGGACGACGGACTCTGGAGCCAAGAGAGATACGTAGGCTCTTCAAGCAGCCACATACAAGTGTCGTCTATAGGCGGACTAACCGAGCTTTTATACTCCTCGTAGGCGGATTTATGAAACTGTTGAATCTGCTGTTTGTTAGCTGTCACTCTAGCTGGTGTAGCAGGCTCTAACACTTGGAGTGCTCGTGGTGGCTTCGTTGACTTCTTCCGGTTCGTTCCTTCTCAAGCCCGCCATTGAATGAAGTTCCTGGAGAGCTGCCTTCAGCAGAGCGTAGTTCTGGCAGTCGTGGCTCGGAAATTGGCAGATAGTCCGATGGTTCGTGTTCAACATGGGCACCGGAACCTCGTTTGGGTGGTGTAACACGGCGGAATTCTTGTCGACGATCTAGATCGAGAGCCGATAATCAGCGCTGTTTAGAGGCCTCAAAGGGCGGTAGGCTTACAGGGAAACTCAGCAACTGCGTACTGTGCTTCAAGTAAGATATCAAACGAATAGCGGTCTGACCTTCTTCACAACCAATCCGCCCATGCTGTGGCAGATGAAGATGATGGGTCGGTTCCTGCCCTGGCGGACTGCGCTGAGTCGCTCAAGCAAATCTCTCGCAAATTCCTCCACACCGGCGGCGGATTTGCTGAATGCTACGGTCGAGTTGTATCCGTAAACCATAACTCTCGCGTTCTTGATGTCGCCGGGGATGAAATCTTGAAGCCAGTATGCTTTGGTCTTGGGATGTTGCCATGTCCGTGTTCGATGGCCCCAAGCCCGTGAACAGCAACCAGGCTTCTCTGTCAGCTGGATTTCGGTTATTCACGATGGAGATCCGGCTCACTCGATTGCGCCAGCGTCTGACGAAGTAGCATCGTTCAAGGTAAAAAGACCAAAGTGCTGTAGTGTATCCTCAGTGCGCGTGTCCTAGAGTGACATTGTCAGCGCCCGGGGAACTCGAACTCAGCAGTGCTGGTATCGTGATTTTTTATTTTTTTGCTCTCTCTTACCAGACGTCCGTTGCCCTTGAACTTGGAGGCTCGTTTTCTCACTCGATGCACCAAGTCGCGTATCATCTTGCCCAAACCCGTCGTCGGCGGCTTGCGGTTGCCAAGCATTCATGCTATCCAGTACATACCCAAGATTTGAAGCCCGGACGAGACAGAGGACTAGATAGAACCTGTTATCGTCGGGCTTTCGTAAGCGATGTACTGTCGGCGACATGAATGGCGGTGAGAGACCAGGCTGCGGGCCGCAGTGTGCGCTGCCAATGGCTGCCCGACGCCTCTAGTTGGCGCCCGCTGCGCCACCTCACTACTCCTCCTTCAACCCAGAATCGGAAAGGTACGGATCCCGCGATCAAAGAAAGTGTCCCCCAACCCCCTGCCATATCTGCACCCCTTCGGAGCAAAAATGGCTGCTGCTGCTGCCTTCACACAAGTATGTGCTGCTGAAAAATGGCGTCAGCATTGCGGCCCAAGACAAGACGCGCTGCACGGCACTTGACGAAGCCGTTTACAATCAGCATTGGGACGTTGTTGAGCTGCTCTTGAAGGAGTATTTCCGCGTCGTCGCACCCGCTGTCCGTGGAAAGTACAAAACCGGAACCCACCTATCACCAGAAACAAAACTCGTCTACTTCCTCGTGCAGAGCCAAGGCACACTCTCTACAGCAGCCGCGGAAACAAACAGCACCAGACCCCGAACCAGATCGACCACGGAGCAGGGCCTGGATGTACAGCGAACTATTGTAGCAGCCCTGAATGTCAAGTTCGTCAATGTCTTTTTTCTCCTCGCGGTTGCCGACCCCGAGGTTCTCAGCGAGGTTCTTAGCGGCTCGCCCTGTTTGCATGAGCAATCCCGACGGCTATTGCCCTCGCGCCTGAACCGGGAGACGGACAAAGAGCTTCTTGCTCATCTCGCACAGGCAGGCTACACTCTCCCGGAACCCGCACCGCATTTACCATCTACAGAGCCTCCCGTCCGATGGCGACCGCGGCAGCCATCCACCTTTCTCAGTGTACCAAGCCGTCCGGATCCACCACCATTGACCATTGAGCAGCGCTCCTTTCTGTGGGCTTGCGAGGCAGGGTATGCGCAGAGAGTGCACAAATCACTACAAACGCACGGGGATAAGATTGTCAACGCGGCGGGACCACGACACCGCACTCCTCTGCATGTTGCCGCCCAACAAGGGCATCTGGAGGTTGTGAAGCTGTTGGTTGAGCATGGAGCTGACCTGGCGGCAACGACATTTTTGGGCACAACGGCGGAGGTTCTCGCAGAGAGATTCAAGAAAAGGGATGTGGCCGCTTATTTGAAGGCAAAAACGGAGGAGGCAGCGGGTACGCCTCGGCGAGGGGAGTGAGCAGAATTGGACCAGCCGCAGGGTGGCCAGCAGCAGCCAAATTTAAAAGCCCAGGGAAATAAAGCACTTAGATATCACGAGATACGACCTAGCAATTGACGCCGTCCCATAATCGTTCCAACCAATGGTGCCTAGAGCTTCCAGTAACCTACTAGTAGTAGTTCTCCCTATTCCACCACGTCCTGAACAAGTCTACCGGAGATAAACACTCTCGCTTCCCTCTCACTATAACGGTACTATTACCTTCAACTCCTTGGCGTCGGAACCAAGCGAAAGAAAAATTGTGGGTAATTGTCGGTGCGCAGATAATGAGTAATTAGGCGGCTTGTTTCAAAATGAATCAGAGGGGACGCTTAGGAGCACTTTTTGGTGGGGCCTGGCTTAATGTCAACCGATAGTGTCCAGCCACTAAGCCCCCTGCCACGCCGCCTCCTTCTTCACAGCAAGTGCCTTATCAAAGATTTGTTGCTGATGGGGTAGAGCGATATCTCATGTCTCACTTTTGTAGTCCTTGAAAGCTTATCGGGACTTGGCAGGCGCCTAGGGTCCTGTTTACATCTAGGCGGTGACGGCGTGTTCCTGAGGTCTCTCGGGGTGTTGACTATGTTATAAGCCTATACCGCCATTGAATAGCGGGACGAGATGCTGAATACAACCCAGTACCCCCCACCCGCTGCTGTTCAGATTCTGCTATTGCCCTGCAGTTGTTTGGAAACATTGCTGCGAAATCGGCCAGCGGGTTGGCGGTGTAGCAGATGGCCCCGGTTTCTGGACGGTCTCGGCGACACGTATATTTGCCTTCCGAGGATCGGCTGCCTCCGCCACCATACACAGCTGAGTGACACGTCTGCCCAGGCGATTCTCAGCCGAACGAGGCTGACTGGTTTGGCCCTGATTGGTGGGCCTCGGAGGAGGTTGTTTTCCGTGGTGCGCGGTCCTTTTGGCGCGCCTTTCTCCGCGGCGTGTCAAAAAGTGGTCGTGGAGGTAAGGCCTACGATTGTATATAAGTCAGTACCGCTAGCCCCTAGGTTTCCTACTTTTTTTGCAGAACTAGATTTTCTTCATTCTGACCAAACGCTCTGGCGACTCTGAGCTAATATGCACCTCAAGCGCTTACACGTTCTCCCTCTTCTCCTCATGGCCTCTGTGGGCGCCGTGTTAGCGTTTGACGGTGCACAATGCTGCAACCTTGCCCAGTCGCGCAACGTCTTCATCGACCCTCCTCCGCCGGCGGACATTAGCTGCGGCAACACCTACATCGACGACTCCATCCCAGCCGCCATGGGCCTCTTCGTCTCTTACGAGTTCTGCCGGTCTGAGTGCGCCGGCTACCGCAAGTCGGACTGGGGCAGCCCGAGCGAGTGGGCCGCGCCCATCATGCAGTTCCTGCTGCCGTCAATCATCTTCAGCATGAGCATCCCGCGCCACCTCCGGTTTGCGTCGACCGATATCATCGAGAAAGCGCTAATACCAGACAACACAAGGCAGGTACAGCGCGTGCTCCGATCGCTGCTGCTGTTGCTGCCGGCCATGCTCTTTGCCGCGCTCGATATTGTTATCTGGATCATCCTCATCATGAGCATGGCGGGGCCCATGATGGTGGCGGGGCTGCACGAGGCCATGCTGGACTTTAAGACTCTCAGCGCGTTGGTGGCAGGGAAGTCGGAGCCGCCGGGCGGCGATGATGCGATGGAGCAGCTGACCACCGACGTCGAGCTGCTGGTCGCCATCGTGTCCGGGAACCTGCGGCTCGGTGACGCCGACCTCGAGCCGAGCAGCGCCATCGTCGAGGCGTTGACCGGGCCGAAGCAGGAGAACCAGGAGAACCAGGAGAACCAGGAGAACCAGGAGAACCAGGAGAACCAGGAGAGGCAGGAGAACCAGGAGAACCAGGAAAAGGAGGAGGAGGAAAAGGAGGAGGAGGAAGAGGCAGCAGCCCTTCCCGCCGTCAAACCCGAGCGACGGCAGGCCGAACCGGGAACGAAGCACCCGCGCTTCTCTCCCTCCCTGGTCCTCCAGATCCCTGAGCGACTCGCGCACCTCGTCACCTCGCAGCTGCCATTCGGCGCCATGGTCGGCGCGCCCGTCGTCTTCTACCTCGGCGCCTTCATCTATACGGTCCTCGACCTGCTCGAAAACCCGTCGGACCAGGACCGCGCCATATCCATTGCCTACGGTGTCGAGTGGATGATCATCGTGCACGTCGCTATCGTCAGCGGCACGTTGCTGGCGAGCAACAACCCCGGCCCTGTGGCGCTGCTCGTCGGCAAGCGGCGGGGTGGTAATGGTAATGGACAGGGGGCGAGAGGCTGGCTGGAGAGGCTCTTCCCGCCCACCTACGAAGGGCCCTTTACGACCGTGTGCATGTGGCGACGGGGCGTGAATAAGCGGGCGTGGTTGAGGAACTCCAGGGCGTGGAGGGAGGTGAAGGGTTTCCGGGCCACGGTGGAGATGGACCGCTGGGACTGGGCGTGCGTTGGGGCCTTCACCGTGGTGCTCATCTCGCTCCCGGCGGCAGCGGGCGCCTTTGTGTCGTGGCGCACGCCACCAGTCGGCTGGGGCTGCCGATCGCTGAGTTTTGTGCTCTACATGGGATGGGAGGTTGTGCTGACGCCGCTATACTTTGCGTGGCTAGAGGCGAGGGGAGGTGAGGGGGCGATGGAGTGGCTGCAGGGGCTGTTCAGAACCAAGAGAGGATCAACGAGCAACGCCAGTGCCTTGATTCGGAGCGATGGCAGTGCCCCGGTTCCAGGGATCAGTGAAGAAGCACGAAACGGAAAAGGCGGAGAGGTTGTGGAAGTGGCACGAGAGGCACAAGCGGAAGCCAGCCTAAATATGAAGAGCTGGGGATTGGCCTCGCAGATCTCGCTGTTTCTGGCGTTTCTGCTGGTTTTTGTGTTGGCCGTCTTCACGAGCATCGTCCTGACGCTGATGCAGATCATTGGTGTGTACAGAAACTGCTTCTGCTATGTGACGACTGGGTATTGGTTCAGGCTGAACAAGGCAATGGCAAACGTGGCGAATGACACTATTGACCAGAGGAACGCGAGCGGTGGATGGATAACCGTCGGCATCACGGCGACGGCCTTCATGGCTGTATGTGCGCTGCTGGCATGGTGGTTTCAGAGGTACATCAGGGGTATTTATGAGCTCGCCATCCAGAAGTCGGCGGTAAAATAGTCGTCTCCTACAGTTGGCAGGGATATTCCGTGACCGATCATTTACTTGTGATTGTTGCCATAGTTGAAATCAATCCCATTCAGATCTGCCGAGACATCTATGTTCTAGAGAACACCACAAATAATATTTATCAAAAAATATATTCGTTATATTTACTAGTATATTAGATACTATCCCGGCGTTAGTACCGGGATACTATACATTATCCTACTGTCGCACGATGGCAAAAGGAATCCTTAGCCCTGTAAAGGCCACACCATCCTATATAGGTTGTCACACCTACAACATATACCTGTATATGCCAGAGCCATAAACATTGCGGGGAATATGAAAAAGAAACTTTAGTTAAGGGGACTGGAAACGGGCCTCTGAGGTTGTGTAGCGGCGGGGTATATGATCACCCTAGCTTAGGGAAGAATCAAAGAAAGCTCAGGAAAAATCAGCCATAGCTCACCCCAGCTTAGGACTATGAACGAAAGAAGCAATTATTTGAGCCCAGATTTGTCTCAAACAACTAGGCTGTTGCCTGACCTGGCTATGGTTCTGGGGCCAGCACGATTCTGACAACTAGAATCCAACTTCCTTGGTTCCTAGCAATCGGCTCTGAACCTTCCTACATACCTAGCAATCGGCTTCCTGGGATCCGACTTCCTACCTGACAACTGGCTTCCTGGGTAGATAAGGTCAAGTTCAATTGGAGTAGTGGAGTGTCCGGCTCGCTATACCATCACGTTACTCACTATTCGGCATCTTTAACGTACATATACCGGCTGTCTACGGCGAGGGGAAACAGAAGGCATTAAAGCGGCTGCACGAAAAGATTGACGAGGATTATCTTTGTTTCGCGAAGCTGTGGTCCGCTGACCCACGAAACCTCAGCGAAATGTGGCGCTCGGTTCGGCAATGGATTAGCCCGGTTCTGATGACAACGCGCCGTTCGAACGTTCAACTGGATGCAAGAAGCGGCTGCTATCCCGCCTCTGGCGTCTTTGACCGGCAAGAGGTCTTGCACCGGGTAAATGGATTCCTTTCGACATCGACCTGACGCGCTATTTTAGTATAAGATGCTCTCCCACACATGCGCCGCCCTTGATCCTTTCAGATCGGTCAGCAACCCACATATTCTTTCGGCCAGTATGGACAAAGCTTTCGTCAGACGGTACCAGCCCGACGACTATGATGCGATTCTTGAGATCGTAAGTCCCTGGCCCCGAGCAATGAGACTTCTGCCAGTTTACTCCAGTCCACCAACAATAATAATTCCAGTTCCACGAAACGATCGGAGACAACATCAAGTTCGAACCGGCATGGACCATATCCTCATACGTCTGGTGCATTCCCTACCTGAAACTCAGTCCGGCTACATGCTTCGTCCTCGACGATGGGTCAGGGAAAGCAGTCGGTTACATCGTTGGCACATCGTCCACGCAGGACTTCGTGCACAAGCTCCGGACCGCCTTCCTCCCAACTCTGGACCGCGACTTGATGCCCGATCCCGGCAGGATAGATGACCTGGCACTCGACTGGGAGGGCGATGTTACTGGGAGTCTACTTCGAGTTCTGTACAACCCTGAAAAGGCTATGCTGTACACCGCGAACCCCTGTATGGTCGTGGAGCACCCGGCACATCTCCATATTGACATCCTTCAGCCATACCAAGGCCAGGGCTTTGGCGGGAAGATGGTTGCCGATTTTCTAAAAAGCGTCAAAGGTTGGTGCAAAACTGCAATACGCCTAGAGCGTGGCAATATGCTAATGTGTGTTAGGTCTTGGTGCCCCCGGCTGCTTCATTATCCCACCTGCGTCCAACACCGGCGCAATCCGGTTCTATAAACGCCATGGCTTCCGCCTATTTGACGAGGTCATGGATGGGGGTTTGAGCGGTCAACCAGGGCACCTCGAAGATGGTTCTATCTGTTTGGTGAACAAGTTTTAGACTTGGATGCATGCCCCGTCGGAATGCTATATCGCGGTTGTAGAGGGCCGTTTAGGGCCGACCAAACTCTCTAAGCACCTGCGCGTCCACCTCGACCTTGCCTAGCTCCACCTCATGAAGATTCGGCACCGTGCTGTGTTTCTCGCCGTCGAATATCTCATCAATCTCTTCCATCGTCCTTCCCTTGGTCTCGACCCACCAAATCGCTATCATGGCGATCTGCAGCACGTCCCAGGCACCATTGATCATGTAAGTCTTCCAGCCAATCTTGTCCAGGGCAATGGGGAACGCCATGGTGACCATCAACCTAACCGATATTCAGATGCGTCAGTGCCATACACACCTACCCATTGGGCACAAAGAAAGAACAGAGATAGGACAACTCACCCCAACCCCGACTGCAACGTCGTAAAAAAACCCAGCCCCTGCGCTCTATGCGTATAGTTCAACACCTCGGGCGAATACACCGTGTTCAGCGGCGTCATGCCAAAGCAATACGCCCCGTTGAACAGAAATACCGCCGCCACAGTCGCCAAAATCCCCGAAGTGTTATCCGACGTCCCATACACCTTGGTGAGCGCGCCCAGCATGAACATAAACCCCGTCATGGCCGTCATGCTCGCCAGACCGAGCGGTTTGCGCCCCATCTTGTCAATCAGCGACGTGCCAATGACGGCGACCACAAAGCTAAACAGGTTGAGATAAATATTGATCTGCAGCTGCGTGTCCGGATCCGTAATCCCCGCGTTTGTGAGCATGGAGCCGGTGTAGAAGGTGACGATATTGTTCCCCGAGAGCATGCTTACGCACGAGAGGGTGACGATGATGAGCATGCGCTTGCGGAACCCTTTCGTCTTGAGCATCTGGACGAAGGCGGAGCGGTGCTCCGTGGCGAAGGCGCGTTCGTATTCGATGGTGTCGAGAATTTCGCGGTACTGCACGAGAACAATGGCGTCGTCGACGACGCCGTTGGTGTGCGCGGCCGCGAGGACTTGTTTGGCTTCCTCGTGGCGGTTGTGGCGGATCAGCCAGCGGGGGGATTCCGGGATGAAGGGCTGGATGAGGATGCAGAAGACGCCGAGGATGCCCTGGACCATGGAAGGGCCACGCCAAGACCAGGTGGACGAGAGCTTGGAGGTCTGGTATGTGATGCCGGCGGCGATTAGGCCGCCGATGAGGTAGGAGCAGTTGAAGAGGCCGTTGGTCAGGCCGCGGTGTTTCCATGCTGCTACCTCGGAGACCCAGCCGGGGACTTGGGCGAAGGCGATGCCCGAGCCGATGCCGATCAAGAAGCGGGCGATGATAAACATGGTGAGGTTTTGACTGGTTGTTTGGAGGGTTGCCGCGATGATGTTCGTTGCTGATGCAAAGATCATGGCCCATTTCCGGCCATAGCGGTCCGCAACAAAACCTCCTGGGGGGCCGGCGAAGAACTGGCCGATCCACACAATGCTGGTATTCAGAGCCGTCGTTACGGGATCGAGGTTGAAGTAATCGGTGTATGAGGGTAGGATGTTGAGCCCGTTCATGACGGAGCAGTCGTATCCTTGGCTCTATGACGGACACATGATTAGCGGTGAGCCCCATACGCAAGAGAGGCTTTAGGCATACAGTGCAAAACAGAACTGCCGTGAATATGACAAGGGCTAGGAGCGGCCCAGACCTCTGGGGGATTCGCCTAGACATGTGATTGGACGCAACGTCGGGAGCCATCATTGCGAAATGGAGCAAACCTCTGCGATTGACAACTTGGAAGGTTCGCCTCAAACTCGATGAAGGAAGGGGAATAAAATATCTGATTCTATCTCAAGCCACCTCCGAGACCGAGATGGCGCCCCGGAGCTAAGGCCGAATTCATAACCATCCGTGGCAGTTGAGATCCAATTGCCATATGCATCTGCCGGCATATGCTCGAAGCAACACGGCCGGAGCGTAACATGAGAAGAATCAGACGTTCCCGTTTCGAAATAACGGCAACAATGCAATAGATAACCTTCTCAACTACTATTGCGGTACAGAAAGACGGCCTATGGGAGGACGGCGTCCGTCCACGAGTTCGGCATCTGGGGAAGGTGTAATAGATAAAAGTCCCTTGACGGTCCTTTCTCGGCATTTCTTACATGCGCGTTTAAACCCCCGCAACGGGCAAGCTATAAGCACGGAATGTATTTGCCCGACTAGTGGTGTTTTGATGTTAGCGGGCCTGGCAAATGTGGATAGACCCGGCGACTGGAAAATCCGACTCCGAAAACACGGGGTATATGCATTTAACGGTGATGGAATCCTGGTCGGCAGATTGCTCGGTACGGAATTAGACACTTGGTTGAAGCCTGAAAAACTACGATCTTTCTTTTTTTTTTTAAATTTGCTCTGCGCCACAGCGGCACGCCAGGTCGAGATCTCGTAAGTAGCAATCGAACTCCGCCGCCTGGTTTGCCAATCCGTTCTTGCATTTCTGGTAAGTGTGCTCGTCGCAGAATACGCAGAGACAGGTGCTGAGTAGCACAGCGCGGGCAACGTGGATGTTGTCAATTCCGATCACCGGCCGCGGTTTGGGACCAGACAAGTGTTCTTGAGTGAGCAAATAATCTCTGATAGGGGCGTGTTTGAAGGATATGAAGATTTGGGAATCTTATGGTCTTTCTATCTCATCGTCGTCGTCATCGCCGCCCTCTTCTTCCCATTCCCAGTTTCTGGCCTCTTCCAGATAGTAAGCAGTATCCCGGGAGACAAACCCTTGTCGATAATAGTTTCTCGCCGAGCTGAACGAGTTTTCGTGGCTCTGTTGGCGAATGGATGCCCCCTGTGCTGTTCTCAGGTTGAAGAGGAAGCCGTACGACTCCTCGATGAGTCCTGCGAAGTCAATAATCCCGGAAGACGCATTCCCGTCGCGGATGGCGAAGCCATAGCCCCCCGGCTAGTAGCGAGAGGAAGTTCCGTGTCAATGCCACCCATCCGACGAGATACTAAGAGTTGCTTCTGTCAAACCCTCTCGCCGGAATTGTTGTTTACGAAGATACTCACATTCAGCATCTCAACTCTATCCTCCTCCAAATTCCCCGCTTCACGCAACAATATCGCCCGAAACGCGTCCCGCCACGACGTCGGCGCGTTAGCCAGACAGCCTAATATCACGTTTCTATCGACAAGCTTATCGAGCCTCTCGATCATATCGTCGACCCAGAGGAACGATCCGTTCGCGTTTTCTTGTAGGGCGCGTATCATCTGGTTCCTGAGCCGCTTGTAGCTCCAGAGATAGTGGATTCTGTTCAGGTCGCGGATCTAATAGGTGATGTACGCATCGACGTTCGCCTTTTTTTTGTCTGGGATCATGTCGATGTGCGGCGGCATTTCTCTGAGACAACGTCCCATCGAGTCCACGACTCCGTAGTCGCTTAGGAAGAGAAATGACAGGTTCGGTGGCAAGTCGCCGTAGGCTTCTAGGACGTCGTCGAGTTCCCCATGGTCCATTTGATCGAGTCCGTGCAGGACGATGAATGCTCTGGAGTTGGTCGTGGACTTCGAAAAGAAGTCTTGGACGAGCTTCTGCTAGGAAATCCTAGCCTGGTATGCTGTATAGACATCGTCCAGCTTGCTGAGATATTCCCTGTACGATCTGTCTTGTTCGAGAAGCTGGTTCGATATGTTGCTGATGAGCGCCTTGGTCATGACTTTCGGAACCTGTGTTTCGACCTGGGACGTGCAGAAGAAGTATGCAGCCGAGGTGGCCGACGGCGACGCGGAGTCGCTCCCAACTTTTCGGATCTTGTGCATAAGATGCTGGATAACATGTAAGGAGCCAACTCACCGTCGCCACTCCACCCCCAACAATATCGCAGATTGTATGTAAAGGGCCCAGGAACCCGGCGAGTGATTGCCTAATATTCTCCCCATGGGCAGAGAAATCTTTGAAATGTTGATTCTACTGTTGGACATGTGTGGAACAATATGGATGTAGTCGCTGTTACTAAATCCTGGTATCAGTGGATTCACTTTTGCAGTGTGTTGGTGCAGCGGTCTAGTTCGACAACATGGGCTAGGAACTGCGCAAGAGACTAGTTCCGTAATGCCGGCAGCCAAATATCGCCCGGGTTAATCCCTAACTCCTAGTTGAACTCGTTGATGGCATCACGCCAGAGGGTATCAAAGTCTGATGAGGTATTGTCCGACATTGGGGAGACTATTTGGCTGGCCCGAGGTGGTCTCAGAAGAGGGGAACATAGAAGTGTTGTTTGTTCTGGAAGAGGGGCAGAGTCCGAAAGTGATTGAACTAATAAAGTGCCGGAATGATAAAAATAAAAAAACAGAGACACTCAAAAAGAATTGGGACATCAAACTCACGGGACAGCTTATCCACAATATATCATGATTGGATCGTCTCGCTTTTCCTGATGGTGGCGTGATCCAGTCTTGGCGGGCACCATCCTAAGACCAATACGTACAGGCCGTCCGGCAGAAACGTTTCCAGGGGTCCCGAACCGACTAGCGGCGACAGAGCCGCCCATCAATCTCTAACCAACGCTCGTTCCCCACGCACGGCGTGCACCACAGCACATCGTCCGGATCGACCTCCCTCTTGATGCGGAGCAGACGGTGGTAGTTATCACCCCAGAATTGACGCTGGAAGTCGGGTTCGAAAGTGTCGGCCTGTTTCGAGTTAGCTCTTTCCTTTGAAGTGTAATCTGATTCTATTAAAAGCGGGGTACCCACCTCATTCATGTAAGCGCCCATGTGTGGCGTGAGCGCCCGGATAGGACTCAGCTTCTTCTCCATCATGGCAATGGACAGAGCCCTAGCTGTAGCATTGAGCGGTTGGAAATCGAACCCTGTTGCTAGTACACCCCACCCTCGTAAGCAATCATATCGCACCCGGGGGAAACACTTGGGCAGATACCGCAAGGGACACATACTGATATGAGCAACCGCCTTCCTCCACGCCGGCACGACCGAGTCATCCCCACCCCTTGGCTTCGCATTCCACACCCCCCTACCCCCCAGCAGGAAGGGCAGGACATACCCATCCCCAAGCGTCATAGCCTCGAGCGCATCTCGCAGCGCGGTCGCGTTCCCCTGCAGCGTCGCTGCGTCGACGAGCCGGGAACCACTCCAATGGTCCGCCCCGGTCGGGTTCTTGTCCTTATTCTCGGCGAACCAGGCGGCGAAGCTCGGGTACGTGCGAATCTGCTTCATGACGGACGCGCGCGGCCAGGAGACATTGACGTGCGCGAAGATGGGATTCCAGACGACGTCCACGGCAGCTGGGTCCTGAGTGTCCTGTAGCGCCATGACGAGCAGATACACATTCACGAGTGGCGGGGGGAGGCCTCTTGACGAGTTCCACACGGGATCGGCTATGTTCGTCTGCAGGAACGAATAGCCCGAGAAATTCTTGGATTCGAGGTAGGGGAACTGGCTGACTAGGTAGGTGACCAGATCAAAAATGGACGTGTCGTTGTCCTCAGCGGGGGTCATGATCACGGCTGACAGGTACGCGATCTGTGGCGAGGGGAAGGTTCGCATCGTCACCGACGTCATCACCCCAAAGGTTGATCCTCCTCCCTGGGCAACCGTTTGTGTTAGCACCCGGGAAGATCAGTCGGATGAATTGATGCTTACACCGCGCATAGCCCAGAAGATGTCCTGATTCTGGCACTCGTTGGCCACGACGACCTCGCCGCCCGGCGTCACGACCTCCATCTCCAGCACATTATCAGCAGCGAGGCCATAGCGCGCCGCAAGCAGCCCGTGGCCCCCACCCGTGATGAATCCGCCGAGGCCCACGGTGTCCCCTCCGGCCCCGACGATGGTCTGGTTAAATTTGGCCGTCGTAGCGTACAGCTCTACCATCTGCGACCCACCACCCGCGGTGATAGACGGCCCGGGAATGTTGAATTTGCAGCCGCGCGGCCGAAAGGATTTCTCGTTGAAAGTTATGTCGCCCTTGATGTTGCGCGTCGAGATTGACAAGGAGTTCGGCGCATTGGACCGGCCGGTGAAGTCACACCCCGAGCCCCTAATTACCACCCGAATGTTATGCTCCCTAGCTACCACACCATTAGTGTTCAGCCTTTGAGTATGAGGTGCATGTAGACACCTAGCCAAGGAGGATAGGTATGGATACACATTCTGGCGCCCAGCTTACCGAACAACAAGCCGATCTTGACGTGCTCGGCACATGTAGCATTGATGACATAGTTGGGGTAGCCCGCCGCGCTGCATGGGAGCTTCGGATCCGGAAGGCAGGTGTCGTTGCTGAACTGGTTCTGGTAAGTTGATACGAGGCTCGCATCCTGGAACGCATAAGTCTGCCACGCCGCCTGGACTGCCGGACACTGATCTGGGTTGTAAGTCTCCCAGCCGGGGTGACAGATCGCACCCGGCGGAGTCGGGACCAGGAGGCGCCCGTCGAGCGTCTCGTTAAGACCTGCCCACTGCCGGGGAGTCGGCCAGTCGGCGCTCCCCGGTGCTGCGCGACAGGCCGGTTGGGGAGCATGGCCAGCGAGCACGGGGACCGTCTGAGGAACTGCGAAGATGTAGCTGGCTCTGGCCAATTTCATTTTGACTGCGAGAACTAGTTGAGTTGGGATGGCTGCTTACCATCGCGGGACCCCGAGAGGGACTCGCTTTATCGTGCACAACGAACCATAGTACCACAACGACATTCGTATTTCGTATCAGCCAAATCGATATCTCAAATCGTCAGAGTTGAACCCCGAAATTGCGGTGTGTAGCTATCTCCTGATGGCCATGAACATCGGCCGCTGAGGGTGGCCTGATAGTGCATCTTCCCGAAATACGACGCTGAACCGTGTGGGCCGAGACCTGTTGCAGGGTTCAATTAATCGACAGCCTGTATGACGTGGTATTGTTGTGCATCTCCCTGGCAGCCGGACGGGCGACCAGACGCTTTGCACCCTGCAGATTCACGCCTGCACGTGGAAAAGGGGTGTATCATCCTTGGTACTGTAGGCGCCGATAACGAGGAGGCTTCCCGATGGGTTCGCCGCCGAATGGCAGATGAGCTCGATCACATGAGGAACTCTTCCGGACTCCGACAGTCAAAATCCCCCCCGAAGACTACGCCAGCACAGAGGATGCGCCTGTTCCGTGGTCTGAAGGCGATGCTTATCCTGGTGTGGGAAAATTCAATAGAGAGGCTAATTAGATGGAGGTTGACGGGTTTCCCACTTCAAGAGGCCATGCACGGTGTGGCTCGCTCGGGGGACACAACAAAGGGAGAAACTGCCCTTTTCCAACCTCGAACCGGAACAAGAAGGGTATCTGACCATCATCGAAGCTGTTCACCAGATGTGGCCTCTATTCCTGGAACCACAGATGGGGCGTCTTATCCCGATTCACACAGTTCCAGTCTGACCCAGCCTACCTGAGCCACCTTGATCTATACGGCGTACACCTCAAGAACCCCATCAACACCAGTAGTAGCCACATACCCACTCTCCTGCTGTCCCCGCCCTGGGGCAGCCTCCCCATCTATGATCCCCTGCACATACGCATGGCCGACCACCCGCCCCCAAACCCTCGGAGCACCATCACTGCCCTGTGTTACCGGACCCTGAGCAGGAGCTTCCACCTCTCTCGGCACAAAAAGCACCGGACTCCCAAACATTAGCGCAACCTCATCCCCAACCTCCGTCCCCGGCGGCGCTATCCCGATGTACCCCCCCCCCGCCCGGAACAACACCCGCCCCTCACACGCATACTAGAAATTCTCCCCCGCCACACCTATCATGTGCTCCATCGACTCTCGTGACATCACCCGCCCCTGCGGAGTAACTAGGATTATATCTGGATACAACATAGACGTATGCGCGGTGCGGAACATGGCCGCGTCGCCGGCGAAGAGACGGTCGAAGGTCACGGTGCCCTCTTTCATGGAGTGGTCGAGCTCTGCCATCAGGTCGCCTGTCAGAGTGCGTGCAATGGCGGCGGTGAGGGGCATGCCAAGGGGTCGGGGGGTACGGAGGTTCGAGGAAGAGGTCTGGTGCGGAGGAGGAAAGAAAAGTTTCGAGCGTTGAGAGGAGGGTTCCTAGCGGTGAGGGTCCTGTGCCGTTGGGCTTGGTGATTGGAGGAGTAACAGCCGTGATTCGAGTGACAGGTTTTGTGAGGATGCGGAGCGCCGTTGGGTGTGCGTCTGGGGCGAGTGCCGGGCGAGGGCTAAGGGTCGGTGGCCAGGCCCTGTAGCTGTAAAGCCTCTTGTTGAGAAGTGCGGGGCGGAGGGTGCTGTAGGTCGGTCCCCAGTTAGGCGCCCAGGACGGGATGGGAGAGTCAAGGGGTTTGATTTCGTCATTTAACCCTAACCCTAAGGAGGGGGATACCACGATGCGGGAGGTTATACTAGTTTAATGCTTGCATTGGGGGCGTCTTCTCCTTCGCTCTCTACAATCAGACCTGCAGCTCATATTTTCTCTGATGAAAGGAAATCTCACAGTCCAGACCAAGGTCCCTCCTTCTTGTCTTCTCGGAGCCACCGCTGCATGCTTGGTGATGATTCTACATGCTGGCCACCACTCTCCACGAGTTGCTCGTTTTTTGCCTGGCGGTCGCTGGTCGATATCGCCGTTTTGTTGACCACGTTGTTTGCGGGAATCTGGATTAGAAACCGAATCAGCACTGACTTTGCCTATCTTCAAGGTTTTAGGCTGAGATGACGAGAGAGAGAGGGGTACCTGAAGAGATCTTGAGACGACAATGGACGCCGAGGCCACGATGTGTGCAGATGGTTGTTGGTCTGCCATGTTCTTGTCGACTCTGTTCCGGTCCTAGTTAAACGGATGTGCTAACTCGATGCAGCTAGGGAAATAGACGATGGCTTCCGGTTACTACTTTTAAGAGAAGGCGGTTTTGTTGAATAGGTGAAAAGAAGAAGGATGAAGATAAAATGGACGCCTTCGCCATTCGGAAAACTATGGCCTTGATATATTTTCAGGCCGGGAGGGACTTCCTCCGGCTTGGTCGTCCTGACATCCTTCGCGCTGACGGGCGATGGGAGATGGCGTTTTGTGACCTGGTAGTGGTAGTCGGAATATCCGTATTTGGACATTGTCGACATTACCACAAGGGAAAACAAGTGCCTTTCACCAAGTGGGGGTTTTTTATTGTCTGAACCGCTGGGATCTCAGGGTCCAGCCTCTTGACTGGCCTAGGTCGTGACCACCAATGGCAGAAGAGGTAGTTTCGTTTTGAGCTGGGAACAATGACCAAATACAGTTAGTGTTGCTATTTTTAAAACCAACCACTATCGTCAACTACAGGGAGATCTTCAGGGCACGGAATGAATGTGGATGCCCCTACTGGATTGGTTTACCTAACTGGCTGGTCTGAACAGAACCGATGACCAACAACGGATGGTATTTTCCGCCTGTTGCGGCTTCCTTGACAACAAGGGTCTCCGTGGACAAGAACAAGGCGGACAGACGCGTTGTGTTTGTCCCGCAGAGGTGTGATAGGCCGATAAACAACCCCATTGTCGCGATTTCTTCATCTGAACCACTTGTGATCTGAACTGATTTGTGGCGCCACGCGATGAAACACCACCCTAATGACCATATTGAGCTTAGCGCGTCCCAGGGTAGTGCCTGGCGTAGATCACCTGTGACATCCCGTTTCCCGAGTCTAGGCCTGAATTGGTCTTTCCTGCCTCGCACGGGCCATTGTGCATGGGTGGGCCGCAAGGGATCAGTCTCCCAGGCGTGCTTGGCAAGAGCTACACAAAGCCGGGGCAGCCAGGTCCTGAGGTTGGGAGGCTTATCGACGCGCTTCCTTCTCATTCTCTCCCGCACAAGAAAACTGTCAAAATTTCAACTCCGTTGAGCTTCTTTGTTCGCCGCGTTGCGATGGCGGCACCAAATGGAAACCTCCTTTGGGTCGGCAGCGGAAAGGCCTACCGCACTTCACAAATCCCCTCTCAGAAATGGGCCGATTATCAATCTGAGGTGATCAATGTCTACCACAGGAGCCGGAGTATCAAGGATGTCCAAACGTACATGAGGGAGAAATATGGTTTCGATGCGACGTAAGTAGTGTTGTGCCCGACGATGATATCGGCCACGTTCAACTCCTCTGACTGACACTGGAGCACACAGTGAGGACCAATACCAATACCGCCTCCAGAAATGGAAAAAGTCGAGCGCCGAAGATCCGGGTGCGGGCATCACCGTGTCGCGCACGGGAAATGCAGCTCCAGTGGCCAATGATCCGGTTACCAATCCGGCCAACAATCCGACTCTTACTCTTGGCAAGCGCCACCGGCCAGCGAGCACCCTAAGCTCAGAGTCTTCCAGCGCCGATTCCAGTTTGTCACGGGCCAAACCGCCAAGGAAGAGGCCCGAGTTTGCATCCCATCATGACGCCCACCATGACGACTGTGTCGATTTTGCTGCAACACTCCCAAGGCTGGATTTAAATCCAAAAGGTGCCTGGTCCCTGACCCCTCCTGATGTCTGGAGGGTGGACTCTCCCCAGACACTTGTGGAAGGGCCCAGTCCTCACCTTGATTCGAATAGTCAAAAGTCTCCGGCTGGAGGCGAGCTTTGCAACTCCCAAGCCTTAGATTCTCCAAGGACTCTCGTTGGAGGTCCCAGCCCTCGCCTCGATTTAGCAACCAGCCTCAGTCCCTCTTCGAGACTACTCAACAAGGGCGCAGAACCAAAGGTGGAAGCGGAATCGAAAGCCTTCCAAGAAATCCGCCCTGGGTTTAGATGGTCACCTTCTTTCCCACGCCGGATCAGCACGACCACAATGCTTGACATGGTCGACTACCCCGCCTCTTGTAGGCAATCCGAGGTCGGATCGGAACCAGATGTTCGCGTGATCCGGCACGGTCGACCAGTGGACACCTTCACCCCCCGTGACATGGCCGACATCAAAATGGCAGCCGATCTCTTCTCTGTCATCGGCTGTGGCAACGAGGCTTTCGAGTTATACACCACTCTCCTCAAAGGACACACATCAGCTCCGATGTACCGTGGCAACACTGACTTCTGGTATTTAGTCATCCAGTGCGTTTACACGGCGGATAAACTGGATCACCTGTTCGTTATACAACATGTCATTGAACAAGAACTCAAAAGGTTTCACGACACCAGGGTTGACGATGACCACACGGGCGGCTTTTTATTCCATATGCTTCTTGCACACACACACACAGCAAGAGTGCAGACCAGAGAGGCGTGAGCCATCATCTCTCATCTGCTCGTGAATACACCAGGGATAATGATTCGTGGTTTTTGTACATGCTCAACCGGCTCCCCCAAAAGGATATATCCCTTGATCTTGTTCTGTACCACAATGCGCTTCGTCTGCGACAAACAGGAGAAACTATCGATTTAATTTCACCTGTTGCCTTTCAATTCACACCTTTTTCCCTCTGTCCCCCCAACCCCCGATTTGAGAGCCATATATTGAAGCATAGCCCAGGGCCATTTGAGCTGGGGTGGGAAGACAGAGTCGCCAACCCTTGTTTAGGCTCATGCCTCCTTTGGTGCACATTTAAGCTCCAAGATCTGGACTCATTATCTCGCACACCAGACGTCGAGACGTTTTGTCCAAACAAGATGGCAATTGGATGGACAGAGGCCAACGCTCTGTTCTTTACTTTGTGGGGACAATGGGCCATGGGGGAAATCCACTCGCCGGCGGACGACTCCCCGCCCTGGATGACCGAGACACAAAATAGGATGGGCATCAGTCCTACCATGCTTCTCATGTTGGTATGTCGGGCCATCCACGACGGCTATCCCAACGGGCCAGCTCTCGCTACCCTGGAACTCGAGCTTCTCCAGCGTCTTCGGCACCGGGCGAAAAGGATGCTTGAGTTTACCGACCTCCAGCTGTCTCGTCTGTTTCTCCATCAGTATATCCTGCATCACACCATGACGACCTGGCCCCGCTGGCGTAGCGACGTTAGGAAGCTGGAGAGGGCGCGTGCAAATGCATGTATCGAGAAGGTTCTTGGCGTCACTTTCCCAAATCTCAGCCCCGCCCCTGATGACCAAGTGCAAGAAACTATGGGCTTTGCAAATATCCTTTCTCGCAACAAAGATCTCCCAGCCATCCCCGAGTCCGCAACATTACCCCCTCTTGCCGAGTCTGACAGCTGGAGCGGGCCAAGTAACGCAAGCTTCCTGGAGACTGGCCGCCGTGCAGCCCTTCAGGTACAGCAGTTTGAGAGGGGGTCCTTCTCGTCCATGTCGATACCATCGCGGTCGTTGATGAGGTCGGGTAGCAAAGCATCCAGCCATGGCACAAGTGCCAGTGAACTGAGTAGGTCGCTGGACTCAATGATCTTGTCTGGTGGCAGTCCCAGGAGGAACAGAGGATCAGCACAGCCTACAGCAGAGGATCATGTCGGGCTTACGCAGTCAATGAGCGAGACAGAACCAGACGATGAGCGAGAGGTTACTCGACAGAATTAGCTATGGGCCAGAATAACAATGAGGACTGCGGCAGGTGACTGGATGTATGTGGTGAGGCATCTAGTCTGGTGAATTGTATAATAATGTATGGTGTTTTCAATCATAATTCAGAACCAATGTCCGGGGCTTGAACAACACATCTATACCAGTCAAACCACGTTACCTAGGTAGGTACATCCTGAAGAGCAGCAATCGGCCGGCTGAGAAGGATAGAAGGAAGGGAGAGTACAGGTCTATGAAGAAGCTAAGGTATCTTCCGGAGAGGCGTGACGGGTAAGACTAGAATGCTAAAGGTATCGTTCTTTAAGAACGGAAAGAGTGGTGAGACGGATGGGCTGTTGTATGTATGTTTTGGACAGGTTTTGAGGATGGGAGCAAAGGAGTGAGAGTGGGAAGGGAGACGAACTCAAGATGCTTTGAGGGTGAAGGTGCGTGTTAAAGTCTGGAATTGAGGCAGCGGGAGAGAAGCGCCAAGAGGGGCCGGTGAGCGGAAGGTGGGCGAAGAACAATGCCCGACATGTTTCGGAGGGCCCACACGTTCGATCAAGGTCGATCAATCCCCCCCACTTCCCGGACAACAGCGAGCCAGGGGGGACACGTGGGCAGCGTTGTCAAGAAGGGGAAGGAGATGCGATTCGGCTCAGCAATAGCATTGAAGAATGTCTCAGCCCTCGTCACTAGCGTAGTTGTCTTGAAAACGATGTGGCCAAGTCATGGCGTCCGGTGTCATCCGTACCGACCCCCCGTCCTTGGCATACTGCGAATGGGAACCCGGGACGCATTGCGAGAGTGACGTCCAGGAAAGCCCGTCAGAGGCCGCAGCGGGTGCGTGGGGGATAGTTGTCACATTTTGAAGTTTGTCTAATAGGTACGACGAGCGTCCCGCGCACAGTGTACTGTGTTCCGCTGCATTGTATTCTG
>Ga0247760_1001061_pt1 | contig 27512 bp, 19 predicted proteins | sample UWRJL171409R4_FD_179936 | JGI IMG/M metagenome (GOLD analysis project Ga0247760, IMG submission 179936) | Plant litter microbial communities from Arlington Agricultural Research Station in Wisconsin, United States - UWRJ-L171-409R-4 | ecosystem: Environmental > Terrestrial > Plant litter >... | reverse complement strand
ATCATCACCATGACGTACGCTGGGCCGCTGCCGGACAGCCCGGTCACTGCGTCCAACGCTGACTCATCGAGCACCACCGAGCGCCCGACCGCGTCGAACAGGGCTCGCGCGAAGCGAATGTCTTCCGGCGTCGCGTGCGAGCCGGGCGCGATGCCGGTGGCGCCGGCCAAGGCGATGGCGGCCGTGTTGGGCATCGCGCGCAGCACGCGCGCGCCCGCCGGCAAGCGAGCTTCGATCGCGGTCAGCGGCACGCCCGCGGCGATCGAGATCACCAGCGTGTTCGAGTCGAGCTGACTCGACACTTGCTCGAGCACCTGGCCGATGACTTGGGGCTTCACTGCCAGCACCACGACGTTCGCCCAGGCCAAGAGCTGGGAGTTATCGGTGTGCGTCTCGATGCCGTAACTCGTCTCGAGTTGAGCCAGTTGATCGGCGTTCAGGTCGCTGGCGCGGAGTTGTTCCGGACGCAGCGTGTTGGAGCCAAGCAGGCCGCGGATCAGGGCTCCGGCCATGTTGCCAGCGCCGAGCAGACCAATTTTTCGGTTTTCCATGAACTCTCCCGGACGCCTCAGGCGACGCCAAAATCTCGCAAAGCTTGGCGTAATTCACCGGCATTTCGGCAGGCAATCACGCCCTCGGGCAACGCGCGATCGTCGGTGGGCGCGTACCACACGGCCTTCGCGGAGACGGCGCGCGCGCCGAGCACGTCAGCCTCCCACGCGTCACCGACGTGCACGATCTCTCGAAGTGGCACGCCGAGCGCATCCGCCGCCAGCTGGAAGATGCGCGGGTCGGGTTTGTCGACGCCGACCCGGCCCGAGTCGATGATCACCGGGAAGAGCGCGCTCTGACCGAGCTCACCGACCAGCTCGGCGAGGTGCCCTTCGGAGTTGGAGATGATGCCGACCGGCACCTGCTTTTCGCGCAGCTCGGCGACGAGCTCGAACATGCCCGCGATCGGCTTACGCCACAGGTTGTGCGTGGGCTGCGCGTCCCACAAGAGCTGCGCGATCTTTTCGGCGTAGGCCGGATCGGCCGCTTCTGCTCGGATTTTGCGCACGCCCCCGCCGCGCAAGATCTCCAAGATCATGGCCTGCCAAGCGCGTGCGTGGCCGAGGGACTTGGCCGCGCCGTAGGCGTGCCAAGCGCTCACGGTTGCCGCGTGCGAAGCCACCGGATCGAGCTCCGCGCCGAAGCCGTGCACGCGCCGCATCAGGAAATCATGATCGAGCTCGGCCAGGGTCTGCCCGAAATCGAAGGTTACCGCACGCATCGGAGGGGGTTGCCTTTCAGTCAAAGAGTCCGCGAAGCTTTTCCAGGAAGCTGTGCTGTTGCGGTTGCACGTCTTCGCCCAGCTCGCGGCCCAACTCTTCGATCAATTGCCGCGCGCGATCGCTCAAGTGTGAGGGGACCTCGACCGTGACCTCGACCAACTGATCGCCGCGACCGGTGCGCATCCGGTACGGGAAGCCCTTGCCGCGCACGCGCAGCACCGCGCCTGACTGAGTGGAAGGCGGGACGCGCAATTTGAGCTTGCCGGCCAGGCTCGGCACGTCGATTTCGCCGCCCAGCGCGGCTTGCGCGAAGCTGATCGGCACCTTGCACACCACGTCTTCGCCGACGCGACGAAAGAACGGGTGAGAACCGACTTGGATCACTAGCTCCAAGTTGCCCGGAGGCTTCTCGACGCGCACGCGATTGCCCGCTTGGTTCACGGTGCGCGTCGCGCCGTCCTCGATGCCGGCGGGAATTTCGACGGCCAGCGTGCGCTCGCTCTTGGCCAGGCCTTTGCCACCGCAGAGCCGGCACGGGGTGAGCACCATTTGCCCCGTGCCGCGGCAGCGCGAGCAAGGCCGCTCGACCGCGATCGGAAACAGGGCTTGCTGAAAGCGTACCTTGCCGCGGCCGCCACACGCCGAGCATGTCTCGACGCGCGAGCCCGGCTCCGCGCCGCGCCCGGCGCAGCCTCCGCAGGTGTCGAGCCGCTCGTAGGTCACCTCGCGCTCACAGCCGAGGGCCGCTTCCTCGAAGCTCAGCTCCAGATTTTTGCGGATGTCACCGCGGTCGCCCGTGCGAATGCCGAACGCGCCCAGCAGATCGCCGAACAGATCTTCGAAGCCTGCCATGTCGCTGAAGTCGATCCCGCCCGGTGCGCCCCCGCCTGGACGGAACGCGGCTTCACCGTAGCGATCGAACGCGGCGCGCTTGTCTTTATCGCTCAAGATCTGGTGCGCGAGGTTGGCCTCCTTGAAGCGCGCGTTGGCGTCCGGATCCCCAGGATTCTTGTCCGGGTGGTGGATCGCAGCCAGGCGGCGGAATGCCGTTTTAATCTCGGCTTCGGAAGCCTCTCGGCTAACGCCGAGCACCTCATAGGGGTCGCGCACCTGCCGGGTGTAGCATTTTCGCCTGGAGTTTTCCCCCGTTTGCTCCGCCCTTGGCCTCGGAGCCCCGGAATATACTAGCCTGTCGATTAAATGAGTGCGGACGAAAAGGACGACCGGCGACTCGGCTACCGAGCGCCAATCGAGCTGAAAGTCGAATACAAGCGGCTCAATACGTTTTTCGCGGACTACACCAAGAACATCTCCCGGGGCGGCACCTTCATCGCTACCGACAAACCGCTGCCCGTCGGCACTGACTTCGTGTTTGCGCTGGGCGTGCCCAACATGGTCGAACCCGTGCGCCTGCGCGGAAAAGTGATCTGGACGACCCCGGCGGAAGAAGCGACCAAAGCCAACCCCTGCGGTATGGGCATCGAGTTCCAATACGCCGCGGGCGAGCGAGAAGAGAAGGAAGCCGCGGTCGAGCGGCTGATGACCGTCGAGCTCGGCGGGCACTTGGCGGAGAAGCTGCTCGGACGGAAACCTCAGGGCTAGGTCACGGCAGCTTGACGGTCGCCGGCAGCTTGTAGTCTGGCGCGGGCTTGTTGCGCATGGCCAAGAGATCGCGCGCGATCGTCACTTCGACCAGGTCGATCGCCGGGCTCTTGGCGACGCGTTCGAGATCTTTCGACGAATCACCGCCGGTTTGCAGCTTGAGCATGGCGGCGTAGAAGGTCGCCTCGGTCTTCTGGGACGCGCTGCGGGCGGCGCTGGCGAGCCCTTGATCGCTCAGTTTTCCGCGGGCCCAGGCGCGCAAGCGCGCGGGCCAGCCGGAGTTCTCGTCTACCCCCGCGTAGGCTTCTTCCACCGTGCCGTCGCTCGGCACGTTGAGCTTCTTTTCCACGAGCTGCAGCCAAAGCGCGACGTACACCAGATCTTCACTGCTCATGTTGGCGGCGACGGCGCGCTGCGCGGCCCGGCGCGCGGCGCGTAGATCAGCGTGGGTGAGCGCGCGGCGCGCGGCGTCGAGCACGGTCGCGCTCAGCTGGCTGGGATCGGACCTGGAGGCTTCGTAGGCGCGCTCGGTCGCGCGCCGCGACGCGAGCGGATCGCCGTAGTGCTCGAGGATGCGCGCCAAGAGCCGCTCCGTGCGCGCCAGCGTGGCGCCACCCGCGCGGGCGGTGCGTTGGGCATCGACTGCGCGTGACAGCGCGGCGTCGAGCGTCTTGGCGGCGTGCTCTGCGTCGCCGTGATCGCGATACACCTCGAACTTCATGTTCAGCGCGTCGGTCTCGGCCAAGGGATCGTTGGCGGCCTTGGCGAGCTCGACGGCCTGACCCAAAGTGGAGAGCGCCGCGGCTTGATCGCGCTGGCGCTCGATGGCGCTCAAGGTCATCAGCGCTTCGAGGCTCGGCTCGGCGCGCGCTGCGGCTTGAACCAGCGGCAACGCGCGAGCAAGCTCACCGTGGCGCGTCTCGAGCGCGCCCATCAGATAGCGCAGGCGCGCGCTACTCGGGCTGACTTTGCTCAAATTCGCCTTATTTTCCGCCAAAGCCAGCAGAGGCTCGGCGTTTTCGAAGGTGCGCCGCGCGCTCGGCAATTGGTCCAGCGCGTCCTCCGCCACCAGCGCCTTGCCGACGATGCCGAGCGCGAAGCTGACGTTCTCGGCGCTCGCATCTTTGCTCACGGCAGGGGCCAAGACCAGCGGCGCCACCTCTGCCATGCCGTAGATCACGAGCTGCGTGGCCAGCGGCGCCACGCCGCGCATCGAGTTCGGCTCGGCTCGAAATAGCTGCACGCCCGTGCCCCAGGTCGCAGCTTCCATCAGCGTGTGATCGAGCACGCCTTCGGCGTCTGCGGCGCGCGAGGCGGAATCGAAGAAATGACACAGATCGGCCCAGGCATCCGGGTCGTTCTCGTCTGCCGCGCGTTCGAGTCGGTCGCGCAGCTCAGGCGCGATGATGCGACCGAGACCCGCGTGATCTTCCGCGTCGAGCACGCCGCGCGCATCGCCGTGCCGGAGGTACAGCGCGATCAACGTGTAACCACCGCCGCGCTGGGCGCGGTAGGCCTCGAAGGCTTCGTCGCGGTCCGCGTTCGATTTCATCGGCGCGTCCGCCGCGCTCGATTCTACGGCTCGTTTTAGCCATTGCACCGCGCGCTCGCTGGCGCTGTCGAGCGCGGTCTTGCGTGCTTCGATCAGCGACCGTTGAGCGGCCGCGCGCAGCTCTGCGCTGGCCGATTGCATCGGACCTGCGCCGTGCGTGGCTTGCGAGAAGCGCGCCATCGCCTCCAGGTGCGCCTCGACCTCTTGCCGCTCCGCTCCCTTCGGCAGCTTGTCGCGCAGCATGCTGTAGAGCGTGAACGCGTAGCCCTCCTGACCCAGCCGCGCGACCTCCGCCGCACCGGCTCCCAGCGCGCCTTCGGCGCCATCGAGGGCCGTGTCCTGAAATTCACCCGCGCGCATCAAGTAGAACGCGCCGGTCAGCGCTTTCAGCCCCGCCTCGCGCTGACCCGCGTCGAAGCGCGCCTTGGCGCGTTGCAGCTGACGGCGCACCACGCCCACCAAGAGGCTGGTGCGCTCAGGGGAAGCCTCTCCGTTGACCAGCACCTTGTAGGCGGCTTGGGCGAAGGCTTCGTCGCCGATCGCTGGGATCGGCGAGCCTGTCCCGGTTGTCTGGGCTGATTTTGCCGGCGGCGTGTGCGCCGCGCAGCCGGTGCTCGCGAGCGCTGCGCCACAGCTGAAGGCGAGCAAAAGCCGGGCACCGAGGATTGAAAAGCCGACCGACCGGGACATCGTCCCAAGTCTATACCGCGGACGCCAAGTGAACGCTAAAAGAGGGGCGAGCGCGCTAGAACGCGAAATCGCAGTGCAGCTCGAGGCCCGTGGCCGGAGCGTCGGCCAGGCGACCGCCGATCGGGAAAATGTAGCCGATGCTGGGCGAGATCTTACCAAAGCGCGCTCCGATCCGCGGTTCGAAGGCGACCTGGAAGCGGGTGGGCGGCGTCGCACCCGCGGTCGAGTTGAACTCCCAAGCATTGATGGCGCTGTAGGCGATCCAAGAATCGAGCGCGGCGTACAGCTTCGGCTTGTCCAGGAATTGATAGGCGATGCCCGCCGAGGTCACGTTGCGGATCGCGACCGACTTCAGCTCGTACGTGCCTGCCCCGCTAGGATCCAGCGTCGTACCCAGCTCGCCGCCGACCTTCACGCCGAACACGAACTTGGTCGCGGCGCGCACGCTCAGCGCTCTGCGCTGGTAATCGATGCCCACACCAACGATCAGCGGCAAGCGCTTGGTACCGAACAACTCCGGATCGCGGTAGCCCGACGCGGCGTCGGCCATCATGTTGAGATACGTTTGCTGACGGCCGGCGTCGGTATTGTAGTTGCCTTGCGCGGTCGGCAAGCCGATACCGAAGAAGATCGGCAAGCGCGAGAACGGGCTGAGGGCGACGCGGTACTCGCCCATCAGCTGCAACGAGCCGAGCGCCGTCACGGTGGCTTGGTCGCCGTCGAGCTGACGCTGAGAGCCGACTGTCCACGGCAAGCGCGCGCCCAACGTGAACTCCGGGCTCAGATCGTAATACCCGCCGGCCATGAACGTGCCGCTGGTCGTGTTGCCGGTGGTCTCATCTGCGCCCGGACCCGGGATCGGCGCCTTGCCGAAGCCGACCAAGAGATTGGCGTACAGCCCGAACTTGTCGCGCGCCCGACTCTTTTTGACCTGCTCGGCGTCGGCCTTGGCTTCTCTCGCCGCGATCTCTTCGTCGGTCTCGGGCTTGGCCTCGGCGATCTTCTTTTCGCTCTGCTCTTTTGCGGCCGGATCGTCTTGATCCATGGTCGAGGCGGGCTCTGCCGGCGCGGCTTTCTTGCCCTTGGCCGCGAGCGCCTGACCACTGAAAACCACTAGAATGACTGCAAGTCGAAGGCTATTTCGCACGTGTTTCTCCCGTTTGCGCGGCGGGACCGTAACACGCGAGCATCCGAACGCGCTAACGTAGAAAGCTCGCTGACATGACCGACGCACCCGTTCGTCCGCCACCCAAGCGCCTCGCTGATTTCGAGATCATCCGCCGGCTCGGCGCGGGTGGCATGGCTGAAGTCTTCCTCGCAAAGAAGCGCGGCGCGGAGGGCACGTTCAAGCTCTTGGTGCTGAAGCGCATCTTGCCCGCTTACGGTTCTTCTCGGCGTTTTCGCACGATGTTCGCCGAAGAAGCGCAGCTCGCGACGCGCCTGAACCACCCGAACATCGTGCAGGTGTACGACTTTCAGGACTACGGCGAAGAGGGCCAGCTGCTCAGCATGGAGTACGTCGAAGGTCCGGATCTGCGCAAGCTGATGCGCTCGGCGCAGGCGAAGGGTCAACGTATTCCGCCCTACGTGGCAGCTTACATCATCGCCGAAGTGGCCAAGGGCCTGCACTACGCGCACGAGCGCAAGGACGAAGCCGGCAAGCCGATCGACATCGTGCACCGCGACGTGTCCCCGCAGAACATCCTGATGAGCTTCGACGGTGCCGTAAAAATCGCTGATTTCGGCATCGCCTCGGCCAACTTGTTCCGCGAAGAGCCGGGCGTGTTGAAGGGCAAGACGGCTTACATGTCGCCCGAACAAGCGCGCGCCGAACGGGTCTCGCGCCGGACCGATATTTACTCTCTCGGAGTAGTTTTTCACGAGCTACTCACGGCCCGGCCGCTGCACGGCGCAGCCGAAGGTCAGGAGCTGCTCGAAGCGGTGCGCGCGGGCGTGGTGGAGCCGCCCAGCACCTACGTGCGCGAGCTGCCTGCCGAGCTCGAAGAAGTCGTGATGCGCGCGCTGGCCAAAAATCCAGACCAACGCTATCAGACGGCGCGCGACATGGCGGCGGCAGTCAGCCGCGCGTTGTTTCAAAAACAACAGTTCGTCGACGCGCACGTGCTCGAGAACGTGCTGTCGGAGCTTTCGACGCGCGAGCACACCTCGCCCGGCGTGGAGGCGGGCTCGAACCTGGTCAGTGAAGGCCAGCAGGGCAGCGAGCCGCTCGATGATTTGTCGTCGGTGGCGCACGTCGTCGGTACCGCCGCCGGTGCCAACGATCAGAGCACTGGCCCTGGGCGCGCCGTGCGCGGCCGCGTCGGCCGTGAAGTTCGGCACGTGGCGGTGGTCACGCTGCGCCTGCATGGCTTCGAGCAGCTCGCAGTGAGCCTCGGTCGACCCGCCGCCGCGCGCGTGCTCGAGCAGCTCCGCTCGACGCTCGGTGAGGTCGCGTTTCGGCGCGGCGCGCGCTTCGCCTGGGACACGCCACAAGCCGAAGGCGTGGAGTCCGGCGGCTTTGCTACGGCCGCGCGCGCGCTGGTCGGTTTGATGGCCAACCCCGCGCGCGCGCCGATTGACGCGGTTTGGCTCGCGATCGACGTGCACGAGGTGATCCGCGGCGCGTCCGAAGATCTGCCGGTGGGTCTCTCGGCCAGCGTCGGCATCGTGCGCGGCATCGCCAGCGGTGAACGCGATCGCGCGGGTCACCTGATTCAGCACGCGCTGCAAGAGCCCGCCAATCACTTGGCGGATTTGCTCGGCGATCACGCGCCGCCCGGGGTGAGTTGGGTCGCGGGCGGTCTGTACCGCTTGGTGCGCCGTGATTTCGTGTGGGGCGACGCGCCCACGATCAAGATCGAGGACGCCGAGCGCCTGAGCTTGCCGCAAGACATGCGCATCTACTCGCTGCTCCGGCCGCACACGCGCCAGGAAAAGTTGGAAGAGATGGCGGTCGCGCCCAACGACTTGATCGGCCGCGACGCGGAGCTCGCCGATCTGCACGCGGCGTACTATGGCGTGGTCGGCTCCGCGCCGAACTCTGGGCAAGTGTCGGCGCGCGTCGTGTACGGCGAAATGGGCATCGGCAAGACCGCGCTCTTGACCGCGTTTCTGAACGAGCTGCCGCCGGACGCACGCGTGCTGCGCGTGGAGTCGTCCCCCGCGCTCAGTGAGGTGCCGTTCGCGACGATCAGCGAGTGGATCCGCGAGCTGACCGGCACGCGCGTCGATCAACCCTTCGAGCAGGCGCGGGACCAAATCACCGATGCATTCGGCGAGTTCGCCGGTGAGCAAGAAGGGCCGGAGGTCGTCTTGCGCATGGCGGAGCTGGCCACCGGCCGCGTGCGCCAGACCGTCGATGACGCGGACGTCGCCGAAACACGCCAGCTGATCGCGCTCGGCATGCGGCGCTTTTTCGCGCGCGCGGCCATGGACGCGCCGCTCGTGGTCGCGCTCGACGGCTTACAGTGGAGCGATCGCCCGAGCCTGGATTTGATCGTGGAGTTCTTGCGGCGCGCGGAGCCGCTCAGCGTGCTGGTGATCTTGCTGTCGCGGCCCGAAGATCGCGTGTCGAGCTACATCGAAGGCTTGGTGCGCGTCGAGCTGAAGGGGCTCAGCGCCGAGCATCAGCTGCGGCTGCTGCAAACGCGCTTGGGCGTGAGCCAAGGCGTGCGCCAAGTGTGCGCGGATTTACTGCCGCGCGCGGGGGGCAACCCGTTCTTCTTACTCGAGATGGTCGACGCCTTGCTCGAGCGCGGCATGCTCGAGATCCGCGAACGAAATGGCCAGCAAGAGCTGGTGCAGGTCGAGCGGCTGGGCGATGCCAGCCTGTCTCTGCCGTCCACGCTCGAGCAGCTGATCGCCGATCGCCTGAACGAGTTGCCGCCCGAGGAGCAGGCGGTGATCGAATGGCTGGCGGTCGCGGGCGGCCCGCTCGGGCTCGCGGATTTGCGGCTGATCAGCGGTGAAGATCAGTCGGAGCCCGTCACCCGCCTGTCCGCGCGCGGCTTGTGCGAGCTGCGGGCAGACGCGATCGACGTGCGCCACCCGCTGACCCGCGATGTCGCCTACCGGGCGCTCGATCGCAGGCGCCGCGTACGGATGCATCGCGCGCTCGGTGAGTATCTGGCCAAGACACCGCTCGGCAAAGGCCTCACGGCAGCGATCGTCGCGCGCCATTTGGCTCGCGGTAACTCGCGCAAGGAAGCGGCGCGCTTCTACCTGGAGGCAGCCGACGCCGCCCGCGCGAGCTACCAAACGCAGCTGGCCAAGCGTTGCTATCGGCGTGTGATCGCGCTCGTCGCGGACGGCGATCTGCGGCTGCTCGAAGCGCATGAAGCGCTCGAATCCATCTGCCGTAACCAAGGCCGCTGGCGCGAGCGGCGCACTCACCTCGGGAAGTTGCGCGCGCTGGCGAGGCAGGCCAAGAGCGCGCATTGGGCGGCGATCACCCTCTTGCGCACGGCTCAGTTCGAGCTCGACGCGGGGCAGTTGTCCAAGGCGCTGAGCTCGGTCAGGCGCGGCGAGTCGGTAGCCACGCAGGCCAACTCACCGGTGCTCGAGGTGCAAGCCCGCACGCTGATGGCGGAGATCTTGCACGACATCGGCGACATGCAGGGCGCGCTCTCGGCCGTCGATCGCGCGCTGGCCACGGCCGATGGCAACGGCGTGCCCGCTCGCCTGCGCGCCGAAGCGCTGCGTCTGCGCGGCACGCTGCTCAGGCGCGTGGGCCGCGTGCACGAAGCCGTGGAGGCGCAGGCCGAAGCGATCGCCGTGTTCCGACAAGCGGGCGTTCGGCGTATGGAAGCCCGGGCCAAGAACTCGCTGGCCTACGCGCTGTTGGTGCTCGGTCGCTTCGAAGACGGCATCGCGCTCGCCCTGGACGCGATTCGCATCGATCTCGCCATCGGCGGGCGCTTCCAAATCGCCAAGACCCTGAGCACGATCGGCGAGTGCTACGCGAGCCTGGGCGATCTGGACCGGGGGCTGGCCTACCTGCGCCGCGCGCGCGACGCCCACGAGCGCTACGGCGACCGCGATTCGCGCGCCGATACTCTGCTGTCCATGGCAGAAATCCTGATTGATTTCGGGGATGTAGATGGCGCAGAGACGCTGGTCGGCGACGCCGGCGCGCTGACCGCGGTGACCGGCAGCGCGTTCGACTCGGTGCATGAGAAAATCCTGCGCGCGCTGCTCGCGCGCGTGCGCGGCGACCACGCGCGCGCCGTGATGCACGCTTTCGACGCGCGCCAAGCCGCCGAAGCGCAGGCTTACGTCGCGTTCCACTTTTACGCCATGGCCATCGAAGCGCGCGCCCGCTTGGACATGGGCGAAGAGCACACGGGGATCTTGCTTGCCACGACCGCGCTCGGCGCGATCGATACGCTGCAGGGGTCCGAGTACGGACTTTCCACGCGCGCCTTGGGCTGTGAAACTTTGCGCGTGGCGCGCTCCCCGCAAGCCGAAGAAATGCGTGAGCGCGCGGCCCGCTACGCGCGCTCGCTCTTGGAGCACATTCGCGACCCGCTGTTCCGGCGCTCGTTCGTCGAGCGGCGCGTGGTGCAAGCCGTGCTCAGCCCGCCCGAAGCTCCCTCGGACGCGCCGCGCGGGATCGACAATCCCTTGAATCCACCGCGCTGAGCCGCGCTGCGCGTCCGCGCTGAGCCGCGCTGCGCGTCCGCGCTGAGCCGCGCTGCGCGCCCGCGCTGAGCCGCGCTGCGCGTCCGCGCTCGGCGCGCTCAGCCGGCCTGTACCGTGGCCAACTCGGATTCGAGCTCGCCCAGCGCCTTGGAGTCGTTCTTTTGCGAGGCCAGCTCGATGCCTTGCTGGAGCCAACTGGCGGCGTCCGCCAGGCGATTGGCTTCGCGGAGCATTTGTCCAGCCATCAGGTACATGGGCAGGTAATTGGCGTCTCGGTTGCGCAGGGTTTCGAAGGCCCCCAGGGCGTCGTCCACGCGGCCTTCTTTGCGATATTCCATGCCCAGGCAATAGAACGCGAACGAGTCCGCGGCCGCGGAAGCAGTGACCTTTTCCAGCATCGCCAGGCGCTTATTCATGGCCGAAGCCATTTCCCGGGCGCCGTCGAGAGTCAACGGGACATTCGCGCAGGGCCGGCTGACACAGTGACGGAGCGCCGCGAAGCTGCTACGAACCGGCCCCTGCTCGGGGACGCTCATGCCTGCTGAGCGGAAAGGTCTATCCCATGTTTCTATCGAAGAACCCCTCAGCTCGCGCGCTCATCGGTGTCGGGCTATTCGCCATTGCTCTCGCGGCCGGCTGCAACAAGCCCAAGCACAACAAGAGCAAGACTGCTGCTCCCGCTGCGTCGGGCTCGGCCGCCGTCGCCGCCGCTGCCGCTGGTCCGTGCCAAAAGTACGCGGCCACGCTGTGCGAAAAAGCCGGCAAGGAGTCGGAGAGCTGTCAGGCCCTGACTGCCAGCGCCGAGATCCTCTCACCCGCCGCTTGCACCGCCGGCATCAAGGACATCGCCTATTCGCTGAAGAAGCTGGGTGACGCCAACAAGCCCTGTGAAGACTTGGTCGGCAAGCTGTGCGCCGCGATCGGTCCGACCACCGAGACCTGCAACATGGTCAAGACGCAGACCAAGACCTTCCCCGCCTCGCGCTGCAAGTCGATGCTCGAGCACATCCCCGAGATCACCGCGGACCTGAAGAAGATGGAAGCGGCGAACCAACCGCTCGCGCCCGCGCTCGCGGCCAGCATCGCCGGTGGCAGCGCGCCGTCGTTCGGTCCGGCCGACGCCAAGGTCACGGTCGTCGAATTCTCCGACTTCGAGTGCCCGTACTGCTCACGCGCGGCCACCGTGGTCGACCAGGTAAAAGAGAAGTACGGCACGCGCGTTCGCTTCGTGTTCCGCCAATTCCCGCTGCCGATGCACGCAAACGCGCACGCCGCGGCGGAAGCGGCGCTGGCCGCGAACGCGCAGGGCAAATTCTGGCAATTCCACGACAAAATGTTCCAGAACCAGGGCAAACTCACGCGCGACGGCCTGGAAGGCATGGCCAAAGAGACCGGCCTCGACGTGGGCGCGTTCAAGAAGGCGCTCGACAGCAAGACCTTCGCGGCCGACGTCGACGCGGACATGAAGCTCGGTGAGAGCGTGGCCGTGAATGGCACGCCCACGATGTTCATCAACGGGGCACGCGTCGCCAACCCGACCAGCTTCGAAGCGATCTCGGCGCAGATCGAAGGCGCGCTGAGCGGCAAGCCCGCCGCGCCCGCCGCGGCTCACCCGGGCTGAGCTGCGACAGAGCGTCGGCTGAGTAGAGGCCGAGTGGTGAGCTGAAAGGCTCGCTGCTCGGCTTTTTGTTTTTTCGAGAGGGGGGCGATCGCGAACCGGCATCGCAGCTCGATGCGCGCAGTGTTTCCGCTCAGTGACGAGCAGAGCTGAAGTCTTTCACGCCGCTGTCACCTGCGTTTCGAACGCATGCGCGGTGAGCGCTCCTGTAGGACGGCGCAACCTTGCGGCGAACTTGGTCACCCGCGTTTCGAGCGCATGCGCGGTGAGCGCTCCTGTAGGACGGCGCAACCTTGGCGGCGAACTTGGTCACCCGCGTTTCGAGCGCATGCGCGGTGAGCGCTCGTTGGTCACCTGGGTTTCGAGCATGCGCGGTGAGCGCTCGTTGGTCACCTGGGTTTCGAGCGCATGCGCGGTGAGTGCGCACCTTGTGGGCTCTGATCTCCGGTCTTTCTTTCTGCTTCGCTCTCTCGCGCGCGAGTCCTGCTTCGCCCTCGAGCGCGAGGTCAGTGACGCCCGCGCGCGTCCGCGACGCCGAAGGCTAAGACGTCCGCGTCGTGATGAGTGACCATCAAAATAATCCCGAAGGCTTCGCTCACAGATGCCTTGCAATGCTTGACGTAGGGAAGGCATATTGGCTCTGAACGGGCTTGGTTGGCGGGCTTGGATTGGAGAACAACGAGATGTCGAGCGCGGTGGTGGTGGGTAGGGGTCCGATTTCGTCTTGGGGGAAGCGCATCACGGCATTGCTTCTGCTCGGCCTAGCGCTCGTGAGCTGGTCTTGCTCGTCGGGCTCACCGAACAGCAACGGCCCTGGCGAAATTCCGCCACCGTTGAACCAACCGTGCGACACGGACGTCGATTGCGGGACGCTCAAGTGCGATCCACTCCGGGGCTGTCTCCCGTGCGTGTTCGATTGGCACTGTCAAAAGGGTGAGCGCTGTACGGACGACGGCTGCAAGGTGCCAGTGCCCTGCAAGAACGACGACAGCTGCAAAGATAAGCCCAAAGCCCCGCACTGTGACCCGGTATTGGGTGAGTGCGTCGGTTGCCGCACCGAGAGCGACTGCCCGAGTAAGTCCCACCACTGTATCGAGCGCAGCTGCGTCAGCTACACCCCCTGCGTCAACTCGCGCGACTGCAGCGAAGGAAACGTGTGCGATCGCGCGCTGGGTGAGTGCGTCGAATGCCTGGGCAAAGGCGACTGCGTGAAGGACAAAGAAGTCTGCGTCGCCGCGCACTGCGTGCCCGTATGCACTTCGGACAAAGATTGCGCGGGGCGCAATCAGCTCTGTCACCACGATAAGGGCTACTGCGCTGATTGTGTCGAACAGGAAGACTGTCCCAGCATTTACTACTGCGCCCAAGACCTGTGTAAGCTCGACGTGTGCAAGCCCGGCGACAGGGTTTGTCAGGGCAGCACTGGCTACGGAATCTGCAACGCCGCTGGCAGCGGCTACGACTCGCAGCTTTGCCCGATCTCGAGCTCCTGTAGCGCCGCGAACGGCGCGACCGCCCACTGCGAGCCGTGGCTCTGCACCCCTGGAACCTCTGATTGTAGCTCCTCGGGTACGTCCGTCAAACAGTGCGCGCTGGATGGGCTGTCGATCGCGACCGAGATCGATTGCGCCGCCGAGGGGAAGTTGTGTCATCAGGCGCAGTGCAAGCCGATGGTGTGCGAGCCCGGCAGCATCTTCTGCCAAGGTTCGGAGCTGCGAGACTGCGCTGCAAACGGCACTGACTCGACCTTGAGGCTCGGGTGCGGCTTTGGCCAATACTGTGAGTCGAGCACGCTGACCTGTGTGGCCCAGAAATGCACTGCTGGCAGCCCAATCTGCGACGGCACCCGCGCGACGGAGTGCAACTCCGTTGGCTCGGGTCCGGTCGCGGGCGGTACTGACTGCGCCGACGATGACCAAGCCTGTTACCAGGGTGAATGTCGCGACGTGATTTGCGACGGTCCCTTCTGCGAAGACGGCAACGCCTGGTCTTGCCTGGAAAACGGCACGGCCTCCAAACTGAGCAACGCCTGCGCGGCCAGCAGCTACTGCGCGGATGGCCTATGCGTCGTGGATAAGTGCACTGCCGGTCAGAAGGTGTGCAACGTCACCGTCGCCACGACCTGCAAAGCGGATGGCTCGGGCATCGAGCCAGGCGGTACCAACTGTGCCGACGACGGCAAGGTCTGCGAAGCGGGTGTGTGCGTGGCTAAGGTTTGCACGCCAGGCAGCTACTTTTGCGCCGATAACAACCCGCAGGCTTGCAACAACACGGGGTCCGGCTCCTCGCAGGCCAACACTTGTCCCGCCAACTACTTTTGCAAGCCTGGCTCGGCGACCTGCTGGGCCGACGTCTGCTCCGTCGGGCAGAAGGTTTGCGACGGGAACGTCGCGACCACCTGCAACGCGGAAGGCTCCGGGCCGGCCGCGGGTGGCACGGATTGCGCGCTCGACGGCAAGGTTTGCTACTTGGGCAACTGCCTGCCCAAGATCTGCAACGCGAACGAGTACTTCTGTCAGGGCGGCAATCCGTATTCGTGCGGTTCGAATGGCGCGGCCTCTACGCTGAATGACACCTGCTTGGCGAGCGAGTTCTGCAAGCCGGGCACGTCTTCTTGCTTGCCAGACGTGTGCACCGCAGGCGCCGCGACTTGCAACGGAGCCAACCTCAGCACCTGTGCGGTCGATGGCTCCGGCCCGGTCGACGCCGGCACCTCGTGCGGCAGCGGTAAGATTTGCCTTGCCGGCGCTTGCAAGGCCGTCATCTGTACGCCCGATGCGCTGCAGTGTTCAGGTGGCAACATCCAGCGTTGCACGGACAACGGCACTGCGTGGAGCGCGTATCAAACCTGCTCCGTCGATACTTACTGCAACGAACTGGCGACGCCCATCAAGTGTTCTCCCGACATCTGCACGCCGTCCGGAAGTGCCTGCGATGGTGAGAAGCTCGCGACCTGCGCTACCGACGGCGGGCACTTCAGCGCCACGAGCACGAACTGCGCAAGCAGCAACACGGTTTGCACGCTCGGCAACACCTGCGCTGCCGTAGCGCTAGACAGCCTCGCTGACGGTTCGACGAATTCGCTCACGAGCTCGTCCCTGATCGGCAACGTGTATCGAGTGGATCGCGCGCGCACCCTGACCAGGATCGAAGAGTTGCTGTCCGTCACCGGGACATCGGTGTTTACCTGGGTGGTGTACGAATCGACCTCATACACCGGCACTTTCACCAAGCTCTATGAAGGCACGACCTCCGATACCGGCTCTGCGGCGTTTATCGGCTCCGGGGCGATCAGCGTGCCCTTGTCGGTCGGCAAGTACTACCTGCTCGGTGTGCTCGTGCAGGGCTCCTTCACGCGCTTTCTGAACACGAGCAGCGTCCGTCCCTTCGTCAGCTTCGGGCAGGTTTGGAATATGGTCCAAGTCAGCGCCAGCACGCCGCCTGCCACCCTCAGCGTCCCTAATTTCTCGAACTACTATCACAATCAGCGGATCAGCACGGCCCCGTGAGGCCGGGCTCAGCGCTGAACCAGCCGGGGTTCAGTGCTGAACCATCCGAGCCGCGATCGGAATCGAGAACGAGACCGCCTCCGGCTGTGGTCCGAAGTTGGTACTTCGGGCCACACCCAGGACGCACGCACCGAGCGGCTGTGACGCCACGCTAGCGGGAGACAGGGACGCCGCGACCACACGGCCACTGGCGTCCACGTCGAAGCGTACCGAGAGGCGCTGAGTGTCGGCCAAGGCTCCGGGGTTCTGCTTGAAGCAGCCCTGGATGGCGCCTTGGCGCTGCTGGAACGCGCCCGCCAGTGTTCGCCGAGCGGCGGCGGCGCTGGCCTTCGGAGCCGTTGGTGGGTTCGCGCGCGCGGCGCTTGGCGACGCGCCAGTGGCGCCCAGCACCGAAGGAGCCGCGTTGCTCGATTGTGCCGCCGCTGCCGCCGAGGGCGCCGTCGTCTCTTCGATGAACGACTGCTTTTCCACGATGATGGGAGCCGTCGGGAGTTCGCTGCGCGGCCTGAGAAAGACCACCAGCAGCGTCGCCGAGAGCACGATCGCGGCGGCCAGCACCAGCACTACCCAGCTGCGAGAGCGGGCCTGAGCTGGAGCCTGAGCTTGGGCTTCGGGTGGCGGTTGAAGTTGAAGTTCAGCGAGTGTGGGGACCGCGTCTTCGAGCTTGATCCGTGGGCCCGTCTTGGTGACCGCATCGGACGGGGGCGGCAGAGGCGCTTTCAGGTCGACGCGCGATGAGGCTGCGCTCTCCTGGCTCTCACGCCAAGCCGCGTCCCTCTCGGCGAGCGGCTCTAGCCCGAGCACCTGCGGTAGCTCACCGTTGAAGTCCTGGGCGATTTGCGCCGCGAACTCGCGCGCCGCGTCGCGCTCCGACCAAGTCATCGCGCGTCGTAGCGCCTCGGCGAACTCCACCACGGTGGCGAAGCGATCGTCCGGGTTGCGAGCCATGGCCTTTCCGATGACGGCTTCGATTGCGGCCGGCACATCCTCGCGCAGCGCGGACAGCCGTTCTGGCACGTGCTGCAGGATGCGCGCGATGGTGTGCCCCGTCTCCGAGCCCTTGAACGGATTCAGGCCGGCCAGCATTTGATAGAGCACGACCGCGCACGCGTATTCGTCGCTGCGCGCGTCGACCGTCGCGCCTTGCAGCGACTCAGGAGGAGAGAAGGCCAGCGTGCCGCGGAACATGCCGCTCTTGGTCTGGAACTCGTCGTCGGCCGTGCGCGCGATGCCGAAATCGGCGAGCTTCACTCGGCCTTGCACGTCGATCAGGATGTTGCCCGGCGAAATGTCCCGGTGCACGACGCCCGCCGGCGAACCGTCGGCGCGCGTGAGCGCGTGCGCGTAGCCGAGCGCGTCGAGCACGGCCAAGATGACGTGGATGGCGTGCCGGAGCGGCATGGGGCCACGCTTGCCCTTCACGTAGCGAAGCCACTGACCCAAATTGTAGCCGTGGATGTACTCGAGGACCATCACGTGCGAGTCGTCGACTTCACCGAAGTCGATCACCGCAACGATGCCCGAGTGCTGCAATTGCGAGACGATGCGCGCCTCGCGCGCGAACAGCTGCGCGCTCTCGCCTCCCGTCGCCAAAATCGTCTTGATCACGACCGGCTTGGCGAAGCCCTGCGCGCCCTCGATCCGACCGAGGTGGACGACGCCCATTCCGCCGCGGGCCAGCTGCCGCGCGATGCGATAGCGTCCGAGCAGCACGCGGCCCGAAAAAAGGTTCGTCGCTGATGCGGGACTAGAGTGCACTGCGCCTCAGATAGTAGTGTACGCCACGTTGCGGCTGGGTGAAACGAATGGCCAGCGCCTGGTCGGAAGGCGCGCTGACGGCCATCGAGAATCGATTCTGAGCGTCCTGCTGGAGTGTTTCTCCGCCCACCGTCACGACCGAGCCTGGCTGCGCGGTGCCGGAGACGAGCACGCTCGAGCCGGGCGCGAAGCTGCCATCCGCGGGCGACGCGATGCTCGCCGCGGGAGCCGCATTGTCGAAGCGGATGACGACGGTGGTCTCGCGCGAACGGCGGCCAGCCGCTTGAAAATTGAAGGTGTGTTGGCCTTCGCTGAGTGAGCCCGATGCGAAAGAATAGCGGGGACTGTTGGCCGTCAGCGTCTTCGTGCCACGGGGCGAGCTGACGGTCAGGGTGTAGCTGGAAGCCGCCGGCGCGTTTGGCCACTGGATCGCGATCTTCGGCTGCAGGCTCTGGTAAAGAACGGTGTAGCGCCGTCCGTCCGCATCGACGTTCGTGAGCGGCGCGGAGGTGGCCAGCCGTCTCAGGCCCGCGTCGGGGACGATCGAGATCGTCCCCTGACCGATCTGATCGCCCCGCGCGCCTCCTTCATCGAGACAATGGACGACGTAGCGATGCGCGCCGCTCTTGAGCGCGACGCCGATGCGACTTTCACCGACTCGCTCCTCAGGACGAGCGCGATTGCCATTGACGCTCAACAGCGCGCTGCCCTTGCAGCGCCCGCCCGCGAGCACTCCGACCGCAGTGGGCGGCCGTGGATCGTGGATGATGATCGATTCGCCCGCGCTAATCGACAGATCGACGCGCTCGAGCCCACGCTCGAACGAAGCGCCGAGTTTGTCCAACGCAGACGGGCTCGCGGCGGAGGCTTCCGCGGCGGGCCCCAGCGCGGCGGCGCCCGCCGAAGCGGCAGGCGCGGACGTCTGCCCTGCGGATACACGACGGAGCTCTCCTTTGGTGGAGATTATTTCCACGGCGTCCCCGACTTGGAGCTCCCAACGTCGGCCGTCGCGAGTGATCTCGGCCGCGCCGATCGTCACCTGTAGCCGCATGGCATCGCCGTCTTTGGCCAGCCGTGCGTGACCGTGGGCTGACACGCGTACCGTGCCGAGCTCGGTCTCGAGCTCGAGCGTGCCGGACGCGGCGTCGAGCGTCACCTCGCCCATTTCGAGCGCAACGCGCGTGCGCTTCGAGTCGGACGGGCGGGAGAGGAAGCGAATCAGCGTGTTGGGTTCGAGCGAGAGCTGGTGCGCGCTTGCCAGCTCGAGGGAGGCGGTCGAACCAGATCGAGTGCGGATGGCATCGCCGACGACGAAGGTGGCCCCGACACTCGCCCCTTCCCAAGCGCCTACGGACGACTGGTGATCGCGCGCGACCTGGCCCACGAAGCCGCGCAACGTGGCCACGACGTTCTGCTGCGAACGACAACCGCCGAGCAGCAAGGCGAAGGCTAGCAGCGCGCACAGGAGGCGCGCGCTGCGTGCTCGGTCGCGTGAGGCTCGCGCCGTCATTGCTTCCTCGCCAGATCGACGTTCAAGACCACGACGCCTTTCGGCTCCACCTGCACGCGGCGACGCTGGGTGACGTAATTGTCGGCCTCGATCACCACGTCGTAGCCACCGGGCGGGAGATCGAGCTGGAAGCTGCCTTGGTCGTCGACACTGGCTTCGGTGCCCACGGGTTCGACGCGGACGCGAACCGCGACGGCCTTGCCGTCGAGGCTGCGGACGACGCCTCGCAGCTGGCTCGGCGGCGGCACGGCGACCAGCCGCAGCTCGAGCTTTTCGGTGACGCCGGCCTGCAGCTTCACGGGCAGCTCGCTGGGCTCGAAGTTCGCCGCTTCGACGCGAACGAGCAGCTCGCCGGCCTTGGCGTCTTCGAGCGTGCAGTGTCCGGCAGGATCGCAGCTGAGATCGCGACGCTCACCGGCGACGATAGCGAACGCCGTCGGGCTCGTGACGGGTGCTCCTTGGTCATCGTTGACCGTCAGCTCGAGCCGCGAGCTGAGCACTTGGATCGGCGGCGCGGGTGGCGGGCTCGGCTTCTCCGGGGGCGGCAGGTGCGGCAAAAACTGGTAGCGAATGCTGGCGAAGACGCTGAGGCGCGGCTCGTTCGGAACCAGCGGGGCGCCCGGTGAGAGGTCGGGTTGTTGACTGAGCGAGCCGACCGCCATGAGCTCGAGGCTGAGGCCACGAGCCACCGTGCGGCGCGCCCCCACGGCTACGCGCAGTGGGGATTGGGAGAAGGCCGGCGCGCCGCTGCCCACGAGCAGATCGGTGGAGAGCTCAGCCAGGAGTTCGTTCTTGTCCACCCAGACGCCCGCGCCCAGACCGAACAGCAAGGCATCGAAATCACTCAGCCCGAGCGCCAAGCGATCGCCCGAAGAGAGGTTGGCGGCGTCCTTGCCGGCGGCCCCACTGCGATCGAAGCGATACCCGGCCAAGCTCGCGATGCGAACGCGCCCGACGGTCGTCGCCACGAGCGCTTGCCCCTCGACCGACGCGCTTCGCATCGTGGTACTGAAGCTCTCCGCGCCCGGCAGCCGCCCGACGAGGCCGGCGCCGAGCTGCCACGCGCCCAACGTCTTGGTCGCCCGCGCCTGCAGCGCCGTGTCGACGATCCCGCCGCTGTCGTTCGGATGCTGGTCGTAGCGGCTGTCGAACAGGGCGCCCAGGCTGAGCCAATTGACGACGGGCACGGACGCGGCCGCTCGCAGCGAAAGCCGGTGGTACGCGCCGTCGTCCGCGTGCTGCGCCTCCGTGAACCCGTAACCGAGCGTGCCAGCGACGGCTGCGGGCGCGGTGCGAGCAATGCCCACGCGATAAATCCCGGGTAGTGCATCGGACGCGGGGAGCTCGGCTTCCTCCTCAGCGTACGCCAGCGGACAACGGAGCAACGCACTCAGCACGACGCTCGTCACGAGAAGAGAAGACACCGCAGGCGACCGGGTGCCGGTCTGCCGAGTTACCGAGACCATTCGCAATCTCGCTCAGTATACACGCGAAGTGGCCCTGAGAAGTCGGCGCGCGGCGGATACGAATTACGCACACGCACACACGACGCATGGGAGCAGTGCGCATCGAACCCACACCTGTCACAAGCACACAGCACGCACGCGCAGCACGCACGCGCAACCACGCATGACGCGGGTGTAGACGCGTGTGTCCGCGCGCAAACGCGAACGAAAGCGACGGTTATCGTTTGCTACGCGGCACTCCACGAGCAACTATTGTGTAACTATGCCGCGGACTCTGCGGCGACTATTTCCGGTCGCTGCCATCGCTCTTGTTCTCAATGCGTGTCGGATCGGCTACGGGGTGGTTGGTGCGGGCGGCGGCGAGAGCTTCGGGGGCGAAGGCGGCGGCGCCATGAGCTCAGGTGGAAGCGGAGCTGGCGGTTCCCCTGTCAGCGGCGGTTCCGATCCTGGAGGCGCGCCGAGCGCCGGCCTGGGCGGCACAGTCGAAGACGCCGGAGCGCCCGGCATGGGCGGCGAGGCAGGCATCAGCGATTCAGGCGGCGCGAGTGGCCTCGGAGGCACGAGTGGTTCTGGCGGGACGAGTGGTTCGGCCGGCAAGGGAGGCTCTGGCGGGACGAGTGGTTCGGCCGGCAAGGGAGGCTCTGGCGGCACGAGTGGTTCGGCCGGGAAGGGAGGCTCTGGCGGCACGAGTGGTTCTGGCGGGACGAGTGGTTCGGCCGGGAAGGGAGGCTCTGGCGGCACGAGTGGCTCCGGCGGCGGAGGTGCTGGCGGGATCGTCAATCTCGTCGTCACGACGGCTGCGGACGAAGCGGACTCGGGTGCGGTCCCCGCGAGTCCAGGGCAAACCGGTTTCTCGCTCCGCGAAGCGATCACGTTCGCGAATGGCAGCCCCGGCTATCAGTCGATCACCTTCGCTGCCGCGGTCGCCACCATTGGCCTGAACTCGCCGCTGCCGGCCGTGCAGGAGACCCTCGAGATCAAGGGCCCCGTCGTGCTCGACGCATCGGCGAACGCCTCCACCAGCGCCTGCCTGTCCGTCGCCACCTCGAACGTAAGCCTCGACTCGCTCGAGATCCACCATTGCAAGGGCGAGCCCGTGCTGTTTTCTTCGAGCGCGAGCACGGGCAATCAGCTCATCAATAGCTACCTGCACGACAACCAAAAGGCAGCGGTCGTCTACGGGGACGGCGCGCTCGTGTCCGGCAATTTGATCACCTTCAGCGCCGCTGCGGGCCTAGAAATCTTCGGCAAGAATGCCCAGCTCCTGGGCAACAACTCCGCCGCCTCACTCGGTACGAACATCTGGATCCGAGATGGTGCCAACGGCGCGTACCTGCTCGCCAACGTGAGCATCGGCGGCGGTGACGGCATCGGATTCGGCGCCGTGACGGGGGCCACCGTTTGGCACAGCACGATCGTCGACGCGGTCTATTCAGCGCTGAGCGTCGGAACGGCGACGCAGGTCGACGCCCGCAACAACCTCTTCATCGGGGCCGACGCTTATGGAGTGTGGGGCCCGGACAGCGCGTTTTCCAAGCTCGATCACAACCTCTATTTCAACAACACCTCGGGCAACCGCAACCAGGGCAGCTTGGACGCGACTTCGCTCGTCGGAGATCCGCTCTTCAACGACGCGGTCAACTTCGACTACTCGCTCAAGGTCGGCAGCCCCGCCCTCAACAAGGGCTTCAATCTGGGCGTGGATCGAAATGGCGCGACTTCAGGCCTCTACAACGGCAGCGCGCCCGAGATCGGCTGGAGCGAAGCCCCATGACCGCGCCGGCAGCGACGTAGCTTTCGGCTCCTCTCTCGGCTGTTCGGCAAATCGATGTTCGAATTCGCACTCTGATGCCCAGACGCAACACGGAGTTGCTGGCGATTTTCGTCAGCGTGCTCTGAGCATGCCTGTGCGCGAGCGCGAGGAGAGCTCGCACGGCGGGTGGCAATTGCGCTCGGCTCACAGCGGCGTATCCTAGCGAGTCTCTCCCGCCGCGGAGAGGCGTGCACGCTCGCGCGAGGCTCACTTGGGGAGGTGCGCCGAGCGCGGACATGCTCTTTCGAGAAGGAATTTCGAGAAGAAAGGAGCGGCTCATGAAATCGACGACTCAAAGAGGGTTGTGGCTAAAAACGCCGTCGCGAGGGGCTCTCGCTCCACGCACGGGTGTTCGCCAGGCTGCACGGATCGGTGTTGCGCTCGGCGCCTCAGGTTTGTTCGCTTGCGGCTCCGCAGCTGGACCCGGCTCGGCGGAGGAACATGACTCGGCGGAGGTGACCGAAACGGCGCAAGCCGTGCTTCGAGATCGGCGACCGCCCACGGCGCCCAGAAACTTCCGGGTGACGGCGACGACGCCCTTCAGTGCGTCACTGGCCTGGACTCCGTCCACTGACGATTCCGGGAATTTTTCGTATTTTCTCGCCTCGACTGCGCAGGGCGCGGGAACGGTGACGCTGCCGAACACAGCGACTTCGTATGTGTGGAGCAATGGCCTCGCTCCTCGTAACTCCTACACATTCATCATCTACGCCAGGGACGCCGCTGGGAATGCCTCTCCTTCGGTCTCGACCAGCGCCACCTTGCCGCGAGACACGGTTCCGCCGGCAGCGCCGACGGTGTCCGTAACCGACACGGGCTCGACCTACGTGTCGCTCTCCTGGACGGCCGCAGTGGACGACGGACCGTTCCTTTTCTACCAAGTTTGGAAGAACGGCAGCCTTCTGAGCGACGTCGGCAAGAATCGTTCAACCACGATTTTCTTCCTCAGCCCGCAGACCGCGTACACCTTCGCCGTGCGAGCCTACGACTACGGGCCGAACTACTCACCGCTCAGCGCTCCGGTGGCCGTTACCACCGATCCCGTCAATCCTCTCGATACCACGCCGCCCACGATCCCCGGCAATCTACGCGGCGACAGCTTCGGCACTGGCGATGGAGAAACACACCTCGAGTGGGTTCCATCGACGGACGACTTCGATCCGCAAGCGGTCATCCGTTACGACGTGTACGTGAACGGAGTGCTCTCCGACACCGTGTTCGGCACCAGCGGACGCAGCCTCGTGTACGGAACCGTCGGCATCGAAAACCAATTTGACGTCGTTGCCTCGGACACCGCCGGTAACCGGTCCGCTCCCGCCACGATTCGCATCACGATTAACTGAGCTGCTAGCCAAAAGCTGAGCTAGCCAGCGGGTTCGAGGCGGCGGCCCATACTAATCCGCTCTTCGATCTGGTAGCCGAGACTGCGATAAAACGCGATCACCTCCTGGTTGGTTGCACGGATCTGCAAATTCACCTTGGGGCATCCCAGGGCTTGCAGACCCTGCTCGGCGGCCCTCACCAAGCCGGAGGCGAACCCCCGTCGGCGATGCTCCGGCAAGACCGCCAGATGATAGATCCAACCCCGCACGCCATCGAAGCCAGCCATCACCGCACCGACGATAGCGCCGCTGAGTTCCCCCACCAACAGCAGCTCCGGCTGAACCCCGAGCTTGCTCTCGATCAGGAGCTCGGGCGCGTTGCCCGGTGGATCATCGGGAAATGCACGCCTCCACAGCGCGCACAGCGCATCGCTGTCAGCGCGGCGGAAGGCCCGAATCGAGAACGGTGCGGTCGTCGTCATTGGCATTCCAGTTCCACGTTTTCTCCCCCGTCCGCGTCGTACAGCATCATCGATCAGTTCGCTCCGTCGGCCAGGAAAAAACTGCGGGCTGCTCGTACAAGCGGCGAGCGTGCCCTGGCAGCCCGACGTTGTGTTATCTTCGGCTCGCGATGGGCAAGACCAGTCTGGGCCGGTTGGGGCAGTGCTTGATTTGGGTGGGCTCGGCGGCGGCGCTAGCGAGCTGCGGGGACAGCGACGCCTCGACCTCGCTCGACCCGGCCGTGCTCGCGGCGGCGCCGCAGGCGACCAAGGACATCTGTGAACGCACTTGCACCGCAGCAGATCTGGTTCGTTCCAAGGGGTGCGGGACGACTGAGTTCTCCAGCCACTCCGAATGCTACCAACAATGCGTGAACCGTTACTTGAGCCACGAGAAGTGCAAAGAAACCTTCGACGCCGCCAACAACTGCCTGATTGATTCCGGCTGCAGCTATCAGAGCCAATGCACTGGCCAAATCATCGTCGCTGCCGCGTGTTTGCAGAGCGGCTAGCGTCGAGCGGCCCGCCGCGAGCTTGGCTCGAAGCGGGCGCAGCGAGCATCTCGTCCGCTCAACGCTTGAGCAGCAGTTTCAGAGCTGTTCTGCGCCGTCGAGCTTCGTGAGTTGGCGATCGAATGTTCCGAGCGGCAGGTGCCCGGACTTGCGTGCGACTTCGAGCACCAGCGCGTCGGAGAAGCCCAATCGGGTGCGCTTTCGATAGTGAGCTAGGGCGGCTTGCACGACGTCGGGGTCTTGGAGAACCAAGTCGCGATGGTTGAGTAGCATTTCCACAGCCTTCGAAATCTGGGCGTGCCCCAAGCCATACACTGAATCGAGCACCCAGGTCGTTTCGACCAAGACCAGGTGTGAAACCCAAGCCCCGCGCGTCACGAACGACTCGGCCGATGCGGTTTGTTCCGCGTCGTCACGGGTGATGAGTCGCACGAGTACGTTGGTGTCAAGCGCGCGCATGTCGCTTCCGTACGGCGGCGCGAACGCCTTCTTTGAGTTCACTGAGTGAGCGCGAGGCGGGTCGCTGGTCGGCGAACAAGGCGGAGTGCAGCTCTTCGGAGGTGTAGCTTCCCGCACGCCGGACGACGATCTGGTCGCCCTCCTCTTCCCATTCCAGGACGGAACCGGGCGCCAAGCCCAACTTACGCCGGACTTCCGCTGGCACCGAGATTTGTCCTTGCGCGGTCAATTTGGAGGTCGCCAACACCATCCCTAACATTACCCCGGTAATGCTCTCTTCGCAACCCCCACCCGGCAAGGCTTCTAGCTCCCCGGGCTGGAGCTCGTCCGCCCCGAGCTCGGGCGGCGGATGGAGTCGAGCCGGCCGTCGTGCCCATGCTCGCATTCGTTTCAAGGGCGGGGGTAGAGGTCTCGGCGCGGGTGGTTGCTGGTCCATTCCGAGCAATCGGGCGAGGCATCGAGGAGTTGCGTCTATTCGGCGCTGTTTCGCTGACCGATCCCAAATCCCTTCGGCTGCGTACTTTTACGGGAACCTGATCCCGAGCTCTTTCATCTAATTCGCGAACGCGATCGCCGAAGGCTCGGCGAGGAGGAAGAATGCTCGTGTCAGATCAGCGAATCAGTGGCGGTTTCCGGATTGGTCTTGGCCGCGCGTTGCGAACGCGGTGGGTGTGGCTGGTCGCTCTAGCCGCGCCGCTCGCGCAAAGCAGCACGGCCGAAGCGCAAATGGCGGCGGTCAACATCAGCTTTCAGCCCGCGAACTTTCCGTTGCAGACGGGCTACAAGGGCGATCATGGCCAGGTCTTCGGCAGCCGCGGCAATGGCCATAGCTATGGTTGGAACGTCAGCCACACGGGTCGAACGTTCGCGTACAGCGCCCTGCCCGGTTGGGAAAAGACTTGGGGCGCCGCGTGGTCGCTGATTCGAATGGTGCCAGGCCCGAGCACGCGCTGGGAGATTGCCGTCGCGAACGGTAATTATGAGGTTACCATCCTAGCAGCGGGGTATCGCTGCCAAGGACAGCTCCAGCAGATCGCAGCGGAAGGGGTGCTGGTCGTGAACGGCGTGGCTGGTTGGGACTACGATACCTATGTGGGAGGCACTCAGCAGGTCACCGTCCAGGATGGGCGCTTGACCGTCACGAACGGGCCAATGGCTGCCGAGAACTGCATCGATTACATCCAGGTTCGGCCGCGCTGAGCAGCGGCGATATCCGATCTTTGCGACCGGTGATATCCGGACAATGACCGGTGATATCCGGACGTGGTGAGCGGTAATATGGGATCATTACTCGCGTAGATATCTGACTGGCGATATCCGACGTGGCGAGTTTGAAATCGCAATATTGGCACTGTGTGGCAATGCGACACTCGTCGCTCAGCGGATTCACGAGTGAGGTTCACACTCGCATGTTGGGGGTATCGCGGGCGCAGATGTTGCAGCCCGGCTCGCTCCCGCTGTGGGACAAATTGCGAGGGAGTGAAGCATGTCTCGATGGACCCATGCCCTGGTGATGGTGTTGGCGATAGGCTGCGGTGAAGGCGCGAAGGGGACGGCGAGCTCGATCGAGCAGCACGCCGACGCACCGCCGGGTACACGCGACGATTTTCCTGATTCGCCGCCCAATAGCCCGCCGCCGCCCGCCAGCTGCGGCGATCAGAATGGCGGCGGCGATCAGCACATCGACTTCGAAGCCATGAGGGCGGCGAAAATCGCCGAGAAGCCCGAGGTCACGGAGCGTCAACGCGAGCTCCTGTTGGCACGCTACGACTTGAGCAATCGGCCAGCGCGGGGCGTGGTGATGACACGCGGCAAGCCCGTGCAGCAGGGGGTGCGCGTGCTCTTGCCGGGCGTCAGCTGGTCGGAGCTCAACTCGCTGACGCCAGAGGAGATCAAGGATCAGGACTTGTTCCCGTTCGGATTTTTTCCGCTGCCTCACCCGAAACAACCGGAAGGCGGCATGCTCTTCCCGCAATCCACGATCGACGAGCTGCTCCTACAAACGGCCCGGAATTTGACTCGTTTCGATCTGGACTTCGACCTGCCCGAGCTATTTTTGCCTGAGTTTCCGCCGGCCATCTTCCTCACGACCAAGCCGAACCTGGGCGATGTTTCGCAGGGCAAGCTGGTCACGACGGACAACTACTTCGAGCTATTCAAGTGCCTCCTGAACCCGAAACAGCTCGATGGCCTGCGCCTGCTCACGACGCCGTTTCCGCAACAACAATTCAACAACATCGACGATCGTCGCTCGGATCGCCCGAGCCTCGGCGTCGCGTGCTTCGAC
>Ga0247760_1001060_pt1 | contig 27517 bp, 26 predicted proteins | sample UWRJL171409R4_FD_179936 | JGI IMG/M metagenome (GOLD analysis project Ga0247760, IMG submission 179936) | Plant litter microbial communities from Arlington Agricultural Research Station in Wisconsin, United States - UWRJ-L171-409R-4 | ecosystem: Environmental > Terrestrial > Plant litter >... | reverse complement strand
AAAAAGAAAAAGAAAAAGGGGGGTTAACTCTGTGACAAGCCGAAATCCAGCTCTATCATTCAAGATACTGACTTCCCCCGTGTCGTCGGCTGCCGGCTCCGGTCCCGAAGCTCATAACTAGTACCACCATCATCTAACCACGCCCCTTTCTATGATTGCGCGTCTCTAGCGATCTTCATCCCAATCTAGCCAAAAATGAAACTTGCTCCCAAGAAATAAAACAATCTAGACCGAAATTCGGAATCCACTGCTCTCCAGCAGGCTAGTTGATGCCACGAAGCTGAAGCCGCCAAAGGGATCGTCCTTTCCATCCTTGGGGGAAAGGGCACTCCACGGGTCATCGGCTTTGGTGATGACAGGACTGAGGCTGAGTTCGGTGAACTGAGGAGCGAAGTTCTCAGCTAGCTCTGGATCTGTGATCAAAGGCTGGATTGGCGGTTCCAGCTCGCGGGTAGCCAGGCGGTCCCAATCAATATTGCGAAAGAAGCGGTGCTTCTTGATAGTGTAAAGATCCTTGGGCATGTTAGATCCTAGTCGCTTGGCCGGCTCCTTGCGTAGCAGGCGCGTGAGAAGATCCCTCGCATCCGGTCCTAGGAAATAGGGCATGACAAGTTTCTGTTTGACGATATTGTCTTGGATCTTGGCATGGTTCTGTCCGCGGAAGGGCGGGTTGCCCGTCATGAGATCAAAACCCAGCGCGCCAAACGACCACCAGTCGACCGCCTTGCCGTATTTCTTGCCGAGTATGACCTCAGGCGCCATGTATTCGACGGTGCCAAGCATCGAATTGCACTCATCTGGCTCCACAGCCACCTTGGAAAGTCCAAAGTCGGTAAGGAGGAGGTGGCCTTCGAAATCAAGAAGACAGTTCTCGGGTTTGAGATCGCGGTAGATCACGCCCAAATTGTCATGCAGGTGAGAGAGAGCGAGAACCATCTCCGCCATGTAGAAAGCGGCTGTCGGTTCAGCAAACATCTTCTCGGTGTTAAGATGAGTGAACAGCTCGCCACCCTGGCCATACTCTAGGATCAAGTAGAGCTTCTCCTGATCCTGAAAAGCGTAGAAGAGCTTGACTACAAAGGGGTGGCGGTTAACACTCTCAAGAATCTGCCGCTCCGTCTTGGTCTGCTCGATAAGCTTCTTGTGCACGACCAATGACGCTTTCTTGAACTGCTTTTGTGCAAAGAGGCGGCCAGAGCTGCGCTGCTTGACCAACACGACGGTTCCATAGGTTCCTTTTCCAAGGCATCGAAGAGGCTCAAAATCGTCTGCCGTCATCTTATGTTGGGGACGACTTTTGACACTGTCCTTGCCATCTAGGATGGGGCTGAGATCCAGCCCATCAGTCTCACAGGCAAAGTCATTCTCAAGGCTGATTTCATAACTAGTTGTGGCCTCGGAGCTGGTCTCATCACCGCTACCGCTATTGCTTTGTCTGTGGCTGTTGCTGCGAAAGTTCCGGCTTGGTCGGTGGCTGCGATAGACGGAGGTGTCGTAGCGGGTGACGGAGCTCGCCCGCGAAGAAGACGCCGTCCCCGGGCAACTGAGAGCCAGGGGTTCCAGCTGCATGCGCAGTTTGCCGATGCCGCTCATACCGGGAGACGTCACCGGCTTAAGAACCGGGCTGCAATTTGCGCTGACAACATCGTCGACAATGTGTTTCCGGCCACGCTTGATCGGGGTCTTAGGCGGGTACTGGGGAGTCGAGCAGTAGTCAGAGAAATCCTCCTCATCGCCCGACGCAATTGGTGTTCCAAACCCGCGCACAGTCTTGAGCGCGGGTGCCGCGGGGGCAAGCATCGCGTCGGGTGGGGCGGGGCTCGAGGCAACTGGGATAGCGGGGTTTGAGTTCTGAAAGCGATGCTTGCTCCAAAACTCTTCAGCGAGAATGCGAAGGCGGTTCGAAGATCAAGTCAAAGATACGCGCTTGGCTTGGAGAGGGCGTTTCGTTCAAGACTTTCCCCGGCGGCGATGGGGGCAAGCGCGCTGCTGAGTGAAGTTGCTGAGACTCGGACCGTGATGGCTAGAAATCGCACGCATCTGGCACTTGAAGAATGAAGAAGAGTTGTCGGCGCTGTTCGTCTGAGTATGCATTGATGGGGTGTTGTATATCTGCGGGTTTGCTGCGTTTGGGTGGAGAGAAGGGGTGAAGTTGCTGAAAGAAAAAATGGATCAGTGGTCGTCGCCCAAAGTTTTCATGTGTTCGACAGATTGCCTGGTTTTTTTGGGGGGTCAGCCCCAGTCAGCCCCAAAGCGCCTCGTTCCGGCTTGGGCTGGTTCCGCAACAACGGGACCAGGGTTTTCACCCCGCATCTAACCGCTTCAGGGCATTTGGCATGGATGAGATGCGGCTCCAAACTCGCTGTTTCACTTTGCAACTAGCCAGTGACAGGCCCGCATGACTCTTGTGCAGCTTCCTATGCTTCCAGTGTCACTGTCCATGGTTTTCATTTCCTCCAGCTACTCACTCCAGCGGATAGTTCTGTTTTCGGGGGCACGGGACACATGTCATTCAGGCTCCAGGCGAGGAGGAGAAGGCGCCGCAGAGCCCGAACAGGCCACCTTGATGGTTGGGCGGCACCAAGTCACTCGCCAGGTGGCTTATTTCTTACGCTAGTAGTCATTAGCTAGTACGTAATCAGGTTCTGGGCCATTCATATGGGGGCCACCGTGAAAGTTGGCATTAGTTATTTTAAGGTTGAGGGTTAGGGTTGCGATTTTGTCCCAAGCCCTGAAACAACATCACCATGATGCTCCAGAGCTCAAAACAGGTAGATTCAACCCCACCAACGGCAATCCAGTCCCGCCTCAGGAGTTAGAACCCGATGAAACACAGCATTTACATCACGAGTAAACTGTAGGAATAAAGATGCACCCGTCGCGGAGGGCGTACGTGGAGGAGGCAGAGTCAGAGGTGAGCAAGTACAAGCAAGCACCTCGGCAGCCAAACGTCGCAGCAGCTCAACAGCACAGAAGGACTGACCTGCGCCGTCTACAGGATCGTGGCCTTGATCTTGATTCAATTCGTAAGTTTCTTTTGCCCCAACCGGTCACCAATAACGTGCCCTAACCCGAAACCCCATTCAGCAATCGATCGCGACTACGATATCCCAGGTGCCGGTGCCGGTATTGCCCCAGAGAAAGCTTCAGCGCTCCTCTCACAGTTCGAAAGAAAACGATTAGCGTCTACTATTGCCGTACCAACAGATGATGGCCGTGTGCGCGCCAAACTCCGTGAACTTGGGCAACCGGTCACATTATTTGGAGAGGGTCCCGGTGATAGACGAGACCGACTGCGAGAACTCTTAACGGAACAGCATCAGATTGCTGGGCAGGGCGGGGCCGACGTTGATATGAAGGATGCTGACGAGGAGGCAATCGAGGCTGAAGAGCAAGAGGAGGAATTTTACTCCAGGGGAAGTTCTGAATTGCTCCAGGCAAGGATAGACATCGCGCAGTATTCAATCCCCCGCGCAAAGCAGCGCATCGCGTTCCAGAAAAAAGAGGCTTCGATACCATTGCGGACCCATATAAAATTTCGGAAGGAGATCAAGGATAGACTCAAGTCTTTCGAGCTCCAGGGCAGTCAAACGGCCGGAGACCGCCATGTCAGCATGACAAGACTCTCGCCAAATGGCCAAATGGTGGCGACAGGCAACTGGGGTGGACAGGTCAAACTCATCGAGGTCCCAAGTCTCGAGCACAAGATGACGCTCCGAGGGCACACTAGCAAAGTGAGCGGCATTGCTTGGATGCCAGGGTCCACGCTGCCGGAACACAATGTTTCGGCAGACTCGGTCAATCTGGCATCTGGAGGCGCGGAGGGTCAGATTAACTTCTGGTCTTTGACCCAAGATACCCCCATCGCTACACTCTTGGGGCATGCCCAGCGGGTTTGTCGTGTGGAATTCCACCCTTCAGGAAAATACCTCGCATCCGCGTCTGAGGATACCTCATGGAGACTTTGGGACGTCGACACAACCACGGAAATACTTCTCCAGGAGGGTCACTCACGCGGTGTCTACACTGTGAGCTTCAACACCGACGGCTCACTTCTCGCAAGTGCAGGCTTAGACAGCATCGGCCGCATCTGGGACCTGCGATCAGGGCGGACGGTTATGATTCTTGATGGTCATCTGGACGGCCATATCAAGCCCATCTATGGTCTGGATTGGGGCTCCGATGGCCACCGGGTCCTTACAGCTTCGGCTGATGGTTGGATCAAATGCTGGGATGTTAGGAAGGTGCAAAGATCGGGGGGGATTGGCGCACATACGAGTGCGGTGGCCGATGTAAGATGGTTTAAGGGTCTAGATGATCCCCTTCAAGGTGTACCACCTGGTGAGGATGACAAAGGCATGCAGATTCCCAAGAAATCAGGGACGTTCCTTGTTTCGGCAGGGTTTGACCACAAGGTCAACATCTTCTCGGGGGACGATTGGGCTCTTGTCCAGTCACTGAGTGGGCACACAGGTCCGGTTGCAAGCGTGGATATCAGCCGAGACGGGAAGTGGATTGTGAGCGGCGGCCACGACCGGACGGTCAAGCTCTGGGGTCATAATGATTCCTCGGGCCTCTACGATGCTTAGTTTCTGGCGTGTTCTCTTGCAGTACCAAACTAGATATGGTCAATCGATTATCGGGGTGGATAATTGACTCTGTGCAGTTGTCGCATTGATACCCATAAATTCCGATTGAAGACAGGGGTAGCCGCTGAACAAGCCTTGGCGTGGGCGGCTCAGGCCTGCCACGTGATCTGGCCAAGAACAAGAGGAGAATATGCGCGGGCCATTGTGCAGCTTCGTTTGCCGATAAGTCTGCGATAATGGATTGCAGCTGGGTTTGTGCCATTACTTCATTTTTTTCGACGGAACCTGCAACTGGTGTCTTCCACCATCGATCGCATTCCAATGAGCCCATGAGCTCAGCTCCACCAGTCCTTATCTAACGGGCGCAAGGGCAGGATCACGCGCTTGCAACTGCCTGGGCTTCAATTGCCTGTCATGTCCAACATCGACCGATACCGTCCTGCGCGAGAGGGCTATCAGCCTCCCTCTCTTCCCCCAAAGCCCCCGCCGAGCATGATCGATCGCCCTTCCAAATCGCCGATGCGAAGGCGCGAGGTGCCGCCTGCCGTTCCGTCACCACCAGCCTACAGCTTGAGGACATCCCCACCGCGACCGCACTCTCGACGGAGCGCGCCATCGCCCGCCCACTCGAGCCCCCGCCGATCACAACAACCCCGACCTGATCAATGGTTCTTTATGTCAGATGAAGTTCTCAGCACACCCAGCATAATCGATGGTCTCTCCCCGGCCGAAGAAAGATTACGCAGAGCGAAGGGAGTCAACTTCGTCTACCAAGCAGGCATCCTACTCAGCCTTCCGCAAACCACTCTCTGGGTTGGCGGTATGTTTTTCCATCGCTTCTACATGCGCTACAGCATGGTGGAGGAGAAAGGCGGCATTCATCACTACGTAAGTAACCCTATTTTTTTTCCTCCAGTCTACGAATGCACAAGCTGATTAAACCCTCTTGGCGTGACAGAACATTGCCGCCACTGCACTCTTCCTCGCTAACAAGACAGAAGAGAATTGCCGAAAGACAAAGGATTTGATCATTGCTGTGGCCAAGGTGGCACAGAAGAACGCGAAGCTCATCATTGACGAACAGAGCAAGGAGTACTGGCGGTGGCGTGACAGCATCCTGACCTACGAGGAGCTGATGCTCGAGATACTCACATTTGACCTAATGATCGAAGTACCCTATCACCAGTTATACGAGCAGCTCGAGCAGCTTGAGGTTATTCATTCAAAGCCCATTCGCGACGCTGCCTGGGCCTTTTGCAACGACGCATGTCTCACGGTGCTGCCGCTGCTGATGTCAGCGCGCGACATCGCCATCAGCGCTATCACATTTGCCACGACAGTTACACATGAGAAGATCAACGATGTACGAGGAGAGGCGTGGTGGCGCTTTCTAGATGGGAACGAGGCGCTCATCTCCAAGGCCATCAATGTCATGGTCGAGTTCTACACAGAGAACCCGCTGCGCAAAACTGATGCGAAGTTGCCCGGGTCGCCTGAGTTCAATCTTGAGAACACTAGAAGAAGGGGTGAGAACATTGAAATAGATTCCAGTCATGGTGGTACTCCTGGCACAGATCGCGGCACGCAAAGCCCACGTTTCATGCCAGCTCGGATCAACGGGAAGGCGGAGAATGGGGATGCCCCAGAAGGCGCCACGATCAAGAAAGAAGATCCAGGGACCGACACGAACTTGGTATCCATGAGCCTCGACATGGCTTCTCAAATGAGCCGCGGAGACTCGGATGTCGCTCTCAAGGCTGCCGCAAATACCCTCTCAGTACATGAAGGGACTGCAAACGGCGGCGCCGCAGGGCTTCGTTCTCCTATTTTGCCGGGCTCGAAGCGCAAAAGTGTCGACATGGATATGGACTCGGACGGCGACAGGGAGAAAAAGAAAGCAAGAACAACAGACGAGGACGAGGGAGAAATTAGATAGACTTGCGTAGTGTTGTATTGAGACTCCTGGTCTTGGTGGGCGGCGTCATTTTTCTTCCATAAGGAGCAACAGAGCGACTTCCAGAACGGCGTTCGGGGCGGCGGAATTACGGAAGCCGGAGGTTGATATCTTCATGATCTCGATGCCTGGAATAGGTAGTTTGGGGACCTGTTATGTTGGGCAGGAGGGCCGAAGTCTACGGGCAACGGCTTGAACTTGTTGGTTTGTAACTATAGCACTTACGCCTGCGCACTCTTCATATGTGGCAGTGTCGACGAAAGCGAACGCTGATCAGATGAATCGAGGATTGATCACTGAGAATGGGAAAGATTGCCTACTATGTTTGGGGACTGGAGGCAAGCCGCACAGTGTACACCATTCTACGGCTTTTCTTTTTTTAAATAAAAAGCTGCCTGACAAGGGCCCCGTTTGATAGCTCGGGCGTAATCTCCTTTAAGGATCAAGAAGGTAAATACACAGAACTTTTCGCCTGAAAGTGAAGCGTATATAGTTCATTACCTGGGGGCCTAGTATGTATTCGTCAGGGAAGTGAAAAGTCCTATTTCATAAAAAAGCCGTAGAATGCTGTACGTCCTCGTCTTTTTTCCCCAGCCTAGAACGGTGTACAGTGTTTTTGGTCATCACGGTTCCTCGCCAAAAATAGGTCGGGGAAGACAGGGGAACGCAGACTGAGAAACGCAGACGTGATTTTTGTGGCGCACAAGTCATCCTTCTGCAATCGAAAGACGAGCTTAGGATTTCACAAAGAGTTTTGATTGGCCTGAAAGCTTTGCACCAGTCTATGGAAACAATAGGTGCGGGTGACCACTTGTTCTTGTCTCTGAGCTTCCAGTCCAAACCAAAAGAGGTTCGCCGGAGGAGCTCCCCGCACTTTCCGTCACGCCGAAAGTGTCCAAACGTGATGCAATGCTTTTTCACTTGGTCCAAAACCTCCAGGTGCGTAAATATATTATTACCCTGTTCATCTCTTTCTTTCTTCAAGCCATCCTCTGCTATTCTGGCGGCATTTTTTCTTGCGTTTTCTCCCGTGCATCCCCGATCATAAAGCCATGGGGTCTACCTGGGTTGATACCTCACGGGTGATAACGGTGCTGATTACTGGGTTTGCAGTAAGTTTGCCGCCTCCACCGCCGTCTGGCCCCGTCTCATTTCCTGCAACGCCGTTACCGTTCTCAACACCACATTTGTATCCCGCTACGTTTCCCCAAAAATGCTGAAAATGGTCCTCCAACGCCCGCCAGCCCTTCAGAAACGAATACCCCGACAACCCCTCCTGGGAAATCGCCCGGTCCCTCCCCTCGCACCTACCACCCCCGCCAGCCAAAGCCCGGACGAGCAAGGATAAAGCCAAGGATAAAGCCAAGGACGCCACCGCTGCCTCCACCCCGCCATTATTACCGCCGGTGCGGCTACTCGTGCACCCAGAGCCTGTCAAGGTAAGCTACCAAGCGGTGCGGTCGCTAGTGCCGCAACTATGGCACGTCGGAGAGGATGATGTCGCTGCGGGACGTCCCAAGGTGGATCTAGCGGTGCATATCGGCATGGCAGGACCGCAGCCGAGGTTTTCGGTAGAGCGGCGGGGGCATCGGGATGGGTATGCGATGCGTGATGTGGACGGTGAGTTTTTGAGAGATCAGGAACGGAGACTGAGGGAGGGAAAAGATTGGGTTTGGGCGGGGTTGCCGACGGAGCTAGAGACGGAGGCGGATCTGGACGATGTGCTGAAGAGGTGGGAGGGGTATTGTCCGGTGAGTTTTTTTCTTTCTCCTTTCTTTCGGTCTGGCTTTTGGCTCTATTCCTTCCGGCTGCATGCCCGGTCCGACCGGCCTCACTGACGAGATGGATAGGACGGTGTAAATGTCAGGATCTCGGAGGATGCCGGCCGGTATCTCTGCGACTTTATCTACTTTTCAAGTTTGGCACACTTGGAAAGGGCTGGACAGAAGCGCAATGTTGTGTTTCTTCATGTCCCGTGCGAGAATACGGAACAGAACTATGCTACGGGGAGGGAGGTGGTTCTGCAGTTGGTGCGTTCCCTTGTGGAGAGCCAGTTGGCAAGGGAGGAGAAACTCCAGCAGCCAGGGAGGAAGGGAAAGTGATGGGAACAAAAGGGGATTGCTACAATATCGAGTGGGTTTCCATATGCTAAGGAGAAGAGGATGGTCTAATACTTGGTTGTATGTCCTCCTGGCAGACTTGTCATGCGCTCCGAGAAACTGGACGGTGGGAGCTGAATAAATGATTTACATTTACTCTAGCCTCGAGCCGGATCAAGCTCTGCTTGTTGGGTATGGTTCCCGATATTTTGCCATGGGACACGTTGGTACTCAAGTAGAAAATGTAGACTGTCTGAGCCTGTACTGTGTATGGCTAATGTTTTGCTGACAGACAGCACACAAGCAATGTCCAAAGCATGGTGGCTATCCACACATTGTGGGTGGTGTAGCTGATAGATGAAGATCCGACAGACAAATAAGTTCCATATTAAAAATACCATACCTTCTAAAAAATGAATCCAAGTCGTTTCAGGCACCCTCCAAGCTCTTGCGTTTCTGCTGCGCTGCACGATCCCTGGTTTAATCTCGAGCCGCGACCCCTGTTCCCGGTATGGACGCGCTGCTGGCGTTGGTTAAGTCGGCGTCCCGTTAAGTCACGTAGCGGTGGTGCCGGAGCGGTGATGCGCTATAGCAAGAACGTCGCTGAATTAGGGAGCCACGCTTTCGATCATCATTCCACGGGTTTTTAGACAGTAATCTCTTAGTACATAACAAGTGCCGGTTTTGGACTCCCAACCTAATCCAAGGCCAAGAGACAGTAAATACCGGGAATGCTCATAGTCAAGCTGAGCACATGAGGTGTATTGTTACCTGGGGCCGTGGTACCGGACAAAGTAGAGAATCGTAAGAAAAGCCATGGAATGGTGTACGTAGTATTGAGGTTGGTATTAACAACCTGGTTGGAGAAGTGTAGGCTGCGCCCCATGCCCCCAAACCTCCAAGAGGTTTCGTTGCCGTTCTTCACCGTAAATAGACAGCCCAATGGTACGATCGTAGTTAGTTCCATGTTCGGCATTCCAGTTTGACCCCACGTTTCGCGTGAGCGGGAGAGGACGAGGAAGGGGGAGGCAGAGGCAGAAAGAAACACGGCAAGTTCGTTTTCAGTGTAACGCATTGCGAGGCTATCCACAGTTAAGGTTGGCATCTGGTGAAAACGCCGCCAAAGACGGTGGGACAGTGTGGCTCCAGTGGTGGTGGCGATGGAATGGAGCGACGCGACTTAAAGTCTTGCCCGAGCTGGTGCCTCGCCGAGGTTCTTGTCAGGAACAGCTCCACTGGTGAGTTAGCTGAGTATTACCATCCAGGTATCCAGGAGCCGTCTGGCTTGGGTGGTTGTTCACTAGCGTTACGAAGTAGTGACTATACAAGTGCAACACCAAAACTCCCGGGATGTGTTCGGGTACCGTGACCTCACTTGAGCGAGCGTTGATAACAAAATGCCGATGTCGAGTCGGTGAATAACCTAACCAGAAATAAAAGAGAGTGATCAACAAGAACCTGGTCTCGGATCTCAATAATTCCCGACGAGAAACAATGCAAACTTGCATGTTGGGAGAAGAGCTGAGAATGAAAACAGGCGGTACCTGGTAATGATGCATTATGCGTTTCTCGGCGCTGTTTCGCTTTGAGCCATGAAGTCGCCGCGAACGCGACCGTGTTTCGCAGGCTTTCGCTTCATCAGGGGCAAAAAATCCAGGTTCGCCCAGGGCGAACGTCACAGCGGGTGGGGTAGCTGCACTGCAAAAGGCGTTTGGGCGCCCCTGCAAGGGGCTCCCGTCCTCCGGGTTGCTGGCTCGCTTGCTTCCCCTTGTCACCGTCACTTGCAGACGGGGAGAGTGAAAAGGGGGGTTGCACCCTCGCCTCATCGCCGACCGGGTGGTCAGTGACTTTGTAAGTTACAAAGTTGGGAGGGTCCGTCCCTCTTTTGTTTCGTTTCTTTTCTGTTTCTTCTCGAGGAGTTGATCTCTTTCCGGGCCGTCGTTTGGAAACTCGTTCAGTCGTTCAGTCATCATGAGAGGGGATCTTCGTAGCAATAACCGGCGGGCGGCGGATCCGTAAGTGTTCTTCATTCCGTGCCTACCTACCTAGTGCGCAGTAGTAACCTTTTTCTCTCAGCGGCCCGGGGATGGAATCCGAACAAGTGACGGTCCTGGTTGGCCAGCAGCAGAAAGAATTCTCTCTCAACCGGAAGCTCCTCTGTGAGACAAGCACTTTCTTCCGCAAACACCTCGAGACACCAACCCCGGCGTCCAGTAGCAGTCCTTCAAACTCATCCGACAGTGAAGATGACTCTATTATGTGGCTCCCAGCCGAATCGCCCGACATGTTCGAACTATTCGTCCTCTGGCTCTACCAACGTCGAACATTTCTCGCTCTTGTCGACCAAGCTATCCCCACGGTGCACACAGCACGAGAGACAGCCCTCCTCGCCTCACACCCCAAACTGCAAGCTCTCCGATGGAATTTAGCGCGGCTACACGTTTTCGCCGCAGTCATTGACCTCCCCGCCCTGCAGGACCTTGCCATGGATGCTCTCCAAGATCTCTACCTGCGATGCGACATGGACGTATCTCCTCGCTTCGTCGCCTTCCTCTACCAGGAGTGCGATGCTGAGCATGCCGTACGTCTGCGCAAGTGGGCCGTAGCCATGTTGGCCTGGTCGCTGCACGGCGCCGACCGCGATCCTTCACCTTGGGACCGCCTCTTTGTCGCCTACCCAGCCCTCGCCGATGATTACCGCATCCACCTCAGCAAGATGGTCCAGAGCAAGGCCGACGTGCGCATCAAGAATCCCCAGTTGCGCCTACCCATGAACAAGCTGCGCAGCGGTGAGCGTTTCTTTGGCTTTCGGTTATGCTCCTTCCACTCCCACCGTGCCTCGGTCGGCGAGGCAATGTGTCCGCATCTAGTGGACCTGTCGTTGCCGCTCAAAGCGCTGTCGCCAAGGGCGAAAATGGCAGCAGCGACAGCAAATGAAGAAGTTTCAGACTCAGAGCAGACTATTTTGAGCCCGGTAGGGGAGCAGGATCTGAATGTCATGGAGATTTCATTTTTGGATCTGTCGTGATGTTAAGCTTGACAAGAAGGAGTTGGGAATGGTATGTGTGTTATGCTACTTTGTATAATGACTGCCTCGCGGCATGTGGGACGTGTAGGATATGAGCTTATATGACACGACGACCTCACTTTTCCTTTGTCGCAACATGGTACGGGGTAAACTGGGTGGGGTAAACTGGTGAGTAAGGGATGGGAAATGAGTGGATAAATGGATAGGGAGGGTAAGGTCAAAGTGTTTGTATAATTTGCGGCTGATACGATTAGCATAGCCCGTAGAGAATGATAGAGTGGTTGATACCCATCAATGCATTGGCGTTCCATTTGCCGTCTCCGTTACTATCTCTGTTGCTACCGTTGCTGTTGTCATTATAATTGTTGTTCAGCCTGTCAGGCTCGGAGGATTGTTAGTGTGGGACTTACTGGGCATTCAGCGGAGGGTTGTGCAACATCTGAACAACCGGGAAGTTTGTTTGCGAGTGTTCAATATGTTTACTTTTCAAAACCTTCAATACTTAGGTTGGTAATGGGGAAAACACCTTAGCAGGTTGGCCCTTGGCTGCCTAGGTACCTAACCAGGGGCTGCCAAGTTTTCCAGTACTTCGCAAACAATCTTCCAGCAGTCAGATTGTAGTAAGTTCGGTATGTGCCCATCGCCAACACCAATGTCGTTAAACTGGAACCAGTTAAGCAGCATATGAAAGGCACGATACAAAGGACCGTCATCGGAATAACCAGAGCCCACTACATTCCCTTAGCTCGATAAGGTAGGTAGGTACCCAGACTCTTTAGAGCGGACTAGACAGATCCTTCGCTACTCTATTAGACGTCCATGCCACCAGCTTCTTCCAATTGGTGGACCTACGTGCAGCCAAAATCATTCAGACACAACGCCCCTTCATGATTGAGACTCCGTCTAAATTGACCTGCCAGAGGTGGATAGATTCGTGCTCTTTGGCTCCCAGGCGGGCAACTATTGATTTCCACACAACTATATAGTTACTTCTACCAGGACGATTTGTGTCGGGCAACAGCCAAGGTAAAATTACCTGAACAGCGTCACCGGTAATCACGTTTACGGCGATGCCATCCTCTCCATATGGCTCTGCGCAGGGTTAAAACCCTCTTGTCGAGTTCACGAGGTAAAGGCTCAAGGTAGTTACATGTAGTAAAGAACTATTGAGTGGCCACGGCAAGGCACCCTGCCTGCGTGAGATATAACGCGAAGGAATGAACAGACTGATATTATCAAGAACTTATCATGAACTTTGAACCCTTCAAAATGTGAGTAAAGGTAAGCCAACCGTCCAAGTGAAGAGGAAACACTTGGCTCTGCCAGTGTGATAATGATGGAAATGAATGAATGCCTCACCAAACAGGAAACTTTTACAAATCTAGACATGCGCGACTCCAAACACTTCACCTTCAAATTGTACAACCATCACTAAATCTATTTCTGCAATTCAATACTGTCTTTGCCATTTTTCTAGTCTCCCCCTTTTATATGTAGATAAAGGAGATCATGTCTGTCTTGTTTCCGCGACGTCTTTGTTAGCTGTGGTGATCATCAATCATAGCCCGCTGTCCGTCTGTCTGCCAACACACCGCTAGCCCGAAAGGACATCCCAGATCATGTCACTTCATGTCATCCGATCATTCAATTCCAAACCGAAACCCAAGTCGAACCCAAGTGTGAAATGGAAATCATCGAAATTCAGTCCACAATCTCGAACGAGCTACTAACAGCCCCTGTCGCATCCCCGACCAGCCATTGCACATCGTCAGCGTTCAAGGATGTCTTGAAGTCCTGTCCGTCTGTTGCGCCGAGCACCTTCACCGAGACTGTTGCACTCGCTGAGTTGTAGATGATCGCGGCCCGAATGGCCCCCGCCACAGGCCGCTCGAAGTAGTTGGAGTCACCACCCTGGAAGACGGAGTGGAAGGTGGACTTGGCTTTGGTACCTCCTGAGTCAAGCACCTCAAAAACGTCAAACTCGCCGCAACCTGTAGCCCAGCAGTTGCACCTGTGGTATTGTGCTGTCAAGGGAATGCGAGCGTTGAGCATCCACACGGCTGGCATATCGAACTCGAAGCCGCCGCCTGCACCCCCATCATGCGGCATGGAGAACTCTACGAGGAAGATCTTGTCGGCTCCACCGAAACCCTCTGTAGATCATGAGTATTAGCACGCTGAATATATCCAGCGGTCAGGAGCCCACTCACTGTAAGCCACCGCGCCCTCCTGAACGTAACCGCAGTCCCCATCGCAAAGCTGATCTGTCATCACGATGACCTCGCGTGACGAGGGGATGGTGGTATCTGAGAGAATGGTAGATTTTTCGGCACCACTCGTGCCCTCGGCGTTGAGATATGAAAGCGTGTTCCCAAACGTACTACCGGCCTGTCAGTGAGATCAGGTGTAGAGAGATCTGGCCAACTTACGATGTCCACTTTCCAGATCCAATGCCGCCAAAGTTTCCGAGGAAAGTCAGGCCCCGAGACTCCTGACGCCTGGCGTTATAGTATCCTGTGCGGGAAAAGGAGCCGATTCCTGTTATGCTTCCGGGATTGCCGTTGCTGGCTGGCTGCGGTGCCTGTGATGGTTGCTGCGGCTGCTGTTGTGAAAGTTGAGCAGTCGGGGCGGTTGGAGCTGTTGTGGCTGCAGGGGCTTCAACCGGCGGAGCAGTGCTAGTAACCAGACTAGGAGCCGAGGTTGGATTTACTCTGGTTTGCTGGTCAGGGCACCAGTCATTGATCCAGGAAACGACCTGGTTGTTGATGGTGGCGGTAACCCAAACGATAGGATCACAGGCTCGCCTCGTCACGTCGGTTTGCGCCATTTGCCCGACAGTGGCCGCATCCTTGGCCTTGCGCAAGTGTTCATGCTGTTTCTGATACGAACCGTGATGGTTATCACCATCGTCGTAGCCACTGGCAGTCAAATTTTGACAGTCCTTCTGATCCTCGATGGCCGCGTCAGTGCGCTTCTGCACAGTGGTCGGCATGTACACTGCTAGCTGCTTTAGCTGGAGGGGGCCTCTGAAATGCAGAGACATCTGGTTCGTTCGTTCGTCAGACTTCTGGATCCAACACGTCTTCTTGTAGGGGTTAGACTCACTGGCTCGTTGAAGGGCGCAAGAGGACCCGAAAACTGCTTGGGGCGGAACTCGCAATTGCCCGTCTGCTGGTCCATCGAAACCACCTCGTTGTAGACTCCCGAAGTACCGACATTCTGGTAGGTGATGCGGTGAACAGGACGACAATACCAGTTACCACTCTCCTCAAAGCTGGACCCCGCACAGAGCTGGCTCGACGCGGTGCCTCTCGCGACCACTGCGGCTCTGGCAGCGACGGCAAAGGCCAGAAACGCGGCAGCGGCTGTAGACTTCATGGTGGAAGTTGTATCTAACTCTCGTTGTTAAGGAGCGTGCGCTTTGCCTTGTATGTGTGCTGAAAAACAATACTTTGCAAAAGGGGTGCCTTTTGCGAATTCTGTAATGATCGATGCTGAGTATCGCAGATTCTCAGATTGACCCGGTGCCCGGAGTAGAAAGTGAGGTTGGTCGGGGTTTTCAAAAAAGGAATGGAAGGGAGGAGGAAACCTGAATGTGTGTCCGGCCGGTGATGGACTTGCGCTTCAATTTCCAGGCGGAATCGCCAAAAAGGGAGTGGCTAGATGAGTTGAGGAGTGCGTTCCGCGAAGGGCAAGTCGTGGCGTGATGAACAGACAGGAGAAAAGGAGTGGACGAAAAAGCGTGCTTTCTCTGGTGCTCTGCGAGCGAGCTACCCCCCTGTCTGCGGTCTTGTTGTCTTGTTCGGATTTAGATCCAGCCTCCCAGGTGTCGACAAGAAGTGGAGTCTTGTGAAGTGGGAATGAAAGAGACAAACAGGAAGGAGCGAAGGGGAAGTTGAATTTGTACGGAGAAAAGGTGGTGCCTAGGCAACGAAGAGAATCAAAGGAAGGTAAATTGAAGGGAAAATCCGGGGCGCAGAATGCTGCAGGCTGCTTCCACAAGAAGAGACAAAACAAAAAAAACATCAACACCTGTACCTAGCTTGTCGGTTTATTTATCTGTTCGCCGCATGCCACAGAAGGTAGCAAACTAACTCAACCTTCTGCCGACGGTTTTCAGGCCCGACGAGGGGTGAATCTGCCCTGGTATTGTCCTACTCTAGGTCAGCTTCGGGAAATAATAGCAACAATCCACAGGCCGCAAAAGGCTGAGCCGCGATTTCATCCCATCGTTTGTACGCAGGTATTCAGGTATCAGTCAGGTACGTACCTCCGCCGCAAGACTTCAGTACTGCTGTATATGTACCTGGGGTGCCTGAGATGGGGGATATTGGTATAATATGGAGAGAATTCCACCTCCCCGGTCCCAAGTCCAGGCCTACTTGGACTATATCTGGATACTCACCCGCGACTCCGCCGCGCGAGCGGGGTGCTGAACCTATGCAGGGAGACAGAGCCTCCCGTAGACCGCACTGCATTCTCTGTAGTGGCTCTGAGTCAGTCACATACCAGCTGCTGGGAGGAATATCATTACCCTCGCTGAGCGAGAAGGCAAGGGTAAAAAGCCCAACACCATTCATTTCCCGACTCCGGCCAGACCGTTCTCGAAGTCATGTTCACTGCCGAGTCAACGATAAACATTCCATTCCCACCTTTCAGCCAAGTCAAGCCCGCTGAGGCGAGAAACCACCCCTCCTCATTCCGAAAATGTCTTCTTGCCCAGGCAGATCCAATCAAGACATATAGATTGGATCTGTCTGGGCAAGGAGTTTATTTAGCCGAATGCACGGAGCCGCTTCGTCGGCAGTCCTGACCCCGCGGGTGTTGGCGAGCGAGCTTCTCGAACTGGCGACCCGCACGGGCGGATCCTCTTATGGTGCCGTGTATAAATGAAGGGTCTCGATAGATAGTTGTCTGCCGGATAGGTGTGGGAGGGCGAGTGAAGCGAGTGACGGCTACATAAGCGATGTGCGAGTGACATGTGTTCTCCGAAAGAAAAAGACCACCAGCGTCCAGTTTTGTTCCTGTGTGCTGTCAAACAGGCTGGTTCATGATTCGGGTATCTAAATCTTGTATAAAAAAAAATCATGTGGGAGTGGCCCTGATTCTCTTTCCTTTACCTCTGGCCTTACCTTGCGAAGTACTCTCTCCCTCATTTCCCGTGGCATTATCTCCACTCGCTTCTCTCTCTTCATCATTATCCTCGACGACCACCGTATCCCTAGCCTTTCGTTTCCTCCTCGTCTTTGGCGCCGAGTCATAAGCCATGACGGGTAGCGCAGTTGACAAGCCCGAGCCACTTGATCCTGATCGGGCTCGCAATTTGTTCACGGCTTCCCTCATACGTTTGCTGCCCTTGACACGCAGTCGGGGAGCAAACGCCTCTTTTGCACCTGTGCCGACACTTCCCTCAAAGTATCGTGTGATGTTGCTCTGTGTACCTTCAACAGCTCGTTTATTCATGTCGCGAATCACTGGAACGAGAACCTCATCTGTGCGTTCTTGACTCCAGCCGATCGTTGCCATGAGAAATTGGCGTAGCCCTTCCAAGTCTGGCACACCCCACTGAAACTTCTCCGTGTTGTTGTCGACTTCGGGCTTGTGATAAGCATCAAAGACAGCAGGACTGGGGAACCCCAGCGGCAGAAAGAGCTTCGTAGCGTGCGATTTGCGAAACTTTCGGCGGAAGACTGAGCCAGCGTCCGCATCTTTAGGGCGGCCACGCTTTTGTACGTCTTCCCACCACTCCTTAAATGTCTCGAGTCCTTGCTTGCCAGGGAATTCAGAAAGGATCTCTAGCGCAGTGACGGGCCCGACACCGGGAAGACCCTCAGTATAGTCTGAACCGAGCAACTGAGCCAGCGCAATGAGCTGTTCTCGCGAGAGTGACAGCTCAGTCTCTAGATCCTTAGCCAAGTAGCACTCGACAAACTTGTTGCTATTGAACATGTTCTTGTAGACACGAGTGCCGCCGAACAGGAAGGTATCCGAATCATCTGTCACAATGCCGTCGACCAGACTGAGTCGCACAAGCTCGGCACATTGTGCTTCAGCTTCCATGGGCGCCGTGATGTACGGAATGCCAAACAAACGGAGCAGTGCTTGGCATTCGGTAACCATGATCTGGGTTACCTCATCGGCATCGCGGCGGTCCTTCTTCTGCTGATTCCGGAGAGCGCGAAGCTCTTGTTCATAGGCTTCTTGGTTCTCTCGTTGGGGCCTGTTGTTCAGTTGACTTGCGAATCTCGCGTGCTCCTCAGCTTCCTGGGCCAACTGCGCCAGTAGTTCTTCTTCCTCCGGGTCGCTAAAGCCATCGAACTCCTCTGGGGCAGGTGCGTCAGGGTCGATAATTCCGTCATCATCGGCAAGAACTAAACCTTTGGTTCTTCTTTGCTGAGCAGGAGGGGTTGTGATATCCCCGAATAACTCCATCTCTATCTGTGCTGCCTCGGCTTCCTGTGTCATGACAGGCGCTGCAACTGGCCGCGGTTGAACAAGCGGTGGCACGTCCTCGAACTCCAAATCCTCTTCCGGAGAGGGGGAACGGCGAGGAGAGATGTCGGATAGAAGAGGGGTTGGAGAAGCGGTTGCCACTAATACGGCTTTCTCCTCGGTGAGACGATTAGCTGCATTAGGTGGAGGTGGCGCGTCAAGTATTTCAATATCGCTATCGTCGCCATTACTTGACGAGTCAATCTCAACAATTTGACACTGCTTTAGGCGGCGAAACTGATCCTCTTCTTCCCTAGCCAGTTCTTCATCTTGTGCACCTATTTCTCGATCCAGTTGTTGCTGCATTCGAAGAGACTCTCGAATGTCGGTAGTGTCTTGTAGCCAAGGGGGGAGCAGGCGAGGTGCCTCGTCGCGCTGCTTGGTCGCATCCTCATCTTCTGCTCTACTAGACTCTCGGAGAAATCCACCAGCCTCGCCTTGTGATTCTGCATCCCGATCATCATTCTCGGTCCCAAACGTCTTCTCCGTTTCCTTCATATTGACTGACGGTGCGAACATGCTTCGCCAGTTCAGCTTCTCGAACGGAAGTGGGCCGTCGAGCGAATACTTCCTGTTGGGCTTCACTGGTGCATGTGCTGGTGCCTTTGCCACTGGTCTTTGTGTGGCTGGCTGCTTCTTCCTCCTAGCAGCTGCAAGAGCGGCCTGCAGGTCCATATCGCTGTCACTACTCGAACTGCTCTCTCGCCGTTTCGCGACCGCAGCATTCGATCTGTTGTTTACGATGTGAGCGACCATTCGCCCACTGGTACTGACAATGGGCTTCGGCGCCTCAACCGCCCTCTGCAACCATGTCGGCGCGGGGACATCCTCGAATTCGTCTGCGGACTCCCCTCCCCCTTCTTTAGTCTTCTGAGTCTCCAACGACAGAACGATGGCTCGGCGAATATCTTCCTGCTCGTCTAGAGTCATCTCATCGCTCTCGAAGAGGTCATCAACGTTGTCATTATCGACAAAAAGTGATTCCTCATTCTCTTCTTCCTCTTGAAGGTCAGCAGCCTGTTGTTGCGGTGGAGGTAGCTTCGGCAGTCTGTTAAGGCCCTCAATTGGTACATCTTCAAATTCCTCGTCCTCAAATTCTTCTTCCTCGTCGACCGCTTGGTACTGGAATTCCAGGGCATCGACATCGATGGGCTTGTGAATGTTGCCGAGATCCTTCTCGCGGCTCACCACACCAAGGGCCCAGCCACCTTCGACACCCTCGTTCTTCACAAGGATATACTCTCGGTTCTTCTCACCCGCGACTCTTGCCCCGTTGACGGCCAACGTTAGGTCCGTACCGGACATGCCTAACTCGTACATAAGCCGCTGGGTAAGGTTATTTCTCTCCTTGACTCTCTCGATTTGGAATCTGGAAAAGGCCATGCGATCGGGAAACATATCGTCAAGCTGCTCTTTACTCAAGCCCATACGGAGCCGGCTTCGTATCCTCGCAGCATTAAGGATATTGTAACGGTCGGCCGGTGGTAAACTCTGGAAGAACTCGCCGTCAAAATCAATTTTACTGAAGTCGTAGAGGTCGATATCCTCGCCGTTGTGGAATTGTCGTGCGTACTCTTCCAGTTCTTCAACACTCATGATTCGTGGGTCATTAGGCTTGCCCATATTCTCGATATTGGTGTGCAGATCGGGGAGATGATAGGCGTCTTGCCTGTGGAAACGCCGGTTTCGCAGCCTCTCCTGGTTCGACATGCCCAGCTCGTCGGCATACACGATCTTGTCCATGGACGGCAGTTTCTCCTGCACCTCTTCTTCTACAACGCCGTTCCGCACAGCCTCATCACGTCGCTTTCGCTTCTCCTCCTCCTCTTCCGCTATCCGGTGCATTTGCACAGCCAGTAGCTTCCCCGCAGTGCGCGCGGCATCTTCGCGGCGCCCTTCCCGTCTTTGACGGCGGCCATTGAGGGTAGCGCGCTTCAGCTCCGGAGCGCCGCCATCGAAGACGAAAACGGGCTGAATTCCGTACCACAACAGCTTGCAGATACGACGGAAGAACCCGACGACATGGCTGTTGCGAAGAGCATTGCCCTCTTTGTCGCGGACGGCTTTGAGAAACTGGTAGATCCAGATAGACGCGTCGACAGCCAAGCGCTTCCGGTTGAGCGTTGCGAGATTCGTCGGTCGCGCGCATGGCTGCACTACAGTCCAAAGGCCGTTAACACCCATGGCAAGCAAGGAGCGGGAACGCGCAGAGAAGAAGTGTGTCTGGTGGATGCTCTGCCTCAAATAACGAGGCGATTCTAGAATCAAGCATCCAAGGAGCCGGATAAGTCCTCACGGTGGATTCGAGAAAAATAGCACTGTCGTCCCCTCACCTTTTTGCGGGCAGGGGCTGTAGCCTTTACTGTGGCAAAGTTAAAAAAGGTCCATGAAGTTTGGACGGTGCAACTCGTCGCTGATGATTCGATCTCCGAGCAGCGGAAGGTCGCCGTAGCTCTTATCTCCGGGTGTCCTATCCATTGGCCTGCTGGCTTCGGGTCGTTAAAGCTTCCCCAGCACCCCTGACCCATATGGCGCCCCGCTACTTGGCGCCCCGCTACTTTGCGCACCACAGCAGTGTAACCCCCACAGTCACGACTGTCATGTAGCGAGCGGTCTCGATATCCACCAGACAAGCTTCGCATTTCTGGACGACTAGGCTGGGACAGATTCTACACTACGCCCAACTACATACGTCGCATGCAGCTCTGCACACTGACTGTGGGGGGGAACGAGCCTCAAAATTATAAGCAAGACGAAGACTCCAACAGAGCTCGAGACGGCCCGAGCCTCAGGTTGTCAACGCAGCCCATATTCACTCGCCGTCCGAGAACCATACTCAATTGTGGGATAGGGGAGTGCAACACTCGGCAGCGTTGCCTGACCGAATTATCACCTACCATGGCCGCTATGGAAAACCTCAGCACCGTCCCCCCCACCAAAGCAACCGCCTACCTTGAATCACTACTCAACAAGAACCTCCGTATAACAACAACAGACTCGCGTATGTTCTGGGGGAGTTTTAAGTGCACCGATTCCGTAAGTCCCGTTTCCCCTCCCCTCATCCAAATCCTTCCTAAAACATTCCGTTCGGCTTCTCCATCAAAGGAATGCAACGTTGTCCTTAAGAACACCTACGAATACCGACCACCGCAACCACCCAAGCCGGAGGAGCTAGCTACTGCGAAATCGATCACGATGGACATGACGTCACGGTTTCTGGGGTTGGTGGTGGTACCGGGAGAGCACATCGTCAAGGTTGAGGTAGAGGAGTTTGCTAGCCAGATGAAAGGTGTTGCTTCTGCTGCTGCTCTGGGGACGAAGGGAAGTGAAGAAGGAGGACACAGTGCGGCGCCAGTTCAGCCTACCGCGAGTTAGCTGTGTTAGGCTTGACGGTGACATCTAGAGCACAAGCTTTGGCATTGTGTGTTGGGAGGTATGGTTCTTTTTTTCAATAAGCATTTGACACCATAACATAGAGCTCCGGGCAGCTAAAATTCCTCAAACCATGCAGGTCGATAACCAACTGTCTTGCGAGCCAGACGTACGAAGGAAGCCGGACAACCGTGATAATGATACATGAAATCATGTTGAGCTATCACCCTGAAGAGGGTTAAGCTTAGCGGTTTTTCCACCGCCGCCAACCATTCAAACCCGTACCCCGCCCATTATCAATTAACCATAACCGGTGCTCGCCGCCGCTTCAACATACGCTGCGACCATCAAGCCAAGAAACCCGGTTCAAACCCGTTTTCTCACTCTCGTTGGAAACGTCCGGAGAAGTGACACCCCTCACAAAGCCTGACCAATGCCACACTAGGCAATAACTGGCTCTTGGTTGCGGCCCCGGCTTTCACCGTTCAAGCCGGTTTCGCTGTCCAGCGCTGAGTGATTTGGGACATCTAGGTCATCCTCGGCTTCTTCGTCATCTTCATATTCGCTTTGATGATTGGCAGGAATCCACGAGTCTCGATCGTTGAGAGGGGCATCCTGGCCAGACAGGTCATGGCCCTCAGTACGGGCCTTGATATTGTTACGGCGGCGTTGTGACAAAGTTCGCGCACGGGTCGAGAGCTTAGCTGACACAGCTGCGTTTTGTGTAACCCAATTGGTGAGGGCATCCTCGCAATCTTGAATAATAGCTTTACTGGCTTCGTAGCCGTCGTACGCCGCGCGTGTCTCGCCAGGTGTCACAGGGGTATCATCAATCAGCTCAAGCAAGTGTTTGCCGAAGCCAGCAATAATAGCCACCTTCTCGCAGTGCTCGCGAAGTGCGTCAAACTGATAAGCATAGGCAGCCTTGATCTTCTCGCGTGTGATGTTGGAAAGCTGGGCTTCAGCGACCAAGGACTCAGCCTCCGCGCGCACCAGTTCTTGCTCGAGAACGACGATTTTAGGAGAACTTGGCTCCTTGTATTTCAGGTGTGCAATCTGGTCGGTAATTTTTTGCTTTCCTGCGTCTTGTCAGTATGTCCAGGGTAGCCGGTGCAGGTTGCGGAGTGTTCTTACTGTCCCGACTAGGTTGCACGGATGCCTCGATATTTCTAATGCTCTTCATCGTGACACGATACTGATCGTACCGGTCGACGTACTGGTCCTCGAGCTCGCCAATCTCGTATAGCAACACGCCCAGTTTGTCGGTGACGTCTGACACATCTTCATCGCAGGCCTCGCCCCAAAGCGAAAGTTGTTGCTGTGGTGTCGCAAATTGTTAGGCTCGATCCTTATCGTGTAAAGGCTACGGAAAAGAAAACACATACAGCTACCTCCATGCGCTCCTTAGCGACCATCTCTAGACTGCGCATGACATTTTTCTCCATCTTAACGAGTTGCGCGAGCTTCTTGGCCAGGTCGGGCCCGAAGGCACCGGCAGTATTGCGTCGGAGAGCATGTCCTAGTCCTCCTGTCAACTCTGCAGCGGATGAGTGCGCTCCCAGGGAGTCTCAAATTCGGGAATCGCAATGAGGAGTTGGAGGGGGCTACTCACCAATTCCACCTCTCCCGAAGAAGCGGCCCGACTTGGTGCTCGATGGTGGAGGAGGGGGGTTCTGCTCGATGTGTTAATTATCTAGTTAATGCTTTGGTGGAAACACAGCGTGGCACGAATCGTAAGTACCTGGATCTGCGAGGCGGTGGGCGCCCTCGTGGCGCGCATGGAATAAGTCCGATGCATTGCGACGGGCGGTTTCTGGGTGCTTTGTCGGGAACCTATCGGGCCGAGCTATTTGATCGCGCGACAGACACAAGCTGTTGGAGGTGGCGGCGGTAGTAAGTGTGATACTTGGCAGAGGCAGGCACAGGATAGGTAAGTGGAACACGGGGATGGCGAGGCTGGTGGGCTTTGCGACAGGCAAGATGGGATGGAGTTTGTCTTCGTTTAAATGCGAACGGCCGTTGCAGGGCGAAGACCCAACCAAATGACGTCGCCGTCTTACGTTTGCCGCTTTTGGTCTGGGATGCTTCTGCGGGGCTGCCTTCCACACCACCACCTTGTCCCCTGTTGTTGCACGTGCGACCAATCAACGAGGAACAGGAATTCGACGCAGACATTTGAGTTCAATTGAACAACTGCGCTTTATCGAAGGCTCTGATTTTGGGACTTAAATAACCTCCCCTGTGCCCTGTATAATAGCCAAGAATAACCACAGACTAGGTATCTTCCCAGCTGTGCGCCACAGACCTGTTGTAAAAACGGCAGACAGTGTCAACAAAATACTACAAGCCCCAACTGTCGTGCAGTCTGGATGGCTTGGCACCATGCGTCCAATCGGCTTGATTGCATCGACTTGGTTGACATAGAATTCACTCGTCATCATTTTTGCGAGCATCAGGTTTTCAAATGAACCTTTCATCCTCGCCTGCCACACCGAGATACCTTCTATCAATATCGTGGTCGGAGCAGAGAATGGCGGAATTTTTCAATGGTTTGCCATTGGCCTCATCAGAGTAGTTATCGTTGCTCTTGGCTCTCTCAAAAGTCTTCATATCAACAATACGCTGATCTTCGGTTGTCAAAACACCTGTTGCCGTTGCACACTCTAGTCGAGTGGGCCCTATGCACCTGGATATTGCTTGCGAAGGCAACTTGATAATTCTACGAAGTATGCACTGATCAATCACTGGGAACTGGAAACCGAGTCCGTCAAATCGGTAGTCATTCTACTAAATAACCTGGCTTCGCGTGCACATGCGCGTTGCCTCACCGCTCTGTCGGGAGTAAATGCAGCCGCAGCGGTCAGGTGGTCAACTAGCATATTAGGAATGCCATTACCTGAAGTCCAGGTGTCAAATTATCGGGTAAGGGGACAGAGTAGGCCGAGCCCTTGGGCTTCCCGCAGCTGCAGTGCCTTTCCAGATTGTCGCGCATGTAGGCTTCGATCCTTCAGCCGGGTCACCCCACTCCAGTCTGGAAGTGAAATGGGAGAACTCGGTCATCGGTGTGGAGGTGTCGCTAACTGGTATTTCTGTGCTGGTGTGTTGATGTGCTGTTGGTGGTACTGGAAACTGGGCACACTGACGTGGAAGTCTACGAAGTAGAGGGTAGTGAAATGAATATCAGTCCACAACCCCCCAATTATTTGGCCAGTCGGTTCGAATACTCACTCCATTTCATTCCGATCTAATTGGTTGCCTGCATCGTGCTCCAGTCTGAGAGCTGAAGCGTTCGGTGTCTCGGTTGCTGCTTGTCTGGCGTTGCGCTGGCTGGGGTAGGCCCCACTTAGCAACAGGAAAGTGAGCACGTGCTATGATTTTGAATCCAGACCAAGAGCTCTTGCCTGCTCCAACAACCTGTCACCCTCAGAAGACAGGTATTGAGCAGTTGCTTCTCAGGCCCGAAAGCTATTTTTCGTGGGCTTCTTCATTGATTGCGCCGCGGAAAATTGGCCCACAGCACCAATACCAGTCGTTGCCAATACCGTCCGAGCGGAACGCCGCATCGTCATCCGCTCCTGCCACCGCGCTTCCGGCAAACTACTGCGACGATCCCCCAACAGCCTCGCCGGTTTGGCAAACCACCAAAAGTCTATCAAACCCCCTACGACCTGGCTCTGGCCACGGCCTCGTTTTCCTATCTCCAGCCTGCCCGCCAAACGGTACAACAAGCCACCTCACTTTGTCCTGGTGGCATCGTCCCCGCTATCTCGTATCTCGGCACCATCTAGTCGAGTCCCCGCCGCGCAGTGGCAAATTCATTCGAAAGTTGTTCGAAACACGCCCCCAACTCGATACGGTCACCGCACCAGACAGCACCGCGATACCAATTTTGCTGTCCAGGCGCCCTAAATCGCACGCTGCCCCTTAACTGGTCGATTTGCTTCGTCGACGAATACACCAGATACCGGTCGTTCGCCTCCCAACCCAAAATCCGTCAACCCCTTCTTGGCACAGCAGACCGCCAGGTTTTCCACTTCCCGACTTAGCTTGCGCTTTATCTCCCCTCGTACGTTATCCTCTCTTTTTCCACACTCGCGTTGCTCCGTATACCTCATCCACCTTTTCCATCCCGCCTCGCGTCCCTCACGCATCGTCGCAGCTGCTCAAATGCCCCGCAAGCGATGCTGACATCATTTACGTTTTTTCGCCTAGGTTTGACCCGGTCTCCCGCTCCATCGAAAGTCCTTCTCCGATATCACCGCTCCTAAAACCGGTATCGGTCGCCGCCTTGTCAATCCCATTCTCCTCCCCTTAGCCTTTGCGCTCTTGCGCACCCTACATCCGACACATTGGGTACCTTAAGTTTTGAAAACGGCGACACCATCGGGACGTCGCACCACCACCGCAACCCTGCTACTTTCCTGTCTCGATCGACTTTACCACCCTCCCTAGAACCGTGGGGCACATCGAGATACAGAATCGCTTCTAGACGGGTGCAGCGGTAGGCTGTGTGGACATTCGAAGGCGATCCTGCCGAAGCCACAAACCTGACACGCGCACACCGTCCAGCCCCTCAACTTGTTCCTCCAGGGTCTCGGCCTCTTGACAACGAGAAGTAATGGGCAACCAAGCATCCAAAGACGCTGGAGGTGGGTCTTCCAAGTCGGTCAGCGCCGGAGACCGGAGTGCTACCGACGCATTGCAATCTTACCCCTCCTTCAGCAAGTCTGATACCAAGGAGTCATCCCGGTCCTTCCGGTCGCTCCGATCTAAGATCCCCGGCTCAGGCAAGACGGACAGTCCCCGAAGCTCAGCCATTCTCGCGAATGGAGACCCACAGGAGAAGTCGGACGCCGCTTCGGTGAAATCGGGCAAAAGTGGAAAATCCCCATTGACGCGGAGTAGTCGTGCCGATTCTCTTCCTCCTCCAAGCTCCCCTTCCTCAATTGACACGGCAACGGCGAACTCTCCGGTGAGCGATGACCAACCACCCCCATCGCCCATCCAGTCTAGCTCTTTGAAAGCGGGACACCATGACGTCTCTGCCGCCCAGGCTAGCGGCGAGGTCGACCATGTGTCGGATCAGCCTCCGTCTGCAACAGGGAACCCAACACTACCTGGGCAACAACCCGGCCAATCCATTCTCGTAAAGCGCGAGAACATGATAAACCCTGTGTCCACTGATTTCACCCCGGAATATTCCAAGGATGATCCGGCTTCCGCTGTCGCGATGAGCGACATCAAGGACATTGATCTTGATGACTTTATTAAAAGGCTTCTCGATGCCGGATATGCCGGCAAGGTTACGAAGAGCGTATGTCTCAAGAATGCTGAAATTACGGCAATCTGCCAACGGGCACGAGAATGCTTCCTTTCCCAGCCAGCTCTCCTCGAGCTTGACGCCCCGGTCAAAATTGTGGGAGACGTTCACGGTCAATACACAGATCTGATCAGGATGTTTGAGATGTGCGGGTTCCCACCAAACTCCAACTACCTCTTTCTCGGGGATTACGTCGATCGTGGCAAGCAGTCGCTTGAGACGATCCTCCTGCTCCTCTGCTACAAGCTCAAGTACCCTGAGAACTTTTTTCTCCTTCGTGGCAACCATGAGTGTGCCAATGTGACCCGTGTCTACGGCTTCTACGATGAGTGCAAGCGGAGATGCAACGTCAAAATCTGGAAGACATTTGTGGACACATTTAACACGCTCCCCATTGCCTCCATCGTTGCTGGCAAGATCTTTTGCGTCCATGGAGGACTCTCGCCTGCGCTTAGCCACATGGACGACATCCGTAACATTGCACGGCCTACTGATGTGCCTGACTACGGACTGCTCAACGACTTGCTATGGTCCGACCCTGCTGACATGGAGCAAGATTGGGAGGCCAATGAACGGGGTGTCAGTTACTGTTTTGGGAAGAAAGTTATTACGGATTTCCTCCAAACCCATGATTTTGACCTGGTCTGCCGGGCCCACATGGTA
>Ga0247760_1001059_pt1 | contig 27525 bp, 34 predicted proteins | sample UWRJL171409R4_FD_179936 | JGI IMG/M metagenome (GOLD analysis project Ga0247760, IMG submission 179936) | Plant litter microbial communities from Arlington Agricultural Research Station in Wisconsin, United States - UWRJ-L171-409R-4 | ecosystem: Environmental > Terrestrial > Plant litter >... | reverse complement strand
AGACCCTCTACATCACACTCTTCGTCATCCTCAACATCATCCTTACCGCCGTCGACTACCGCTCCATGATCCCCAACGCCTTCTACATCACGCAGTACAAAGAAATCCTCAACCACATCACTATCCGCACCGGCGCCTTTTCGTTTGTCCTCCTCCCCGTCCTGCTGCTGTTCTCGTCGCGGAATAATATCTTGCTGTACCTGTCGAACTGGTCGCATACCACCTTCCTGCTGCTACATCGCTGGATAGCGAGGCTGTTCATGGTTCACGTGGTCATCCATTCGATTACGTCGTTTCAGATCTATCGGTTCTTTGAGACAACGCCGTGGTGGTACTGGGGGATTGTCGGGACGGTGTTGACTGTGGTGCTGACCATTGGAAGTGGGCTGTATGTCCGCAAGGCGCAGTACGAGTTGTTTTTGATATCGCATGTGGTGTTGGCTGTGCTGGTGTTTGTCGGCAGCTGGTACCACCTCATGGGGTGGTATGCGTATTTGGGCAAGACAATTGCACGGAAGAATACCCTGGGTTATGAGCTGTGGTTGTATTTTGCGGCGGCAGTGTGGTTCTTTGATCGGCTGGTGAGGTTTGGGAGGGTGGTGAGGTGGGGGCCCCAGAGGGCAACGGTGACGGAGGTGGGTGGGAACCATGTGCGCGTGGATATTCCTGGGGTGAGATGGGGTGTGGAACCAGCGAGACACGCGTTTGTTTACTTCCCGACTCTGAGGCCCTGGACGCCGTGGGAGAATCACCCCTTTTCGGTCGTTCCGACGCGGGTTCTTCACGGGGCGAGAGGGTCGGATGTGAGCGATAAGGGTGGTGACGGGGAGAAGCAACTTACGACCGCATGTACGACGGCGGCCGCGGAGTCTGGGGCGGGTGTCACGTTTTTTGTGAGAAAGTCAGCTGGGATGACGAGCCTCCTGAAGGCCAACGCGAGTTTGTTGACCTTTCTGGATGGACCGTACTCGAGTGGTTCGAAGAAGGAGATCCTTCATTGCGACAGGGTGCTGCTAATTGCGGGCGGCATTGGGATTACCGGGGTGTTGCCGTGGGCCTTCAGCCACTTGAACGTGAAGTTGGCATGGAGCGTGAAAGAGTCGGACCGCAGCTTGGCAGAGGCGGTGGACTTGGGAGGGGTTGCAACGAAGGAAGTCAGAATCGGCTCTCGTTTCAATGTCGAGGAGTTGCTTGCCGAAGAGGAGAATGCTGGATGGGCCCGTGTGGGAATTGTCGTCAGTGGGCCGGGCAGCCTTTGTGATGACACCAGGGCTGCTGTCGTGGCCGCTGGCAAAAGGGGGAAGACTGTGTATGAGCTTGAGGTGGACGCGTACTCTTGGTAAGGCCTATGATAGGAGGGTAACGTAACAAAGTACTATATTGGTGACTTGTACTTTAACGGTGCTTGTGATCGATACCTGAGTTAGGAGCCCAGAACTTTTATATGTTCAAAAATCCTCATGAACGTTAATGTCACCCACAGTCAGGGTCCTGAAACTACAAATATGCATGGAAGCGTACGCGAAATGGCATATGCAATTATCCCCGCCCCCCTCCCCCTCTTACACCCCTGGCAAGTCTGACCCATGTCTCTGAAAAGTCATAGATATATTGGGTAATTGCAGTTACTCTGCTCCCTTGATCTCCGTCACACCCTCTTTGATTTTCAATGTGTTAAAAGCCCCGTTAAACCCACCCTCGCTCTTTTCCTCATCTTTGAAACTCCCATCGCTTAGTTGGTCTTCATCTGAGTCGCCGCTCCTCGTTGATACCGCTGATCGTAATCTGGGATGGGCGGGATCAGCAATATCTAGAACTGCTAAGAGGCTGTCTGGCTGTGTGACGGGGACTGGTTTGGTGCCGCGGGACCAATCACCTGTTCCTGTCCCTTCATGAGCCATCCGTTGCAACTGCAACGTTTCATTGGTTGACCATTCAAGTCTTGAGTACGCGGCTTGTCCCCCTTTGCGCCGCAAACACCAACATAGAATGGAATCCATCGTGAATGAGAGAAGGATGATAAGACATCCTCCAGCGAAGATGCAGCTGATTGCAAGGATGCTGAAAGAGATGAAACCGTCGACACGCACTTTCTGTTCGTCTCTGTCAGCTTCCGGTGGTAATCGTGGTCGAATGAGGAGTATCTAGCACACCTGGTTGGCACACAATTCATGGTCCGTCTCGGTCGTTGGGTAAACAACACCCGCCGCCGACATAAGCCGTAAAATCTGCCGGTCCTTTGGACCAGTGATGGCCCGCAAGAAAGTATCCTGCATGTAGGCTAAGGCAGCCGCATTCCAATGTTGAACTTCAACCTGCCACTGTTTATCGGGCAACGGGCCGAGAATTGGCCCGTTTAGGCTGTCCCGAGCCCTCAGGGCCCGGCTTCCCAGTGCTTCGACAAACCGTTCTGTGCCAACTGCAGCTTCAAACGTAGTCATCTCAAACCAATTGAACCATTCTGCGTCTCCCTCGTCCAACTGCTCATAGATACTGGATAGCGCGTCAATACTACTTCCGACCAGGCTACATTTTCGTTCGCCCTTGACGTCAGTGAAGCAGTACTAGTCCAATTCCTCACAGGCTAGAGGTGATCCAGGCTCACTTTATCTGAGCATGGTTGTGTTCCCCCAGTCACTACCCTTGAATTTGTGAATCTCAGTGACATTTGTTACTCCTCCGAACCACCCATCATTTGTAAGTTCTGAAAAGAGGATGTTGCCTGAGGTCAAGAAAACAACATAGACAAGACCACTATTGTTCTTCGGTCGAAGTTCAGGGATAGGGGTAAAGCTGGACATTTCGGGGTAAAGCGTTTGGTTCCAAAATGTGGCGTAATGCTAGCTTGTGGTGCGTTAGCCAACTAGATACAGCATTGGGGGGGGAATGGCAAAGACAAAGGTGGGGACAGTTTTGGTACATACCGAATGCTAAAATCATGGGCAGTGTCCTGGCCATTACGTGTCAACTCTTCGACGTCCACGTAGAAGTCGTTGGAGAAGCGTGTTGTGTAGTTGAGGGTAGTACTGCCGTTGACATTCTGCAAACCGCCGTAATGGTATGTTGTGTGGGACTGACTTCCTGGCTCATCGTATGTCCTAAATCGAATCGGTAGCCTTCGGTAGCAAGGGGTGCACAGTGGAGCCTTCGCCTGTACTGCATTCGCCGGTTAGGCGGTGTGTTGCGACCAAAGTCAAAGTGGCTGTCGAGAAACCCTGTATCGATGAACAAGTTTCCACTTGAACTTTTGCAGATCTTGGAGTCGGCGAAGGGACAGCCCGCGTTGGTGTCCACAAATGCCGGTGGCAGATCTCTCTTCACGAACGATGTGCTGCAGCTTGCGCTACCGGGTGCCAAATTGTAGCAAGAGCGGGCGTAGTTTTCCGCTGCGGTGATGGCCTGCGTGAACATCGGGCCAACGGTGCTGCCGTAAATGCTCATATTGGTCCAGTCACCGATGACGAAAGCACAGTTCGCTCCGGAGAGCAGAACCTCGGGGCTGCCAAAGATGACGGCACGGGACGAGTAACCACCAGCGAAGATGAAGCCAACGAAGCAGGCTAGAGCTAGTGCAATTAACGACAGCAGTCGAGCCCAGACTCGTTTCGCGTTTCGTCGCCAAGAGATGGCTATGTCGGCAAGCGTCCAGATGGCACTCTCGGGGTTGGGTGAGTTGCGCAGGAAGGCTTGGCGCTGTTGGTGGACTCCATCGGTAGGGCAGTCTTTTGAGTAGATGAAGTGGAGGATCAGGCATCCGATTCTCCAGAAGCGAGTGCCGACTAAGCCGATGAAGAAAGCCAAGAATGCGATGAGCAATCCACTATCTTCGCGAGTGAGCGTCAAAGTCGCGCCGAGCACCTTGCCCCTCGACCAATCAGTCCAGGCACCCACATGGACCTCGTAGGCGGTTGCGGTGTCGGTCGGCATGGTGTTGTCGTCGAGCGGTGCTGATGACAAGGTTTCAAAGACACAGGACAAGAGCAGTTGGCTGGTCCGGAATGCCCAAGTTGAAACCAGATAGATGCGTCGCCTTTTGCGCGATGTGCAATGAATAAAACAATGAGTGATAAGCATTACAATCGTGCGGATAAAGCGGGGCAAAGTTGGGTGATCCCGTCAGTTCTCGGATAAATCCATGTTGAGTATTCATGTTGAGTGATAGCAGTTGGTACCTTTGCATTGGGACGATCTTTCACAAATGACAGCACTTTACAATTTAGCATGTTCCGTCTGCCGCGCGCGACCGCAACGCCCGAGTGGTAATATGTCAAGGTACTGCCCTATCCAATAAGGTTCATGTCTAGGGACGTATCATGTTGTGCAAGGTAGCAGGAGCCTGCATTTTGTCTTCATGCCCTTGCGGATTGCCTTGCCTGTCACAGGAACGCAAACTCCAAATACCAGGACACTTCGCGGTTTTGAAGGTTATGGTACGCCAAGCCCGTTCGGCGCGGGCGCGTCTATAATCAACAAGCGGCCAGCGATGACCTTGTCCGCCAGCTTGAATGCCCTCCGCTATGGTGATGTGTAGGAAAGCGGGAATGTACAGCATTACCCAAAGTACTCGTGCTCAGTTTAAGTAAGCCTTCATTGACCCTGCAACAAGGTAGGCACCCGGCAGTATGTGGAGAGGAGAGCTCTTTCAATAGTTCTTAGACCCAGTATATCACATCCTCATCTTCACTAGCTAGAGAACCTGGGGATGCTATGACCCACTGTTTGGAGACTAGGTCCCGTAGCCCATCCATATCTAGGTATTTGGATTCCCAAGTTCACCCCGCTGCTGGCCCTTGCATTTAGGGGGAAACTTTACACAACCCCAATCCTGTGGGAATGGGTCAGGGTCTGGGGCGGGAATGGGGCGAACAGCCAGATCGGCCTCAACGCCGGGTAGATCTTGTAGAAGTATCTGTGGACTTTGTCGGTTGTGGGCTGGCTCATTTACCTCGTGGCCCTATTTGAGTTCTATACCGGATGCCTCGTGGCCCTGCCTGGGCACCATGACAGAGAGCAAAGACAACAACTGCGACCAAGCCTTGTGCGCGCATCATGTGATCCGCGAGATGTATTACATACGTTGTGGAAAATATCTCAAGGCGGTGAGTGAGATAAGAGATAAGAACTTTCGAAATTACCATGTTGGTGCAACCAGAATGTAGGATCCCTTCCGAGACTCAGCTTCGCTCGGCATGCTCCTCCTTTTATCTTTCCAGCCACCATCCCTCCCCCCCAGACGTTGGGTTCACAAGTGGCCTTCACTTTAATTCGGATTGTCACCAACTGCGGGGATAAACGTTGGTACGAGCCATCTTGCTGGTACAGTCTTGCAAAGGCGTTCCCAGGTTCATAAGGGAGCCACGGGCCGAGAGTTGGAAAACAAAATGCCGGGACGGGACTAAGCCGGCTGATTTGAGTTCATGGCATCGATAAACGACCAACAAAATTAACACAATATGCTTCGCCGCACACGCGCTGCCGCAGAAATGTATGCACCCAAAAGAACTACAAACATACCATGCTTGACTGAAGTGCACTTGCGATGGTGTCGCCATAGTGAAGGGCTTTCAATGTCAGGCGACGGCCAAGGACTTCTGATCCGGCCCGATCAAGCTCACTCCAATGTATTCACCCCGGATCAGCTCCGCGGCTCAATCCATGCTATCACGGCATCATTCCAATCATGGTGGTTGTTTTGAAAGGGATAACGAGAAGACTTTGCAGTAGAGCAACGAACCTGCGTGAACATGGATCTGGGCCACAAACCCCGAGTCGTGCCTCATCGTCCCCAGCAACCCGGGGAATTTACTGGCAGTTAAACCAAAATTGAATTCACACGCATTGAGCGCAAGACCCGCAAACACCCTGCCAGACTCCTGCTCAGCTGCTCAGCTGCTTGGGCCACCAGATCTAATTTCCCATAACCGGAGAAAGTACCCCAAGCCCGTCAATAACGGCACACGCCGCTGCACGGTCCGATGCTATATAGAGGGCATAGGACAACCCTTTTAATATTCCAGACTTGAATGCCTAATGACCAGGACGGGGTGTGGGCGGTTAAGATACGGCCTCGGGCAGGGAAGGAGGGTTTCTTGTGCTGCTGTTGGTTACCAGATATTTTATCACACCAGATATTATAGAGTGTACGCCATGATAAGCGTTGCCAAATGCAGCTGTGCTGATTTGATCTGCCTGTCCCTGTCAACTGCAACCGTTGGTAACTCCGGGAATATCCGGTCGATGAACGTCGGTCAAGCACTATCATGGACTACGCACACTATCCTTATTTCAACTCTTCCTTTCCAGCCACCATTTAGGCCCCTGGCCACATATATCCTTTGAAATGTCACCTTGCTTGACCACTTTGACGTCCGAAATAACTCTGGCGCGCTGGAAGCCGTCAAGGGATGGAGTCACACAATTCTTTGCTGACCGTACAGCCCTCTAGTTGCGGCTCTGGAGTGATAATAATCAGAACATTTCTTCAGTCCGCTGACTTCTTCCTAATCACACGCCTGACCGATACTCTGACGGCTCTATTCCCATGGGTTGTCATCCAATTAGATTCATTACGCTCCGAGAATAAAACGAAACTCCAGATATACATTTTATGCGCTTGGTGACACGATGATCTTACACAGCTTCCCTGCCCGCTAACTCTGCCCTGCAGCTCGCTCTGTCAATGATCGCACGGCTTAGGTTGCTGACAAGTGCAGTGAAGAGATTTTCATGCGACTTGTATGGCCCAACTGCTCCTAAATACCACGCAACATGTGTTGCCTACCATTGGCTCTCATTATGATCAGTGCCCACCGGCCTTGGCCAGAGACCCCTCGCCCCTGCCTCCTGGTCCCCTACAACCTGAAAGGTTGGCTCCTCACGTCCGACTTCTCTCTGAGAAAATTCATGCATCCCCCTTGCAAGAGATGTGAAGACTTCATCGGGCCCCAACTCCCCCGCTACCTGGGCCACCAGCTCCAGTTGCGCAGCAATCTGGGACAGTAGCCCCGGCACACCGATCACGGCCTGCGCAGCTGCACGGTTCCAGGTCGGCTCCTCGATCGTGGCAGTCAGCCAGTCCACTGCGACGCAGCAAGCTGTGAGTTGCTGCCACTGCACGAAGGCAACACCCCTGAACTCGGCGGGCGAAGAACTCAGCAATGCCATGGCACAGGCTTGGGCGGCGTACGTGCATTGCCATAGGCACTGCAGTCTCTCCCCGCGCGAGGTTGCGTCGTGGCCGCCATTGCCGCTCATCTCTCCTCGGCCAAACTGACAAAAAAGCACCGGAACCGTAGCGCGGACGGCATGTGTGGCCTGACCGATGATGAGTTTTGTTGCGTGTATGTGGGCTATGACAACCTCTCGTTGATAAATAGCCAGGGGGACTGTTATTTGTAGGTCTTCCACCTGGCGCTGAAGTGCTGTGAGGGCGGTGAGAGCGGGGAGGGTTACCGTTTCCGTGGATGCTGCTTGCCCGACCTCCAGCGCATGTTGAAGTCGAATCTGGGCGGCCTTTTGGGCAAACAGTTGCAGGCGTACCTGGAGGGCGAAGACGGTGTCTGTCGGGGATTCTTTGCTCGACCCTACGGCGGCGAGGGCCTCCTCCATCTGGGGCGTCCAGCGCAACACCTCTGACTGGAGGTGGCTGTAATGGGCCGACATCGCAGAGCTGAGCACAAAGCAACCCAGCAGAGCCCGCTGCTGGTCGATGGAGCGGTAGATCCTAGAACCCCCATTGCTCGCCATGGATCCAACGCCTCGATCAAAAAGCTCCACCATTCGCGCGCCCGGGATGGGTTGCCCCGTGTGTCGTATCCCATTCGCCAACCACTGTGCATATGCCATGAGGCGCGGCAAGTTGCCCTTCTTGAGGACATGATTCCACCCCCAGGACACGTACGTCAAGATGGCCAGCAACAAGTCCATCTTCACGTCCAGCGACAGCTCCCCCTCCGGCCGGACCACTTCGTGATGAATCATTGTCTTCAGAACCCTCCCTCGCGATACCTTCTCGCTGGCGAGGGGTGACATGACGCAGAGGATGGCGCGGAAGAGGAACGGGCGGTGCTGGCGCATGACCTCGGGTGTGATGATGGCGGGCAGGTAGACCAAGCCAAAGTGCGGCACCATGAGCGACCGAAAGGCATCGAGCCGGTCGGTCTCCTCAGATTGCGGGATTCCCTGCTCGCGGGCGTCGGCAGGAGGGGGGACAACCATGGGGGTATCGTCGTCGCTGTCGACGCTTTCGGCCTCGCCATCAAAACCGTTGCCGTCGCCAAAGTGCGACCGAGCGCCGGATTGGTCGCGCGACGCTGTTCCCTCGCCATCAATCACATTCAGCGACTTAAGCTGCGAAATCAATCCGTTGAGTTTGTTCTCGAGGTCGGTGATGCGCTGCGTTGTCGGGCTGGGCTTTTTGGGCGGGGCCGGCGGTGCGCCTGCGCCCCGCCGAGGGATGTCTGACGGGTGGCATTGCTTCTGCATCCGGTGGCACCGCTCGCAGCTCTCGCCGTCTTGGCGCGCGATGCATTTCAACTTGGACTTGTAGCAGCTGACGCAGGCCATGCCAAATGGATGGCTGGGACCTCGTCTTTCGATGGGCATCGTGACGGTGGGCTGCTTGGCGATGGAAGGTCTCGTCGGTGTTTGCGTTTGAGGCCTAATGGAGGCAGCGTGGGGACCAAGCCGAGCCGAGCTAATCCCGGCCAAGCCCATCCGAGCCGGCCGGAATTTCTTTGGGCCGAACCGAGCGCCGCAAAGTCCGGCTCGGATACGGTCGGATAGGCTCGGCTTAGTCCATAGTCGAAAGAACAGAAGCTCAGACACTGCCGACCCGAATGTCTTGAATCAAAACTCAATTTCGTTGCTGCCCAGCCACCCTGACAAGTTGGCGTCTGTAAAACAAGCAGTGTTGTCGCGTTCTTCGGTTATGTTTTATCTGGACATCTCTACCTTTTTTCCTTCCGTTCAACATGGGATGCACTAACTTAGGTAGACTCGCACGGCTGAGATAGTCCCAGAGTGAAAACCGCGAGACGTCCCAAGCGCAGGGAGATGGAAACCGTTGGAGAAGAATAGACGTCAGCTTACCCATTTAAAAACGATCGACCACGTCCACCAGCAGGCATGCAGATGCAAAGCCTGTCAGTCACCCACACAGAGGTCGGTTCTCTCGAGACTCTCGCGTTCAAGAGCAATGATGCTGCGAAGGAACACTGCCATAACCCCGTGTTCCTCCGCCGCCCCAACAACACGGCAACGCTACACACGGACCTTCGCACCCTTCCGACGCCCGAATACGGGTGTGTTGGTCTACACAACAGTCTAAACCACACGCATGCCCACAACGGCGATGATGGTTCTGGCGTGCTGGCTCTGCAGTACGACAATATCATTTGTAGGGAGGATCGCCCGCCTGAGTATCTTGCTTTGCGCGATCGGTGGGTTGCTGAGGCGGAGGCTGCAGTGGATCAGAAACGGTAGATCTGGGGTGGCATGCAATTCCTTTGTGTTTGGATAATATGTGTAGTATATAGATTGGATGCTGTTGTTGCTTCACTTTTGGTTCGATTCGATCTCTCGTCGTTTGGTAGTAAGTAGGTGGATATCGGATGCAATCGTACCAGGTATTCAAAGCCCGTCGTTCCAGATCCCGTCGAATTGGTCAACGCTCCTTTTTAGGACTGTTCCAGGCAGGCAGATTGTCGCACTGATTTCAACGTCTTGGTTAGTTGCTGTACCACCGATGTGCATATGCTGGATCCACTTCCAGGCACAGATTCAGGGATCGCCAACATATCGCGGTAAATTTGATCAACCTGCCTGCACAGAGTCACCGAAACATGAACTCCTATAATGGGGCACCTCTCCAACCCATTAGATCTATTCTCAAAACTACGGGTCAATTGGTAAGAGCTCCCAACAATGGTGTTCGTGACCAGCCTAATTGTCATCGCGGCAACCCTCATGTTGATATGGCCATCCTCCTGCTGCGAGTTCATCACCACCACCCTCCCGCAATCAGCAACAGGCGCATGCAAACCCTACACATGGAGCAAACACCACAGCCCCGGTGCGGCCACGCCCACCATCGAAGTAGCCCGCCCAACGCACACATACGCAGTCCCATGGAAGCTGGGAAGCGATGTCCAGGGGGGCGAGATCTTCTGCCGCCAGCGCGGTGACACCTACGAGGACGCCGATTCGCAGTCATGTGAGGGGCTGGCCAAGAAATATAGGACATCGCTTGACAAATTCTATTTTCTCAACCCGCAGCTTGCCCCTGACTGCGAGGGCATCAGGCCATGGACGAGTTACTGCGTTCACGGATGTAAGTTTTTCATCCTCCAGCTAAGTCCGTATTGGACACCGCTGACATGCGAATCACCTCAGTCATCGACCCCGTGCGCGCTGACGACGGCTGGTGCGGACCCAAGCACAGAGATGCAACCTGCATTGGCATGAAGAGAGGCCAGTGCTGTAACTCAGAGACCTGGAGATGTGGGAAGACTGAGGAAGACTGCGCGCCAGGGATATGCTACGAGGGCGCATGCTGGGGGCACAAGACGTTTACGACCGACGGCACGTGTGGCCACCAGAACGAAGGGCGACAATGCGCGGGTAAATGGGGCGATTGCTGTGGCGTGGATGGGCTCTGTGGATCGGGAGAGGCCTTTTGTGCGGAGACGAACTGTCAGTCGGGGAATTGTGTGTGCGATGTTTTGGGGAAGATGAAAGGTGAGTCTTAGTGGGAATTGAAGGTTTGGGATCCAGGTGTTACGTTCTTCGATAAGGTACCCTGCGAGGTTCCAATATATGCACGATCACTCTAACACTCCGAGACATGCTCCCGCCGCCAAATTTTTCGACTGCATTCATCGAAATGGACTGCTAGAGAGTGCAAAAAAGGCACCCTGAGGGCGCGACGCGGTCTATTGCACCCAAAAGCTCACTCTCGTTTTACCTGGACCCTGGCCCATCGTATGCTTGCCTCCCACAATTGCGTGCCGGCGCACTGTCCTTCAACTACGACTCAATGACACCCCCTGGAATAGATTTGAGCCCTGCAGTGAATTGTCAGCCAACATTCATACATACTTCCCATTGGATACTCACAGTTCCCCTTGACACCGACATCCTCATTGACACGGGACGGAATCGTGCAAGCAATGGCGTCCTTCGCATCCTGGATCTTGAGCGCGCTGCACACGTCGTTGGTACACCCGTTCTTCCCCAGGTTGTCCATGCCGCGCTGGAGAGCGTCATCCTTCCCTGTTACACAACAATCATTAGCATACCAAACCAGGAAACCACCCGACAGGCCGAAACTCACATCCAAACAAATAATCCCCATGCTGGCCATGCCCCGACCGATCCCCAAAGCTATACACAAACGGCTGCTTCCCCCCTTCAAAATACTCCTTCTGATTGAAACCCCTCGTATCCAACATAATCTCATACATCACCTGCGGCACCCGAATCGGGTGACTGACCGGACAACTCGCCCCCGCCAGCCCCCCACCCACACCACTAGCAGAGTACGCCATGTGGGCTTGATGGTCGGGGCTGTCGAGGTTCTTGCCGTCCCAGCAGGATGGGAAGATTACGGTCGCGCGGATCCCGCCGGGGCACATCTTGAGGGGGAATTCGGAAGTGTCCTTGGAGTCGCAAGGGGCGAAGCCGTCGCCGTTGCCGTTGCAGCGGTGGCAGATTCCGGGGGAGGTGCCGGTCTTGGAGCGCAGGGTGGGGTTACCGGCGAGCATACGGAAGCCCTGTGACAAAAGGGGTGTGTTAGACTGGGTGATGAGGATAGCGGGGCTTGCTGGGTTTGGAAGATGGCGGGGAGGAGACGAACGGGCTTGAACGCCGTGACCTTGGCGCTGCCGCTGAAAGGCTGCATGTAGTAGACAGTGAGACCGCCCTCCTGCTGCAGGAATTTCTTCCCATCGAACGAGTTGAAGTTGGCCATCTGCGGGACCAGTCGGTAGGTCCCGTTCTCAGGCGACTTGAAGTACACGGTGGCGGTCCAGTAGTTGCTGAAATCTTCCGAGTACGTGCACGAGGTGCAAGTCGATGCCTTGGCCGGATCATGGTCGGCCGGGTCCATGGTGAAGTTGAACGAGTTACCGCCGACGATTTGGTGCGTATGCGGGGAGGGGTTCATGCCGGGGCTGACGATAGGGTCGGACCGTTCAATCACGAGCTGGGAGCAACCGAAGCGGAGACTGTCTCCTTGTGCCGATGCATGGCCGATTGCCAGCGCGGCGATGGCGAGGGACCATACAGTCATGGTGGCGAGCGATGGCGAAGGACTTGATCGCGTTGACAGTTGTCGGTGAAAGGCCCGGGGAAGCTGGCCAAGTCTTTATCTTATTGTCCGAGCCATCACCAAGATACGGGTAATTCACTGTGGTTATCATTGGTGCGCGTCCAGATAGGAATTTGGGCTGAGATCCATCCGCCTTCACGAAGCACGGGAAATCTTCGTGTCCTCGTCCCGGTATGTGGACAGTGTCGGCTGTGTGGGGCACTTGGATGTCTTCCGAGCGGTAGGGAATATTGGAGAGACAGTGAAAGTATGAGGTAGCCCAGCCATGGGCTAATCGGAATTCCGGGTGATATAAAGGGGGTGGAGCCGGTCATAGTAGCCGGGTCGTTCGTTCTTCTGAGCTATCCGTAATGATTGACTCAGTTGGTGACAAGCTTCTCCCAAAAGCTTGAAAAACATTTAATTTTTACTGTTGATCGTTGAAATCTTCGAATAGCAGCCAAACCGCTCCCAGACCAACAACTACTAACACAAAAGAAGTGATGACAATTTCTTGGACCAAGGGGCGGACTATTAGCCGAGTTTGGCAGCTCCACGGCAGAGCGAACCCCTCCACATTCCGAGAGCCGAACTGCGGAGACAATACTGATGACGCGTATCCTAGGTAGATAGAACACCACAAGAGAGAAAATGGGGTTCTTGATCATCGACACAAGCATTCCACTCCGGCTTCTGGGCCCACACCGTATAGCTAACCCAAAGTCCCTCGCAGTTCGCCTCGGAGCAGAGAGAGGATTCACCCACACAGGCCAGTAGGCATGATACCTACCTCCTATTCCTCATATCAACTCTCACCTCCCCAAGCAGAGCATGCACTTCCTCCGCCGTCCACCCCAACACCTTCGTAAACAGTACCAAACTCAGGGCTTCCAGACCCGCGCTCGGGTTCTCAAAGACCCAGGCGCCTGCAAAAAAATCACTTCAGCTCTCTGACCCAAATTGATTCAAAAATCCTCTGAGTTGATTCGAATTTCGAGGTGCAAAAAAACAACCCACCAATAGTCTTGTACTTCTCATCCTTCGGCCAAGAATTAATCAGCCACTTGTACTCCACCTGCGTGACGTTGACGAACCCTGTGTCAACCAGCTGCCGCTTGTAGTGCCTGGCTGAATCAAGCGACGCGCCCAGCTTGAGGGATGCGTTGAGCAGGAGCCGATTCCATTTCACGTAGGCGATGTCTGGCGGAAGAAATCCGTCGTCGCAGATGGGGTCGCAGAGTTCGATGTAGGCCCCGGGGGCGAGGTTGCTGTGTGTTGTGTGTTAGTCGTGGTTGGATAGGGAGAGGGAGAGGTAGGAGGTAAAACTCGCTCGTAGGCCTGCTTCATGAGGTGGGGCCAGTCTTTGATGGAACCGCACATCATGCGGCGGAGGTAGATGAAGTCAAGGGGCGGACGAAGGCCCAGTCGGCTTCGAGGTCGTCGACGAAAAACTCGCAGCTAGGAGGGGCGCTGGCTTGGAGGTTAGTGGTCTCGGACCGAGGTCGTGATTCATTGATAGTACTAGTATGTGAATAGAGGCAAGATCTTAGAAGGTGGATTGGATCGGACAGAGGTCCGTGCCGACGACCTGCGAGAGTGGGTGAGCTGGAGGAGAAATAGCGGAAACATCCCGCGTCTTCACCCTGCATTCATTGTACGGAGGTATTACATTTTTGAATCTCACATTAGGTGCTGCATTGCACAACTGCATAGTTCTTCTCAACTTCTGTACATCCAACCCCCGCTCAGCAATGTTTTACTAGATACTAATCACCTCTGCGACACGAGGAACCCCTGCACCTCCCCCTCGCGCAGCACATCCGCCTGAGGGTCTATGGTAGTCACGACCATGAGTCTCGGCTGCCAGTACATGATATTGTTGACAGTGCGGTTCTTCCACGCCCAGCGCACCTCGCCCGCAGCGCCGATGTAGATACCAGGCTGCTGCACGCCATCGATGTAATAGTTGTACGGCTCCGTAATCAGGCCAAAGCTGCTCGTGACGAGCGTCGAGTCCCTTAGAGTGTTGATGCGGATCGGCTTGCCGCCCGACCGGAAGCCTTGGTCGTCGACGCATTCGACGGGGTAGGATGCGTAGCTGGAGTCGTTGTGCAGGGCCACCTGAAGAGGGAGAGTTGGTAAGCATTTGGTGGTGTAAATTTGTCCGGGTAAACAGGGGCAACTCACCGTCTCCCACGGGAGGGTTCCGCGTGCCGTCTCCTTGATAGATCCCCACCTCGAGTCGAGATTGTCAATGTACGTGCCCGTGCCGAATGGCCGGAGCGGTGTGTCCCCGACGCGGCTCCAGCCGGTGTTGAAATCCGGAAAGGCACCAGGGAAGCTACCACAGACTCCGCCGACGAGCTTCACCGATGTCGCTGCGGTTGCGACACTGAAAAGCCCCGCGAGGCACGCGAGCGCTGCGACAAAGTTGAGGGAAGGCATCCTGGTGAATTGGCTTGGTCTGAGGCGATGGATGACAACGAGTGAAGGAGACAGTGCGTGCTGCAACTCAATTGAGGCGCGGGAGACAGCTCCTTTTTATTTTCCTTGCGATATTACTGATGCGCCTCGCCCTAATTCAGGGTGAAATTTGAGGTGTACGTTTATGACTGATAAGCCCGGATGTGGACCCGTTCCCATGACCAGTAAAATCCGTATTCCTTCCAGAAGCCGTTCTGACGAGTCATCGGGTTCTGCGTGTATCTTTTCATTCAGGCGTTCGGATAAAGCAATTCGCCCCAAATTTGTTGTTTACCTATTCTGCCTTGTCACCTCGCTATATAGTGCGGCCGCCTGGAGAATTCCGGGAAGGATCGACATTCCGCTTACGGTACTACCGGTAAGGGGCTGAATGGTAGGTTTGGTTGGTGAATAGCCCTGCTGAAGCCGTAATTACCGCCTTGGCTTTTTTATAAATGTGATTTTGCCAGGCAGCTATTGCACGTGAGGTGACCAGAAGGATTTAGGAGGCCGACACAACAGATATCCCACTTACCCCTATTCGTCATTGGGTTGTCGCGATTGCTAAGTCAAAGACAACATTTTCTCCGCTTAGCCATTCGCTGGTGTCCTGAGGCGCAACCAACCAGGTAGGCAATTAAAAACAATACTCTCGGTGCAGCGAATCTACGTACATGGCGCCCTTCCGTCACTTTCATCATTAGTATCTTACGTAAATCTTTCTTCTCAGGACGGGGTCGGGTACATGACCCGCAGCGAACTTGCAGAGGTGCAAAGCACGGCTTTCTTGACAAGAACTAGGCACGAAGAGTAAAACTCCGGCTTCAAACTTGTAGATTGAACACTACGATAATTACAGGAATAAGTTGGGCCGGCAAAATGTGCGCAAGCATTATCTTAGGAAAGCAGATGTGTGACACGGTTCGTCAACCGCACACTGCGTCGCACTCGCCGATACAGGTGATCCAGCTCACCCACTCGCGCCTGCATCGGCAGGTGGTTTTCCCGCAATGCTGCAAACTACCGCCAGTGCATATACTGAACTGCCAACCATACCGATCCATATGGGCAAACATTTCGCGGGGCCGAGGGGCTGTACAATGTTGGCGAACGGCACATTTTGCCGACTGTTGTTGACGGACTCAACACTGTCAATCTGTACATTTGGGAGCAACTTGGGAGCAGACAGGTACCGAGGCTGAAAGAGACCGCATTTGTCTTGTCTGAATAGTAGACTAAACTACAACCATGCAGCCTTTTGCTGTCTTGAGATAATACCCGGTATCAACACTCTCGAAGTTCAATGCTACTAGTAGTAGGTAGATATGTAGGTATCTCAATGCATACCACTATTGGCGTTCTGGTTGCTCCGGACGCCTCCGATGCATGTCGCACCAATCTTGCCGATTCACAAGGCGAATGAGCTCGTAGATTGTGAAGATTGTGAGCGGGATAAATCACCAGCGGGTATATTTGGAGTCTTTCACACGTGGGATTCTCGCGGTCACCCAAGAAGGAAAACTCGGATTCCAGGGAGCCCAACCACTCAAGTCATATGTCTCCGGCTCACCATAGAAGCCTGTGTATAATGAATACCCACAACGGCTCCGAAGGCGGCAAAAGGAAACAAGCACACGACTTTCACAATGAGAGACATGGAACCTTGCCTTCCTGTTGTCACTGAAGCTGAAAGACTAAGCTAGTATCACCCAGCATTCCAATCAAAATGGAAAGTCGTGTATTCATAAGCGTTTCATGGTAGACGAAAAGACTTGGCCAGAGTTGCCGAGTCAGAACTAAACCTCAACCCTGAGTTGAGCTGCCGTACCTGGCAACCTGATTGAGGCCTGGTGGCACTTCGGGTCGTACGAAGAGGTTAAGGGCTCTGCCGGATGCATCACTCCCCTACCCGGGGGTTACACGTAAATATACTCGTCCCCCGGCACTGTTCAAGCATACCATCCCTGAATGAGATTGTAACTCAGCGGGGCTAGCCGCTTGCCTAATGGGAGTTCGTGCACAAGCACGCGGACTGTGTACCTGGTATATGTACTAGGACTACGGCTTCCTGGGCTTTACCGAATTCGGCTCCTCCTGGAGACAAGAACCTGTAAATGCAGTCGCAAAAACACTCACACCGTGCAATCGGCTACTAAAAGTGTGATTATTTTGCCGCTCTACTTCCCCTCCCCGCTTCAACTTAAACCCAACAGTACGGGTAACGCATCGGCCATTCCCCCACTCGTTTCCGACTGACCCATCATATTTCACAAGCATACAGCCGCGCTCCGTCTATATCGAAGAAAGCACGCCCAGCTGCCTCGGACAGGCAGTGCACCAATCTCCCTGAGATCTCATCACTTTACCTTGGCAGCACAAAATATGGCAACATGCCGGGAAGCGACCAGCTCAGGGAGGTGACAAAAAGGGAATTGATCAGCGGCGACAAAGATAAAGGCAAAGGAAAAGTGCAAACAACCGAAAAACGCAGAAAATGAAGATATTGCCAACCATCAGCACCGAGCCGAGGGGAATCAACAAAGGTGCGACGAGCTATATACCTACCTGTGGGGTGCCAGCGCTTGCACCGCCAAGGAATTCCCGTTGTCACCATAATCCGTATCTCGGACGGCGGATATAGGAACCGCAAGTTCATGATCTGCGCTGTGCAACGTTCGCTATCGGAGCCCCACCTCACACGAAGAAGTCCTCTGGAAGGATTCTAAAGTAAATGTCTTCCTAACGGCTTGGCGGCGGCCTGCAGGCTACATGTTACAATCTGATGGGTCAGGAACCATGTGGGGATGGTGATAGCCGATGTCTCAGATAGCGATTGTTGGTGGGTAAATATGATGCGGTGGGATGACGCCTTGTGGGTAGGATGCGGTGCAGGATGCAAGGGAGATGAGTTCTCGGGAGTAGGTGGAGTGGGACAGGGACGGTCGGTATTTTGGATGCTGGGCGCGCGGTGCGGGGTATTATTCGTATTTTCTCCGAGTTGAGTCCTCGGTCCTTGTTTACCGAGCTCGCGTGGAAGTCACTGATGATGAACATTTAGATGACGAGTGTTGGTTACGAGATAGGGTCACAAGGGAGGAAGTCGATTCCGGGAGGTGAAAGCACAAAGACCGATACAATATGACTGCTACCATGACTGATAATTTAATTGTCTGCCGAGTTACATTACCTATTACGAGGCACACTGGAAGTCTTACTTCAATGTGGCTTGGAGAGAAGGAAGGTAAGGTAGAAATGGTATGACTTGTGGGTTTACGGCTATGACGGTTCGGCAACAACTCGGCGTGTGATTCACAGTTGTGTTTTTTTAAAGTGACGTAGCATCCCATGGTGGTTTAGTTCCAAAGTGGGCTGATGCCTAAAGATAGGTAGGGCTGGAGGAAATTGAAGTCTTGGCGAGTGGTTGGAAATGCCCAAAGCGATGTCGTATCTGGAAAAGCTTCACGAGCTTGACCTCGTGAGGATGCTACTACGTTGATCGTGCCCGAGTTGGAACACTAGCAGTAGCCGAGGAATACAACCTCAATTCTCTTGGCCGTCTCCGCTCGCTAGTGGTGATGGCCGCCTAGTGTTCTCGATTGTCTCTAGTAACCGGGTTGCCGGCGCTGGGAGTGGGACGCCGCAATTTGCGGCCCTGCCCGCAACCCCTTTTCCCCTCAGCGTCGCTCTTCGAACAACGAGGATGAGGTGTGCCGTCGTTCAGCAACTAATCGACTGAGTTGAATTTTCTGAACGAGGCCAATCAGATGCTTTGGTCACTAAGCCAAGACTATGGGAAATGACTCTGCATCAAAACTCACAGGACGCTGACTCCAGCGTTCCAACAGAGTGGCGCGGATGCTGAGCACCCCCAGCAGCTCAGGTCGCAGCAGCGCCGTTATAATTAGTCGGGCGTGCACTGTGGGGCGGCCTCGATACGAGGCCTGAATCATCCCGTACGGCTTTTCGGTCGGTTCGCATCGCTCGCACACAGCTTGCGGTGCGGCTGGCAAATTCCTGTTTTGCGGCAAATCAGACGGCTGGTGCGTGCCAATACAACCCACCTCCCGCAAGCTCCAGCGCTGTGGGAACGTGGGAACGGGTCGGTGTGGTCGGAGCGCGCGATGCAGCGGCTGTGATTTGTCGCGGGCGCGTAGCCACCAACTTTGGATGTCTCGCAGGCATCATACGAACACAGCACCACGCTCGCTCCCCACACTCGCATTGGACGCCACCAATCACGCAGCGCTACATCTTGCCAGCTGCCCCTTCAGTGCTGCCAACAACGTCAGCCCGCCAAGCGACCGGCCCGGTCTACATGCTTGCCTGGTCAACACGATGCGCGTTAGTCATTGGTGCCCTCGGGCGAAAGTCGGATGCATGGCCGGGGGGGTCGTCAAGGCGGGAGTGCAGCATAGCGCCGGTCTGTGGGCTGTTGGCGAGCCCATCCCAGCAGATCACCTACCAAGAGAAAAACAATAAGAAGTCGCCCGAATTCCTGGTTTTCATGTTTGGTTCCGAAAGCTTATTGCCTCTCACTCTCGTTGTAATCCCACGGCAATTTACTTCACCATGCATTCGATATTGGGTTTCCCCTTGGCTGCGGCCATGTTGTCGCTGGCCGGGTCTGTGGTGGGGCACGGGCCGAGCGAGAGCTCTGAGCCCGCCATGTCGCCTAGAAACCACCCGCGCGACCTCAAGCTCGAGAAGCGCGAGACCTGCGGAAACGGAATCGGATCGTGCCCGTCCGGCGAATGCTGCTCGCAGTACAACTGGTGCGGAACCACCACCGACCACTGCGGGACCGGATGCCAGACGCAGTTTGGCGGCTGCACAGGGTAAGAAACCCCCTTTTCCATTTCTTGGCACTGCCAAGTCAAATCGAAATTAGTTTTGCTCACTGTCTTGGCAGAACAGGTGGCGACGGCGGAACCGGAAATGGCGGCACTCTGAGTGTTCCTCGCCCGAAATTCGGCAGCGTGCCCTACGGTAAGCCCCACCCACCTTCCCCACTCCTCGGCCCGGCTTTTCCGGCCCCTCCCCTTACGACCCGGCGTACTGACCCCTCCCAGGCGTGAACATCGCCGCATGCACGGTGCCCGGCACCATCGCCATCACCTTTGACGACGGCCCCTTCATCTACACCTCGGCCCTGCTCGACCTCCTCGACCGCTACGGCGCCAAGGTCACTTTCTTCGTCAACGGCGACAACTTCGGCAAGATCCGCGAAGCTCCCTACCCCGACATGCTCTGGCGCATGGTCCACGCCGGCCACCAGATCGGCTCCCACACCTGGAACCACGCCGATCTCAACGCTATCTCCTCTGATGACAGGAGATCGCAAATGGCCAGCATCGAGCAGCTGACTGCTGAGATGTTTGGCGCCATCCCGACGTACATGCGCCCTCCGTACGGCAACTGCAATGCTGCCTGCCTGGCGGACCTCTCTGCGCTCGGATACCATGTGATCGGCTGGAATGTCGACACCCTGGATTACAACAACCAGTCCCCTTCCTTGATTCAGAACAGCAAGAACATCTTCAACAACGCGGTTGCGAACGGCGGCGGAGGCAAGTACATCAGCTTGGAGCATGATGTGCATCAGTACACCGTGACGTCGTTTGCCGAGTATGCGATCCAGAACGCCCAGGCGAAGGGGTACAGGGTCGTTACTGTTGGAGAGTGCCTGGGCGATTTTGTCGGGAATTGGTATCGCGATGCCAGGACCGGAGCCGCTGTCGGCAGGTAAATCTTTAAGGGCTTAGACATGATGTTTTGGATATGCATGATGCATGTGGGAACGACACTCACAAGTCAGCCCTTACCTGGTCTGGCGGTAAATACTTAATTTTAATGACGCACAAAAGCGACAGCTCACTTATATACATGACACAGGCTCCCTAGGGAACGAATAATGAGATATTATGTGGTATTCGGATTGTGCGCCATACAAGTGGTGTGAGAAGTGAGATGTCTCGATTCCGTCTGCCCCCTATCACTGTGACGTTTGCCCGGTACATTGACACCCTCTCTGGGATACTTCATGGGCTGGTTGTTTCAGACTGTACAAAAAACCTTGACATCAGTCCGCCATATGCAACAAACTTGAACCAATCTTGATATTTCCAGACGCAAACCGCTTCACCCGGCAGCCATCCACCTGCCTGATCTATCAGTCACCTACAACCCATACCCCCCCGGCCCAAAATCCCCATGCATCCCCTTCTTCGTCCAAACAGCCGAAATCTCCCCCCCAAACACCCTCAACGGCCACTCCCCGCGGTCCTCAAGCCCAATACTCCTCAGCACTGCCTTCGACGCAACATTCTTCCGGTCACAAAACCCAAACACGTCCTTCACCCCCTTCTCCCTCTCCAGATACTCCATAATCCCCAGCGCCGCCTCTTTCGTATACCCCTTGCGCATGTACTCCGTCAACATCGCAAAGCCGATATCCGGCGCGGGATACCGGTCTGGTTCCTCGCCGCGCATGAGACCGATGGTGCCGATCGGCACTGCCGCCTGCAGAGCAGCGAGTTTATCACCCTCCTCACCATTCCCATCTTCGTTCTTCAAACTAACAAGGTACGTCCCATACCCATTCCGCTCATGCTCATCCCGGAAGCGTCCCGCGAGGACTTTGCGCGCGACTTCGCGAGTGACTATGCTGGTGGGGCTGCCTCCGATGGAAGCGATGAATTCGGGGGTGTTGTAGAGCGCCACGAGGAAGTCACAGTGGGCGTCGTTGGAGGGCTGGAGGTAGGAGATGAAGAGGCTGGGGGTTTCGACGTAGAAGGTTGGGTCGGACATTGTGTGGGACGATGTGGTGGTGTGAGTGAGGTGGTTGCAATTGACGAGAGAAGATATTGGACAAATATTGTTTCTGCGAATTGCTTCTTGGTGGGTAGGGAGAAATGCTGGAGGTCATGAAACTGACGCCAATTCTTCAATACTTGCACAGCCAAAGCATTGGAAATCCTAAGATGATGTGGATAGTAGAGTGGTATCGCGCGTGAGTCACACATTACCCGAGCGTATTCCCGCGTGTTGGAACCTCCCTAATTCGTGCTTTGCCGGATCCTTTACGGCGCTTACCGGGTATTTCAAAAGGACCTTGCAATGTGCCGCTTGGTTACACGGTCAGTTTATCAACGCCCATATTTGTCGATAATAGAGAGCTACAGCCTAGCCCATGCAGCTTAAATCCCAGCCCCTAAGCGCCGGGCGCCGAGCTGTCATGGATTTGGATTCCATATTGACTCACCACCTGTTCAATCATTTCATGGCGGATATCCGCCACATCACGGGATTCATGGGGCCTGTGCAAACAAGCGGAATACTACACGGGCTGAGAGAACCATTGGAACTCACATTCTCGGTACAGTGATGGGCCCATCCTATAAGCCCAACCCTGAAAGAGGGACTGATCACAAAAACCGAATTAGGTACCGCGCAACCTAGCTCTTTGTCTCACTCTATTACTGTGCGACTTTTTGTTTTGAGTATATCGAACTGTCTTCTAATGGAACCGAGCAGTTGCAATGGTGTCGTGGCGCTTGCTCAAATCTCGCCGTCCTCCCCGTGTTTGTCAGTCTGCCTGGACTACCGAGTCAACGGCCCAGCCGTTCATGTCGACCGGCCCGGAAAGGTGGAGCTTCGTTCCCCACCTCCGAATGAATCAGCGTGTCATGAAAAACACGGGGATAACGCGGGCATCAGGAGGTATGACTTGCGCAGCATGAAATTGAACGAATTCACGGTTGCTGGGAATTTCCGGGTTTCCTTATCTACCTATCCGAATCTGCAACACACGTCGGTGTATTGATCGCAGTGCATTTGGCAGTATCAAACTAGTCCTGCGCGGAACGTTTCCTCAGCCGACGGTCCAGTCATGGTTGGCGAATTGCCTTTGGGTCCAACCCTGACGATCTCTGAGACGAATTACGGTAGCGGCTATCACCCACAAGGCCTTGATAGCTCAGTGGTAGAGCGCATCACTCGTATACATCCACCAGGACAATTACCGAAATGATGAGGTCCGCGGTTCAATCCCGCGTTGAGGCATTCTTTTTGCCAATTCACCACCACTGGGTGGAGTCCCGGCCAATTGCGCCTTGTAGGTTTGATGTAGCATTTGTCGTAGCTTTTTGTTTCCTTCCCATGGCAATGAAACCAGGTAGTTAAAAGAATGGAAACTTATGTTAAAATTAAATTCCATCACGGACCACACACATGTCACACTTGCCATCCTCATAGATGTATTGTCTAGGTAGAATTAGAAAAGCCCATCTGGCTAACCCCTTTGCCCTTCAGACGGTGGCTGAGGCTAACGATAGTCAGGAGATGGAATGGGAAGAACCAGAATTGTCTTTCCTCGGACCGTTGGATCAGCCAGACAAAAGTCCGGAGCTAGACAAATGCCGGAACCGTGAAGCCTGCCAGACGGGCTTTCCCATAAATCTTGACCTCCTCCCAGTCAGAAGGGATGCACTCGCCCTGCATCTTCCACCGCCCTCTCTCTTTGAACCCTGCACATCACCGTCATACACCACAGCCATGGACTCCCTCAACTGCTTCATCTGCAAGATCCCTTTCGAAACCCAGGCCTCTCTCGACCATCACGATGCCCTCACCAACCACGCCATCATGCGCCAGATAACGGAGCGAGCCATGCCAGCCATGCTTAACCGTTTCTTCAACTACGTTATCCCGCCGCGGCCGACCCCCCAAGTCCGCCCACTGCCCACAGGATGCACACCCTCTGCACTCTACGCCAAGCTCGTCTCAGCATCCACAGCGGCTCAAGAACCAAGGTTACTCCCACCTCCCACTGCACCCATCCTTCCTCCACACCCCCTCTCACATCCACGACCCCACTCCCAAACCCCGCGCCGTCGTCCTCGACTGCGAAATGGTCGGGACCGTCGACCCGAAGCGAGACGAGCTCACCGACATCTCCCTGATCGACTTCCTCACCGGCGAGGTGCTCATCCGCCACCGCGTATTCCCGACGCAACCCATCACCAACTAGCGCACCAACATCACGGGGATGCATTACCTGACGCTGCCGATAGCTTCCATGCGCGAGGAGCCGCTTCTGGGCTGCTGACATCATGCGCGGGAGGAGCTGTTCAGGTTTGTGGGCGAGGATACGACCATGGTTGGGCCCTCGTTGAAGCACGACTTGAAGGCGTTGGGGATCGTGCATGGGCGGGTTGTGGATACGGCGATTCTGACGGCGGAGGTTTTGAAGGGGTATAAGTGGGAGGATCTGGATGAGAATACGAAATTGGTGACGAAGCGGGTAGTTGACGATGATGTGAAGTTGGGGAACTTGGTGGGGTTGCAGGTGCTGGCAGAAGAGTTGCTTGGGGTCAAGACGAGGGGCGATGGGGTTCATGATAGCCTGGAAGATGTGGTGGTCACGAGGGATGTGCTTGTATGGTGTCTCTTGAATCCGGACAAACTTCATCACTGGGCGGTGGAACGGGAAGGATGCTGGTAAGCTTTGAGCGGCAAGGCTGGGGATGAATAGGAGGTGCAATTCCTCTAGCTAGGTACATATTATTTAACTTGCACACTTATCCTTTACCAACCTTGGTCCTGAGCTTCGAGAGCTCCATAGCCGCGGAGACCCGCCAAGGAAGACCCTGTCGGTGTGTGGACCACGGAAATCGGGATCCGATTTTAGCTTGACCTTGATTATGCCAAGGATGGTGTGGGCGGTGAATGGTATCACCGAGCCGATATTGCTAAAGGCTAAGGGAGCCGCTATTCTCGTCAGGGGTTCTCAACAAAACCGACCAACGTCAGCGACCTACAACACTAAGACACGAACGTCGACACGAACGTCAACACGCGTCGTCGCGTCTTCTCTACAATCCACAATGCCACATCTTAGTGGCATGTGTGGAATGACCATATACATGCCCAACAGGCAACCCCTAAGCTACCACACAAACACCTTCTCGTCCTTCTCGCCCGCCCTCGAACGCGCCCTCTACAAAAAGGTCTTCCGCCAGTCTTTCGATCCGTACCAACTGGTCCCGCGGAAGTACAATCCACGTCCAAGGCTTGGCTTTTGTTGGTCGCCTCGCGCCTCCCGCTCACACCCCGGACGTCGGGTCGTGGTCTTGGACTGCGAGATGGTCGGTTGCGGTTCCGGCCCCCTTCCACGGCGGAACGAAGTTGTTCAGATGTCGCTCGTCGACTTTCTGACAGGGGAAGTTCTCATGAATAACAGGTTTGTGTGGCCTAAAGAATCTGTCACGGATTGGCGGACACGCATCCACGGCATCAACGAGGCGTCGTTCGATAAGGCTTATGAGGAAGAATCTCACTACTTTGGCCGGGATAGACCACGCGACCGCGTCATATGGAGCGGGTGGAGGGAGGCAAGGAAAGCGTTGTGGAAGTTTGTTGATGACGATACGATTTTGATTGGGCATGCGCTCCATGGCCATTTGCATGCATTGCAGATGATGCATCCATGGGTCGTCAACTCAGCCCTCATCACAGTGGATCCGTGTCGTGAAGGGAGGATGGTGCACGCGAATACCCCTGGGCTGAAAAGGTTGGTGGAAGATCTTCTTGGTATGGAGATTCGGGCAAATAGTGATTGGTATAGTAGTAGGGAGGATGTATTGGTTACGAGAGAGTTCGTGATTTGGTGTCTTCAGAACCCAGAAGATCTGCTCAAATGGGCAGGTAGATACAGTTGATGGTTCGTGCTGTTGTCGTTGGCCTAGAGGGCGATTTGATACGAAGGGGCTGATATAGAACGACCGTGTCTGTTTAGACTTAATCTGTTTTAATTTTGGAAATCTAAGTAGAAAACAATGGAGGGCAACCTACGGTCAGTTCGACAAAGCACACATTAACAGCGGCATGTTCAAGTGACCTGTGACTCCAACCATCAAAGATACCTGCCTCCCCAGATACCTACCTTGAAAGTTGGATGAACCAATCGCCCCTATTGGCTCATTCTTCGGGCTGCATGTTTTCGTCACGCTAAGAGGGAGTAACACCGCCTCGCCGTATCATCGCGTTTCATTCCACAACCATGGCCACTAAAAGAAGCGGAGATGCATCATCTTCATCAACGACAGCCACCAACCTGCCCATCCGTCATGGCGGCAACACCTTCTCACACTTCTCGTCCGCCGTGCGGACCACCCTCGTTTCCAAGCTCCAGCCCCAATCTCACGATCTTTTTCGGCTCCTCCACAAAAGGTACAAATCAGACGGAGCCGACTGGTCACGTACGCCTATGCGTGACGCCTCCCACCCAAAGCGCAAAGCCGTGGCAATCGACTGAGATTTTCGGTGTGGATTCGGGCCGAGATGAAATCGTCTGCATTGTTGCAGTCGATTTCCTCATGGGCAAGCTGCTCTTCCGGCTACTAGTGGCCCACATAGGCCCGGGCTGCCGTGTCACTGACTGGCGCACGAATATTCATGGGATTTCTGGAAAGATTCTGAACGATGCGTGGCATGGGAAGGGCTTGGAACTACTGCTTGGTGGGTGAAGTGAGGCAAGGGACAAGCTGTGGGAGTATATTAATTTAGAGACTCTCTTGGTGGGTCACTCGCTTCAGCATGACCTGAAGGCGCTGCGGATGATTTATTCGAGGATTGTTGATACAGCGGTTCTTACTGTGAGGGGGAGGATTGGCAGTGCGCAACCCCATGGGTTGAAGCGGTTGGCGCAAGATCTACCTAGGATACAGATACGGACGGGAAAAGGGGTTCATGACTGTGTGGAGGATGTTTTGGTGACGAGGGAAGTCGTCATGGTGTTTGTTAGACCCGGATGGGCTCTGTTCGTGGGCGGAGAGGCAAATACCCGGTTTTCATGACGCCCATTGTAGATGGGTCTTTGGAGTTCCGAACTTGGCGAAACTTGTACCGCTGTGCTGGGTTTCATGCGGGAATGAAGCGAATGCTTGGAGCTGGCGATCAGAGCAGGGGTATATGGGGTCATCCAATTTTCTTTTCAAGCTTTACAATGGGGTAAAGGGATGACCAGATTGGACCCAATACTAGGTACTCACACCTTGATGCCAAACACGCCTCGATTGACCTCTGTAGTGAGTAACGGATGTAGAGGTAACGTCTGGCAACGTGAGGCACTCGAGTCTTGTGCTGTTTAGTTCAATGAATGAAATAACACTAGAAACAGCAGAAATGGTGTATAGGTACCTAACAATCTTTAGTCTAACGCCATGGTCCCCAACCCGCCTTCAACTCATCATCACTTCGTACATTTTGATCACCCCAGCCTCTAGTTCCCATTGACACGAAGACAAACCGTCTCAACAGTAACATCCGACTGCTTGTAGGTCGGTCTCTCATCAACGGCATTCGACCAAGGCCAGCTGACGGTGACAGCCACAACACCGCGCGACTTCTGCTCGGCCAGACTCCTCAACCTGAGCTGCGGCATGCCATGGGTGGAGCTCGGTCCGCCCGACGCCAGCGGATCCCTCGAGAAGCTCCCCGAGTACACTGCAAACGGCTCCATCACTAAATCACAGAATGTCAGCTCCGCCCTTCATACCACCGCGCGCCAACTGGGAAGCGAAGGAAACTTACCATCCAACATCAGCGGTATATCCAACCCAACGCCACCCCCACTCTTCGCCCTCCCCCCAAAGATATCCCCCGGACACCCCTTCAACGCCCCATTATCCGCACTGCCATACAGCCCACTCACCACCGTGCCCAACCCCCCATCCTCAAACGGACTAGCATCGTAC
>Ga0247760_1001057_pt1 | contig 27560 bp, 15 predicted proteins | sample UWRJL171409R4_FD_179936 | JGI IMG/M metagenome (GOLD analysis project Ga0247760, IMG submission 179936) | Plant litter microbial communities from Arlington Agricultural Research Station in Wisconsin, United States - UWRJ-L171-409R-4 | ecosystem: Environmental > Terrestrial > Plant litter >... | reverse complement strand
CACTTATTTAAATAAGCTTAATACCCCACGCCAAAATTGCCAGGAGCGAAAGTGAGGCATGGAGCGCCCCGTAGCGTAGCGAAGGGCTGTCGCGGAATGACGAACGAAGCGACGCCAGCAATTTTAAGGTTTATGGTGTTAATTTTACTTCTGGTAGCAGATGTTGTAATTATTAACTACTTCTTTGATTAGCTTTTTTACTTTTAGGAAGGTGTACGTTTATTGGGTTTATGTGAGAGTTTTAGTTTAGCTTATATATCTCCTAAGTCGAGACTTATAAACCTGTTAAATATACTCTTTCTGTTTGTCCGGGTTATAAATATACAGTTTCTTTTAGTATTAAAGCTTTGCTCCTGGTTTAAGCGTGCTGTTTACACTTTTTAACAGCTGTTTTAGCTGATACTTAGTTTTGTTATAGTTTAGATATATTAGGCACTCTTTACTGCAGTTTTACACGTGCCTTAAGAAGTCTTTTAAAGGGTACTTATACTTATAAGTTCCTTCTGTTAACCTTCTTATTTAAAAGTCCTGTTATTGCTAATAGATATTATACTCTGTTTATAAGTTTATGTAGACGTTAATAGTTTATTCTAACGTCTAGTTATCTGACACTTGCGGTGTATGCTTTAGTGTGCTGTTTTTGGCTTTGTTAAATATGGTAATAGGGATTAGGACTGGATTGGTATCCTTATGGTCCTGTCTCTAATTAAGAGTGTCGGCTTACTTATTATCTTTTCCTTTAATATAGTGGATCTGGAAGTAGAATAGGGTTATTAACTCTACTTACTGTGCCTGCTGTGGGCTAAGCTCCTTTATTAGGAAGTACTGGAGGTTATTATAGTCTGAGAAGACCTGGACCGGTTCTTTTATGCCACTTAAGTACAGTGCCTACTTAGTAAAGTACTGAATAATCGTTATCAGTTCCTTATTATGGATTAGGTATTGTAAGGTTAAGCTGTAGATCCCTTTTAATAAGAAGGTAATTAGGTGGTGTTTCTTATCGTTTTGGACTTAGTTAAGTTCTTTACCGATTACGAACTTTAAGGAGTCTATCTTAACTTGGAAAGGCTTTAAGAAATTAGGGAGGGCTAGGATTAGTGTTGTGACGAAGGTGTACTTAAGGTCCTTAAACGCTTTCTACTGTCTTTTAGTCTACTTAAACGGCTTTTCTTCGCTTATGAGTTTATGTAATAGTCTTGCGATTTTTGTAAAGTACTTGATAAAATAGCGATAAAAGTTTGTAAAGCTGATAAAGGCTTATAACTCTTTTTAGTTCTTCGGAGTAGGTTAGTCCTTAACTGCCTTTATCTTCTCTAATTACATTTTAAGCTTTTTAAGAGTTACTCTAAACTTTAAATAGTTTAGTTCCTAAACGTGGAAGTGGCTCTTCTCTAGGTTTATTATCAGCTTTGCTTTTTTAAGAGCTGTTAGAACCTATTACATATGTTTTTAATGTTCTTTTAAAGTTTTGGAATAGATTAGAACGTTATTTAAATATATAAAGATAAACCTGTCAAGGAAGGGGTGGAGAACACTGTTAATAAGGCCTTAGAAGGTTGTGGGGGCGTTTATTAATCTTATTGGCATGATATAGTATTAGTAATACCTGTTACAAGTTTGAAAAGCCGTTTTATACTTATCCTCCTCTTTTACTCTAATGTAGTTGAATCTTATAGGGAAATTAAGACTGGAGAACTAATTCGCTTTAGTAATCTGTTTTTATATTTCCATAATAAGTGGTAATAAGTAACGATTCTTAATTATATCTTTATTTAACGTTTAGTAATTAACGACTATATATAGTTTACTGTCTCCCTTTTTTAGGATAAACAGTATTAAGTATTCTGTTAATAATTAGGACTTTACGATAAACCCGTTCTTTAAGTTCTTATTAACGTACTCTCTTAAGGCTTCTACTTATTAGGGGTTTAGGTAGTAGGGCTGGAAGCTACAGAGCTTCGCTCCTAACTTTAGCTTAATTTCGTAGTCTTATAATCTGTAGTCTGGTAGTTACAGTATCTTTTTTTAAAATAAGGTAAACTTCCTATACTCTGTAAGTACTTTAAATAAGTTAACTCCTTTACTTACTTATAGATTAACTTTTTACTTCTTTTTATCTTCTAAATTATTATTTAAGTAACGCGGTAGACTTTCTAGTCCTTTAACTGTCTTTATAAACCTAACTTAAACCGTGCTTAGTTTTAAGGGTTTAATATGCTTTTAAGTACTTTATGTAACTTTAGAGCGGTTTAGTACCTTCTTAGCTTTCTCTAAATGGTAATCACGGCTAGGGGACTTACTAAAGGTAAGGTAGCCACTCTTTTAGTTAATTATAAGGTTATACTTTTTTAGTTAAAGTAGACTTAAGATTATATTATACCTTACTATTAGTGTAACGTTAAAGTTTATTTATTATTTATCCCTGTCCACTTTAATTAGGAGTGGCAAGTGGTGGGTAACTTTACTGTTATTATATTAATATAGGCCTCCTTCTCCATTTCGAATAAGAATAGCCTTTTTATACTCTTTGTTAAGGAGTTTCCTTCGGTTAATTAGCGAGGGGTATATTAGGTTAGAAGCACTTCCGTTATTAATTACTACTCTTACCCTAAATGGCCTCCCTCTTCCGTCTATTATATCGATATTAACAGAATAGTGTTTATATTTTTTTAACATTTAAGTTATAGTAATTATCTATCCTTAAGGTCTTATCTAGCTTAACCTTTAAATGCCTCTCCTTCTTCTTAAGGTTTTTATTAACTAGCGGATTACTAGTTTCCGGCCTTTCTGGAGGGCTTATAACCTTTTCCCAGTTCCTTTTAAAAAAACAGGTAACTTTAATAAACCTAGCGATTAACCTTTCTTAGGTTTTCACACTTTAACGTCTAGTCGACTTTAAATAGTACGATGTTCCTGAAGTCTTTAATAAGTTAATAATACACTCTGTGAGACTAGATCGCAGTAATGTCCTTTTACTCTTAAATCCGCTAGTAGTCTTCTCGCTTCTGCTACTCTTAGGCTTTTCCGCTAAGGTGTAATAAGCACGTTACGGCTAGGCAGTTATTAAGTACTTCTCTTTACTAATACGTAGTGGGGGATTAGTTAACTACGGTAACCTTCCGTTTATTGCTAGATTCTCTTATTAAGGAGTAGGAGACTTAGTAGTGAGCTGGTTTTAACTTTACCTTTATAACAGTGTAGTTCTGTCTCTGTATGCCTGGGAAGTGGTTGTAAAGGGCTTTAGGTTTATAATGCTAGTTAAAAGCGTAATTATCGTACATATAGTTAATCTACAGTATATCCCTATAGTTAGGGTAGTCAATGTTAACTGTAAGTGCTGTAGTTGTAGAGTACGGAACAGGGGAAGTAGTGCCTTATTTCTTCTCTTCTTCCACTTGCCTCTAGGTGCGTTATTTCTCCCAAACCTTTTCCTAAAACTTAGGTAGTAATAATCCGGCTTGTTCTTCTACGAAATAGTCCTCCTTAACAAGGCGATATTTAAGCTAATTAGCGAAGTGAACTCTGTTGTGGAGTTATAACCTAATTTCCACTACTTTATCCCTTAACGTTACAGTAAGCCCTTTAACCTGTAAGTCCTCTATTTCGTCTATTAACTCTTAGTGTTTCTCCTCTAACTCCTAGATCTTCTGTTAGTGTGTTTACTTTATATCTTCCTAGGGGACTTTTAAGGTACTAATCTAAGGTATATTAACTTTAGTGCAGGGCAGCTACCTAAGCTGTCCTTTTTCTAGGGAGGTAAGGGTGCTGATCTATTTAGTGTGCTTAAAGTGTTTAAGAGTCTTAAAGGGTACTGTTGAGAAGAATTTCTGTTTTTTTAGTTTAATTCTTTTAACTTGCTCTTTTTTACCTTTTAAGGCTTGCTTTACTGTTTGGGTGGCCTGGAGGGCTAGTTTTTCGACTCCTTCTACCATCCTGGTAATTTTTAAGTTAAGGTCTTTCTTAGACTTCCTTAATTCCTGGGCTTACAGGGTAAGGTTTTTAAGGCCTGTAACAGCTAACCGAAACATCTCTTCCTAGAGTTAGTCTTCTACGACTTATACCTCTAGTGGTTCCAAGTTTCCACCTTAGAGTCAGTCTTTTGCGATCTGTACTTCTGTAGCTAACTCTTCTAAGATACCTTTAAGGACTAGATATATTACGTCTTAAGGTTCTTCGTTTTTTTCCTTATCTTTTAAGTTATACTTATCTATTTAGGTGTAATTTTCTTTATTACTTACTATCCTAATATAGACGTCTTTAGAGTTAAACTTAACGTACTTTCCTCCTTCTAGAACAGGTCTTTAACTAACTTACTTTAGCGACAGGTATTGCTATACTATATATTCTTTTTTATTACAGTTAAAGCATTAGACTTATAATAAGTCTTTAGGCTGCTTCTGCTGTTATTATTGTTAAGGCTTATCGCGGTTAGGTCGATTCTGGTGGTTTATTATACTAATATCTATTAACTTAGGATAATAACCTGTTACGGTTAATTGGTTCCCCTTCTTTAGTTTGCTTAACTAGGGGGTTCGCTCCTTTTAGAAGTTCTTTCGATGATGGTGATTATAGTACCGATTATTAACCTTGATAGCTATCTTAACTAACTCCTGAAGACGGTTTAGTTAGTCTTTTTAGTAAAGGTCTCTAGTAATATGCTCTTTTAAACTGCTTTAGAACAGTATTATTAAGGCTTTTTAACTGAGCTTAGTCTTTACTACTTTTAATTTAAAGTGTATAAAGAACTTAAGGATTAAAGACGTTTACTTTAAGGTTATAAGCTGCTGTTTAGCTTGCTTAAGGGTGTTTAGTTCTTTAAATTTAGTTTGGAGTTAGTTAATAAAAACGTTAAAGTTGTTAAAAAGAGCTTAAATCTTAAGGGCCTTTTTACATACTTTGTTTATAAAGAGGTTATTAATTGTCTTCGTATAAGGTTTATATTAGTAAGTAGTTACTTTGTCTAGTAAGGCTCTAGCGAACCTGACTTTCCCTTCTTTTTTAAAGAACTGTTTATCGTAGTAGGTAATATAGCTTTAGAGTTAAGCTATTTAGGACTTTAGTTACGTAAAGTCTCCCTTAAAGCGTAAAGGTGGAGGGAGTTTTACTTATTTCTTCTGCAAGCCTTTAAGGTTATTATTTTTTAGCTTAACAGTGTTAAGTTGGGTTTGGAGTTTTTCGATAAGACTAATGCGGCTTTTAGTATCTCTAGGGAAGGCTTTATTAAGTTCTTTAACCAGTCTCTACTAGTTAAGGTTTAAGTCTTTAAAGTGTATAGCTAATTCGTTAATAGTAGGGAGTTAAAGCTGGGCTTATGCCTCCTTAATCTCTTTACCTTTTCTAGAGGTTAATATATTAGTAAGAGAGAGGTAATGTCTAGGAATTTAACAAACAGTATTTAGAACTTAAATATTAGTATTATATTACGACCTACATTTAACTTAAGCCTCGAGAGGACTAGTGTAAGTTAAGATAGAACGTATGGTAAGACGTTAATAAGTAAGGGGTGTTCCAAAGACGGTTTGTTAAGTTAATACTCTTAGACGGGGGTTTAACGTTACTGTAAGTTGCTGTTACTATAATGCATAAAGGTGAATCTGAACAGTAGGACACAAATGAACAATTAAATATTAGCGTAAGGAACTAAAGTCCCTTACGATAATTGTAGGTATAATTATAGCTATTTATACTAATTAGCTGGAAGGTACTTTGTACCTTGCTCGTAGTGTCGCAAATGCTCGTTATGCGAGCACTTTACACCACGCGAGCGTTCCGCTCGTGAGGTTTCTCCTGCTCGCAATGCGAGCACTTGGCATACTGCGAGCAGCGCCTCATTAGTTGTAGGGGCTTCGGGTCTTTGCACCCCTGGCCCAGTGCGCCTGGACAGTGTGCACTGCCCTCCCGCACTGTTCCTTCTGCGGGGAATCCGTCGGGCCGCCCCGGCCCAAGTGACGGCCTGCAGGGTCGTCACAAAACCTTTAATTAACTTAGTCTACTTATAGATAATAAGTTAGTCTTTTACCCTTCCTAATAGCGTTAGTAAACTACACTCCTGCGGCCTTTTATAAGAGTCTCCCCTCTCTTTAATCCTGTTTACTCTATATATAACTCTAACTATATATATATAACTTAAAGGGTATATCTCCCTTAATTACGTAGACGACTTAGTAACTGTTATTAAAGTAAAGATTATTTTTAAGCTAGTTAGAAAAGTTTAGGAGACTATATTTATATTATAACGTTAGGCTTATAACTTAAGAGTGGTTTTAAACGTAAAGAAGATAGAAGTGCTAGTAATCTTAGGCTTTAAAAACACCTTTATCCTTAAAACTGTCCTTAATATAAACTTATCCTTAGAAGTTACAGTGTTATTATCTGTTAAGTAGCTAAATGTAACTTTTAACAATAAGCTATCCCCCTTACAGTATATTAGGGAAAGGGTAGCTTAAGTTATTAAGACTGTTTCAGTCTTTTAAAAGATAAATCACTTAACAGGTAGGATTAGGATTAAAATAAGGGTTATGGCTGTTAAGTTTATAATACTCCTAGCTATTATATACGCAGCCTTAGCCTGGATGTTAGGGGTAAGCGCATAGGTGTACGGTATAGTAGATGTCTTGGTTAAAAGAGTATTTAAAGCTACACTTTTAATAATAAATAATATAAGGAATAACTAACTACATTAAGTCTCTTAAGTCCCAGACTTAGCTACTACTCTAGCTACGGTTATGGAGAATTATACCTAAAGGGTTAAGAGACTACCTAAAACACACATTATCTAGCTGGCTAAAGAAAAGCATTAAAGATAAGCGGAATAAGCTCCCCCCTTTATATATACAGAGTGTAAAGAGTGTAAGGCTAACATAACTAATAACCCTAGAGCGATTTAAATTAAAAGAAAAGGAAGGGTACTTTACGGTAAGTGTAACCAGCACTTAGGAGAAGTTAGAAAAATCACCTCCCCCCTAGCCCCTGTTAAAACGCCTACTTAAAACTATATTTTAATGTGTAAGGACTATTAAACCACTAAACCCCTAAACTGAACTACAGTTAGGAATTAGTTCACTAAACCCTTAAGGTATAAGTGTAAAAAGTGTTATAATAAATACAGGAGACGAGAATAACATGTAAAACTAATTAACCTAACGTGCTTAAAGATAATCTTTAAATCCTAACCTTTATTAAAGCCTTAAGCTAAGAAACCCTTAGAAGAATATTACCTCTTAAAAGAGTTAGTAAAAGCTTTATAAACTGAAGTTACAGGAGCTAGTAAGTAGACGTTATACCTTAAAAGGTTTAACCCCCTGCCAGATTACTAACTGTGCTAATGTGGCGAAACTAATAAGGCTAAACATATCCTTAAGTGTGTCCTATCCCCACTAAACATAAGCACATGTCCTGTCAGTATGTAAAACTAAGCGTGGAAAAACAGACAAAAGACTATAAACACCCTATATAAAGTAGATAAAAAAACAGGTAATAAATAGACCCTACAGCTTAACTCTAACCCTACCCCTTAACTTAAGGTCTAAGGTAACCCTGTTAGAGCCCTTTCGTATAATTACTGGACCTTTAACAAGTCCCTAGGTCTAATGACATATAAACCTTTAAATAAGGAAGCAAACTAAGAAATAAGATATAGAGCTGAACTTTATGAGTATAAGAAGACTATAAAGGAGGCGGACACCCCGTTATTGGGAAAAGGCAAGTGGTGGCCGTACGGGTACGTATGGTAGAAAGGAAACAAAGAAGAGAAACACGACTGGTGTTAAAACAACCCGGAAGTTAGTCGACTGTTGTAAGTGGGAGGGAGGCCCTAATACACCTCCAGGGCACTACATACCACCTGTCGATACATAGGCGTAACAAGTTTGTAAAGGGTACCTTTCCTTTCTACTGGCAGCTCCGAGTCTGAGAGAACTACAGGTGTAGAGGTTTTAAAGGCCCTGTCTAAGTAGCCTAGCTAGCGCCCAGGAAGGGCAGACGTCATTCTGGAAGGAGAACCGAACGTCTTAAATTCAATAATTCAGTACTAAGGCTCGGGCCAAAAGAAAGGGTCCCCTTAACCAGTGCGAAAAGTGTTTTGTCACTGTAAGGACCGCTAATTGCTGTCGTTATTACAGGCCATCTACCATTCCGAAAACACTTACATTAATACTTAAAAGGCCTTCCTGTATTTTAGAAAGGCCTTCCTACATATTAAAAGGCCTGTGATGTGACAAGCCAAGGCCTTACCGTCCCAGAACAAGACCGTATGAGGATTCCAAAAACTCATTTTCGCGCGGAGATAAGAGACCCTTTTATTTGGCCCGAGCCTTCGTACAAGTGATACCCTAACCCTGGTCACCTTCCCTAACATTTCCACTCATCTGCTTTTCACGAGCACGCGTAACAAAGAAATTTTTACTCTACTCTTTGAAGGCTCATTGAAATTTAATCGAAGTCTTTCCATGAAATTCAGGCCTGTTGCTACGCAAAGCCACCTAGGTCGACCTGGCTGCTCAGGGCAACGATGAGGGTTAGGGTAGCAGCTGTGGGCCCAGCCCCAATTCGGTGGGGCTCTGACAGGTGGAGCCTGTCCCTGCCCCACTCCCTGCGAGCTTAAAAAGATTTCGATTTTCGAGCCTCATTCCCTTTTTCCTTCCTTCTTCTCAAGCCGCCCCTCGCCCAACAAGTCGCTATTCGAAGCTTACGAACGGAGAGAGCGACACTTCGGTGTCGGCTCTTTCAATCCTTGCTTTGGGAGAAAGTCCCCGGACACTTGCCTTTTGGGCAGACTGCGGAAACGCGCCGCCATAGAAGCACTGCGGCTGATCTCGGCCGCCTGTCTCTTGTCTGTCTCTTCTGGCCCAGCCCGTCGCGACGTCGGCCGTCATTCTTTCTATTCGTTTGCGTTCAGTCATTCATATTCCCGGACCAGAGACCATATGGACGAAGATATGAGTCCGCGCTCTGGCCGCTTGGGGCGAATGCTCTGTTCTCAACCCTGGGGAGTTGGTCCGATGGCGAGTTGCCGCTAGTAAGTCCGGACTGGAGGCGTTAGGCTGGCTCGAGAGATTTCGTCAAGATTGTACAGAAATGCGATTGCTCGCACCCTTTTTCTTCGGAGAAGGTGTGGGTTACTCGACGGGGCTTATTCTTGGAGCGAGGGGCGACTTCAAGTTCTATTGACTCTTCTTCCTTCGCCTGGCGGATGGACGCCTGGACATCGAACACTCTCGGTCTTGTTGGAGGCCAACTGCCTGTGTTGCCATCTCAAGGGTGTTGGTGGGCAGAGATTGTGGGTTCTGGGGGATGTCCAACAAGTTTACATGATGATACAACCAATAGAGTCAAGCTCTGAGGATCCCGCCGGTTTACGCCGAGTGGCCCATTGAGGACGAAAAATGCGTTATGGTATCTGATAAACTTTGAACAATTTTCTTTATTTAGTTTTAAACATTATACCACATAGTTGATATCCACTCCTTGTCTATTTATCTCTTGAGGCCTGTTGAAGTGCCATCTCCGTTTTAAATCATGCTCAATCGAAACCCGGCTGGTCCGCACACTGAATCCTACTGCTGGCTGGCTTCCTTTTTCCTCTGCTCCTCCTCCAGTAGCTCTCTCTTCTTGTGGGCAGCCTCAATATCGGCCTTCATCCCCTTCGCCTTCTGACGCGCCTCATACTGGTCTCTGCTCTTCATGATCCGCTGCACAATAGTGCCAGCATTGACGTCCTCGAACTCGTGGGCGCCGATTTCCCGATAGATACCCATTTCCTTGGGTGCGGTGTAGACATCCTCTGTGTGCGGCATGAAGGATGTCGGTCCATGGTAAACAGCGTCTGGTGTCCCCCAAGGAAGAGAGGTGAGATAGGACACCGTAGGGGTGAATGGAGCGCCAAATACCACGGCATGGATGTACTGCAACAAGTTAGCGAAAGCCTGTTGAGCCACGGCTTGTGGAAACTTACCCGACACTGAAGAACGCAGAGCCCGCGCTCAAAGATGTTCATGATGGGGTAATTAACGCCCTTCCAGCTGTTGATCACTTCGTCGTTATGCACGCCAGCCACAACGAAGACGGGTCCATAATCGGACCCTTTCCCTTTTCTCTCATCGACGGCTTGCTGAGAATACCAGCCATCCTTCCTGGCCAAGTCCTCCTCTGCCTTGGTCACAGAGCGAAGGAATTCGATATGGCCGCTGGAAAAGAGATCAAACCCACCGTCGACATAAACGACTCGCTGGCCAGGCTTTGGCCCCTTGCCGCTAAATAGTTCCTTGAATGAGTTTCCCTTCTTGTCGGTGCTGTCCGTCTGAGACCAGAACCAGACATCAGCGCCGGGGTTCTTCGCCGTCTCATCTGTTGCATAGAGTCGAATGCGCTCCTTCATGTCATCACCGGCGGCCTTGCGCTCTGCCTCAGTGCCCGGGCCTTCCTCGCCGGCGAGCGTCTTTTCGAGGGACTTGATGAAGTGGGTTCTGGTGCACAACAGCATGCGCCCCACGAGATCCGTAGTCGAGATACTGGGTGTCCTCCTGACCACCTTGAAGCGATCGGCGGCCTTGACGAAGCGGTAGCAGTCCTCGCCGCTGCCGTCCGAGGTGATATCGTCGCCGTGGACGACGTACTTGCAGCCGTAGTGGCTGATCCAATCCAGCTGGGTCACGTACGGGGCATAGGGAATCGACTTGGTCACCCAGCGACAGGCATCCGTGGCGAGAAGCCTCTCGCGCAGGGTCATGACGGTCGGACCCTTGTTCTCGAGAATGGCCTCGTCCGAGTGCACGCCTACATACAGCTCATCACCCAGCTGGCGGGCCTGGACCACGGCACCTGCATGGCCTAGGAAACGGTGTCAACGAGGTCTCGGGCCCAGATAGGGGGGAGGGGACACACCGTGGTGGAAGAAGTCAAAGCATCCGTCGACCCAGAGCCGGCCCTCGAGAAGTTCGGGTGCGGGGTCCCCTTGCGGGCGAGTCTCGTCCGTGGCGGTCATGGTGTGTGGTTTTGGGAGGTCCCGGATCGCCTGATCAAGCAGCTATCCGACGCTTTGATGTTCGTGAGTGTGATGGGTGCAGGGTACAAGGCGGTCTATTCTAACAGTTGGGTGGTTTGCTGTCTTCAAACAATGTGCGAATCTGGGTGGTTGAGAATACTACACAACTATGATAAAACCAACTTAATATACAGACTTTTGTCTTGCACGGTAAATGGGAAGAGTAGGTATTGGGTTTAGGTCAAGTTCTATAGGTAGGACAAGGTTGTTGAAATCACATGGAAGCCGCCTGCGATGTCGGTCCCACAACTGAAATTCAAGCATATTACAGGCATCCACCCCTCCCCCGCATTCAGGGCCCAATGATCACAACGGCTTGCGTAGGTATCCTGACGCGGCAGGCGTCGATCAATGTCCATCTGGAGTGCATCGTTCCAATCTCCCAGGGACCAGACGATTGACCTGGGCAGGCTAGATCTTGAAATAGCTCGCCCTTGCTGACTGCCCGTGGTATGACATGACATGGAGAGGAGCCACTGAACCGTTGCGCTGGAACAGGGGGATCAACCGTTTCACTGCACTGAAATCCTGGGACGCCGCCTCCCTAAAAGGTGGTTCCCGGGTCCTGCTCATTGCTTGCCCCGGCAGTTAGGGTCTGTTCCTGTCACGGCTAAACTGCCCAGACACCAGGAGGGGGGGGTTGGCCCCGCGGAAGTTATGCCCTGAGTCCTCGAAGCGTCGTCGAAATGTCGAAGCGTCGAAGACCATCACCCCGTCAGCCGTGGTCTGGTCCAGCCATCCGCCACATGGCAGGCAACCCCTGTTCGACCTTCCCACTGCCGGAACTCGAGAACGTGGTTCGGCGGCTCTTATCTAGACTTCATCCCGTCCTCCTCCTTTCTCACGAATGTCTGGTTGAAAGTCCTCCTGGAACAGTACAATATCCATGCCGCAACAACGAAGCCCCTGAAGCCGATTTCGTTCCTTGCAGGATATCTGATTTTTCTCCAATCGCTACGGCCTACGCGCTGACCGCTAATAACGTCGGGCGGTGCCAAAACGGGGCGCACTAGGATTGGGGTCGCGAATGACGACACGGCGCGTTTTTATAATTACAAGGTGTCTTTGACGAGCGAGTGCCTTCCCAACTGAGACATGTCTCAGCGGCCTGGAGCGACACCAACGCAGACCACTGCTCCTTTCTTTTCCTCGTTTTTCGGTGGCGGCAGCAACACTAGCAGCAGCAACATCGCCGCGTCGTCGTCACCTGCCAAATCGCGCCCAGGCACGAGCTCGGGTGAGGGAACGGCCGTTGACGGCAGTCCCCGCCAACCCAACGTGTTGCACAAGGACCGGGACCGTCGACCGTCGTTCAGCCGCAAGGCCTCGTTCTCGTCGTCATCGCCCAGCAAATCCACCCGGAAGCGCACTCTCTCGTCCGGAGCGAATGGCGCCGGGCCCAGCCTGCAGATAACCGCGACTGGCGACAACGCGATCCCGCCACTGCCCGATTTTGCCCTTGCCGCCGCTGCGAAACTGTCGCGCGATAGTGAGGTTCTCCAGTCACCAACATCGTCCGACAGCTTCTCCAAGATGCTGAGCCGCACCGCGCCCACGCCCGTCAATGGCTACTCGGCCGCCGCCCCGGGCCCTCAGTTGGCCCCACCCGCCGTCGTCGCCCCGGGCCAGCCAAGCGAGCTGAGCATCCTCCACCAGAACATCCAGGACACGGCCAACAAGAGGATATCTACTCTCGACTACCTGCGCAAGGCGTGAGCAACCCCCTCCTTCTTTCCCATCTTAACTCTAACTTTACCCCCTCCCTCCCCAGGCATGAAGGCCGTGTCTACTGGTTCAACACGCTCCTCTTCGACAAGCCCGACCTTGCCCGCATGCCCTACTTTGACAGCCGCAAACTCGCCCGCCGTGCCACCAACTACCTCCTCCTCGGCATCTCCCTCCCGACCGTCATCGACCTCAACTCCAACTCAGCTGCAGAGTTCCTCCGCAGCCTCAACATACTCCTCGCTGAGTTTGAGGCCTTCCAGACCCTCCACTCTGAATCCGGCACCTCGGCGAGCTCTCTCTCGCGCGCCCGAATTCCTCACATGTTCCGCCGCGCGGGGCCCTCCATTGCCAAAGGTCGCCGCTCCAGCAACGCCAACAGCTCGTCCGGTTCCGGCGCCGTTGCGCTCGACTCCGGGCTGCCCCTTGACCTGTCGGATTCCTTTAACGGAGGTGTCAACTCCATGATCGCCGGAAGCTCTAGTTCCCTAGGCGGTGGCAACACCCCGCCGTCCATACCACCTTCCAGTGTCATCAACTTTGCCGCATCCGAGACCGATTTGCTTCCCGGCGAGGAGTACTCTCACCTGCTCACGCCCAGCCTACCTTTCGATCCAGACTTCTTTGAGACCTTTGCCACCCTCTGTGACGTGCTCATTGACACATACACGCGCTTGCTGAGCCTGATACCCACGCCGCGTGAATGCGCCGGCAATGTCGCCGACATGTTCAGCAAGGTCGACTCCCGCGTGCGCAAAATCATCATCCAGGGTGTCATCAAGGAATTCGAGGATACGAGCCGCGCCGGCGTAAAGGGAGAGGTGGCCAACGTCGGGAAGGTGGTGCTAGGTGGGCTGATGTGAAGTCTTGTCGGGCTTCTTCGCAAATGAGACAGGGTTGATGGTAGAAAATACGTGTCGATTCTCAGCGCCGTTTGGGATGGAAATTTTCAGTCATCCACCGAGACAGACAGGTGGCAGGTGATGGTTGATGTTTTTGGAGTTTGGGCCCGGAAAGACTACCGGTTTGCTTTTCAAGGTTACGGGAGGGGGCCATGGGAAATACCACGATTCGTTTTTGGTTATTCACGTAAGGGCGGGCATTGATCGGGGCGGCGGCACTACGTTGTTTTGCATAACTGTATGAGCATATTTCTGTCATCTACAAAAGAAGATGTGACTCCATTTGTTACACTCCAATATATGCCATGTATCGCTAACACTATGCTATCCTAAACTGCGTAAACTGAGCTAACTTGGAAGAACGGTATTGCTGAGCAAAACGAAGGGCTATGCCGTGATCTCCTGCGTGTGATCTCCAATGCTATACCGCCTGTTCCTTCTACCAGACAAATGCAAATGATTGGTCCCCGCGGGACCACCAAGTACCATCCCCATGCTGGCCATTGACTTTTTGTGTCTCAGGGTTGGCAGGGGCGAGGAAGGCCTGGGAGAGAGTGGTCTGGGGGAGAGTGGTCTAGGAGAGAGGGGCCTCTCTCTCACTGATGCTACTGCCAGAGTCTTCTCTGTCGACAGGGGAACAAGATGCTGCTTGGTGACTGCCGGGATAGAAGTTGTAGCTCGAGGTGCTACGATTGTTGATGCCTGAGGAGGTGCTCCTGCGCTGACTGTGGTTGTCGTCTGCAGGGGCTGAGGCGTTAGGGGAGACCCTGCTCCCGCTGCCGAGACTCCCGCACGTGGGGTGTCTGGCTCTACGAGAGTTGCTGGAGGCGTTGCTGGAGGCGTTGCTGGAACCTCCGAGCTCGTCGCCGTTGCGCTTGAGGTTGGTACGTCTTTCGCAACTTGCGTCGTCGTGGTTGCTTGTGTGGCTGGGGCCGGGGGTTGTTTGGGTTGGGCTTGGGGCATTTCTGCCTTGAGCTGCTGGGGTTTTGGCGCCGCCGATTGAACTTCTTCAGGGGCGACTGTTGTTTTGGTGGCCGGTTTCGCGGTAACCAGTGACGAAGGAGCGGCTACTGATGCTCCTTTGGTGTTGTTGTTGGTGTTGGTATTGGGTGGTATCGTCGCTGGCTTCACTGCGATGTTTTCAGCCGCAATATCTCCAGCAACAGGCTTCTCGGTCCCCATCTCTGATTCCCAAGCCTGTCCCTTCCTTGGCTGTCCTGTCTCGCCCTCTGAACACAGTACCGCCCCTCCTATCGCCCCCGTGCCGGCTAGAACGGGCACTGTCGCAGGTTCGGTTTTCTCCGACACCGGTTTGTCGTCGGTGATCTTCCCCTGACCTGTGTCTTCTGCTTCATCTTCCGGCGCGGTGCTGGCGCCTCCGTCTGACTCCGCATCCGAATCGTCTGTGTCGTCTGCCTCTATAGTCTCGAGTTTGTCGTCGGCATCCGACTTGGCAAAAGCTGCTAGCTTGTCCAAAAGCGGGACGCTGCCCAGTGGTGGAAGCTTGTCTATTGCTGCTAGCCTCTCCCCGAAGGATGTCATTGGCGGCTCTGGTCCGTTGGCCTCCGTGGCGGAGGCACTCTCCTCGGCATCGGGAGCCGGGGCTGGTGTGCCGGGTGGGCGGGTTGGTTCAGCACGATATCTTTCGGCCTCCTCGGCCGCTCGTCTTTCCGCGTCTGCCCTCCACTGAGCCTCCTCCTCTTCAGTTCGAAGCCAATATCTTCCCATCGCCGCCTGGTTCTCCTGGTGCCGCCGGAGCTTTGTCGGACTCTGCAAAGTGACCTTGGGAGCAATTTGCTGTGACACGGGGTCCAATGGAGCCATGTAAGTCACAGTACTCTTGCTCCTGCGTTTCACCGGCGTAAAGCGCCGACCAGGGCCGACGTCTACCCGGTGGATAATCGCCTTTGCAAACCTTACAGTTGCGCCGGGTGACATGGGTCGAACAATAGGCGAAGTTGGCTGCGAGAGAGAGCCGGAATCAGGTGGCGCGCTTCCGAAAACTGACTCCGTTGGGGAGATTGGGGACAATCCGGCCATGGCCAACTGTCCGTGGTCGGGAATCGCCGCCGAAGTTGAGTGAGACCGAACATGCCTTGGTGGAGGCCGGCTCCCGTCTGGACTTGCAACACGGAGAATGGACTTCGGCATTGGTGGCGGGGGGCTATAGCCATGCGTAGCGTAGTGGTTAATATTGTCCAATTGGCTTCGTGGGGGACTAAGGGGTTAGTTACCTTGGGATCTTGTTTTCTTGCCCGCCTGCGGAAAGTTGATGCTGGGACTTCTTCTTGCGCATCTCGGCAGCGTCGCGAGCCGTCTTGTTGAGCTTCTCCGAGGAGCCAGACTTGGTGGTCTTGGGATTTCCTTCTGGGGTCTTCGCATTCTTTGTCTTAGTACCTGAGTCCTCCTGGATCCCCGCGAGGTTCGACAATGCTCGAAGCGTAGTTGAATCTTTACGTGCCTTCTTCTTGACGTCGGTGCCATGGCTATGTCTGCGTGGCCTTGAAAGCCCCTGAGCCAGAGTGGCTGGGGCAGACTGCGTCGATGTTGACGAGACGGTCGACGAGGCTCGGGGAGGGAGTGTCCGCCCCCCCTGCAAATAGGTCAGGACCGAGGTGAGCGAGTCCTTCCGCTGGGGCTGCCGGAGAGCCTCGACGCGGTGCTTCGGCTCCTTCGGCTCCCTAGGTTCTTTGGCTTCTTTAGTCGACATGGTCGCGTCCGCCAGGCAAGCAAGCGATGCGCAGGATGAGAAAAAGAAAGCAACTTTGCAGATAGAACGATCATAAAGAGCTACGCGCAGTGCCTGGATTTAAGATTGCAGCGAATACAGACTGCAGTTGAGCTGGAAGGAGTAGCCGAGTAATATGTCGTTCGGGGTTGGGGTTCGGGCAGGTTGGGCGACAACAGCACGACTTCGCGATAGTTGGGGGACCCAATCACGACGGCAGATGCAAGCGTGCAGCATCGCGCAGGCGTCGTGCCATCTGGCATCACTAGATGACAGGCAGCAGTTTACCCGAGAGAACGAAAACAGGATCCAACATTGCGCTGTCTTCCCTTGGAAGCGCCCTGGTGCCAACTCCAAGCTCACAGCGTATGCCGTCCCCCCATCCCTCGCACCACCACACACAGCACGTCCTCCCGGCCGAGGACACGGGCAACTGGGCTGTGACTCCCGTCCAAAAACCCGCTACGGGATAGCGGACAGCGTCTCGATTCTGGGGCGCGATGGCCCGGACCTCGCCGATGATCAACGACCGCGATGAGACCTTGGAATGTCGAGATAGTGGCGGCCGTGACGGATGCAGGGGAAGAGACAGCCAGCCACGAGTTCAAGCATGCCACCTGCTAGCTTCGGTCCATGACGCAGGGAAACGCAGGTAAAGTGTGCCCAATCCACGTGTGCCCGTGTCGATGGAAGGTGACGACGGACAACAGCCAGCGGAACAAACAGCCATGCCACAGGATGGGCTCCTTATGTTCGCATCGCCAACGATCGGCACTCCAGATGGCGGCGCGATCCCGAACCCGATCGGGTGTGTCCCACACCACCTCACCTCGCATCTTCTCCGGGCTGTTGGGTGCGGTGGGTGCGGAGTGCTCCGCACTGCGCGCCCGAACCCCGTTTGCTTCACACCCTCCCACCACCATTGTTTGGGGGTTCGCTGATGTCTCGAAGATGAGGCGGGCAGGGAAGCGACGAGTCAGACGAGCACGCGTATCTGCGGCTAGCCTCGGCCCAATGGACGCCAACCATTGATTCCGCGCAAGATTCGGAAAATTCCACGGTCCATCAACAACGCTTGCCCGCGTCTTGTGTCGGCCAACGCCCTTTCTTGCGCTACCAATGCATCAATTAACCAAGAAAAGGCGGTGGAGCATCCAAATTGCGGTACCTACCATGTCGAAAGCAATCATAAATGGTTCTGCGACGTCGGCCGCCGCGAAAACTGGGGAAACACGGGGGGCCCAAGGCTCCGCAATGTCGCCTCTTCGGGGCTCGGTTCGCCGGTCACTTGACTCATAAGAAGGCCACTGAGGATACCGCTGTTCGCTGCAAAACCGCTGTTGAGATCCGATACTCGGACGTACAAACTTCTGAAATGGAAACAGCCAACCGCAAACCCCGCGGGACGGATGCCTGCCGAGCCTTCCGGAAGGACGGGAGTATCAAATGTGACGATGTGCTGGCGCTCCACCAGTCCCTTTGATAGGATCAAGGCTCATTTTATGTTGGGATGGAGGCACCTGGCACGAGGCCGAAGCGCATAGCTCCGGCATAGAGAGGCCAAGGCTGGATATCGCCTCTTTGGAATCAAGCGGTTCTATCGTTCTTTCAGGGGTCCTCGATTTTTCTTGACATCATCCTCGACGCCCTCCACTCAACAGGGTTATCCACGACGGCCCATTGGCCAATGGGTCACCTGGCCCATCGTGCCGAATCGAAGCCGACGCCCTTGACATCGTTAGGAAGGTAGGCAGGTACCTTCTTCTAGAAACCTTATCTGGAAGCTTTTTCTCATATTGGTGCTTCAAACCGATCCCGTGTCTTTCATTCCCATCCTCTCTCTTCCATCGCTGCCTCACCCGTCTTTGTGCTGCACCTTCCCACACAAACAAGCACTTCCACTGTCCCGACTGCCTGGAGACACGTATTCGCCGCTTCTTAGCCCACAACCTATCTCCTTCCCGTTCTCACATCAGAAGTCTAAAGCGATGACCCAAACAACCGCGAAGGACCACGCTGGCGAGCAGGATGTAGACCTCACATCGTCGGCTCTCGACCACCGGTTAGCTGCGCAGGGATCCGCGACGAATGGCACCGCCAACGGCCACGTCAACGGTCACACCAACGGCACCAATGGGCACGCCTCCAAGCTTCCCGAGCTGGACGCGTCCAAGATCAAGGTCCAGCTTGCCGACCCCACGGCGCGCGAGGTCCCTGATGAGGCCACCGCCAACTTTGGAGACGAGACCATCTGCACCGATCATATGATCACCTGCAAGTGGCGCCTTGCAACGGGCTGGGAAGCACCTGAGCTCAAGCCCTACGGTCCTCTCAGCTTGATGCCCGTCGCATCGGTCCTCCACTACGCGACCGAGTGCTTCGAAGGTCTCAAGGCCTTCCGCGGCTTTGACGGCAAGCTGCGTATCTTCCGCCCCAATCTCAACGCCGAGCGTATGCTCATGTCGACGCTGCGCATTGCCCTTCCTGGTTTCGACCCCAAGGAGCTGGAGAAGTTGATCACCATCCTCGTCGCTCGCGATGGGCCCAAGTGGCTCCCCCGCTCCCGCCCAGGCTCTTTCCTCTACATCCGCCCGGCCGTCATTGGTACCCAGGCCCAGTTGGGCGTGCAGGCCCCCAAGGAGGCGCTTCTCTTCATCACACTGAGCTTCATGCCGCGCATGGACAGCCCGCCGGGCGGCATGAAACTGCACACCAGTCCCGAGGATATGGTGCGCGCCTGGGTTGGCGGGTTTGGCTACGCAAAGTTGGGAGCCAACTACGGCCCTAGTCTCCTTGCGACTGCTGAGGCACGGGCTCGCGGGTTCGGTCAGATTCTTTGGCTTTATGGGCCAGAGGGATACTGCACCGAGGCTGGAGCGAGCAACTTCTTTGTCCTCTGGCGGGCAAAGGAAAGCGAAGGCGGCAAGCTGCAGCTTATCACAGCACCTCTCGATGACAGGCTGATCTTGGATGGCGTGAACCGCCGGAGCGTTGTCGAGTTGGTGAGGGAGAGACTTGCCGGCGAGGTTGAGGTTGTGGAGAGGCGGTACACTATTGACGACGTGCTGGAAGCCGACAGTGAGGGAAGGCTTGTTGAGTCTTTTGCATCTGGAACAGCGGTATGTATTCCCGGATTTGCTCCAAATCTGGTTGTGATCACTGAAACTATGCTGACCATTTTACCAGTTCTTCATCTGCCCCGTGTCTTCGATCCACCACCGCGGCAAGGACGTGAAGATCCCCATGGGTAAGACGGGAGAGGTAGGGGAATACACGGCCAAAATTAAGGGATGGTTAAAGGATATCATGTACGGAAACGAGCAGCATGAATGGGGCGTCGTTGTCACGAAGGATTAAGCCGAACCCATGAGCATTCAGCCTTTAGAACTAGCATTGCGAGGCGGCCTTCGAGATTTGGTTTGGCGTTCCGGAACAGGTAGCATGGAATACAAAAGTGCCAGAGTATTCTACCTCTGAATCTAGGCTTTATTACACTGGCATGGAACCACGGCCTGATTCACTAGAAACACATGAAAGTCATGAAGAACCTCAAAAACGTCCTGTGGAGTGTAACTCTAACCACAACCTGTATTGTGCTTCCTAACACCCGTTATATCCCGAGCCCTGATACAATCTTATGATAACACAGCTGGTAGCCCCCCGTCCACTTGGGTAGAGACAGACACAGGGGGGAGACTATCCACAAACCTGTTCCACTGACCCAAGAGCAGCCCAGCCCATAAAGGAACCAATCTAGGATCCAGCCAAGTCGAATCAAATGTGTAATATGCACCTGTAACCCTCAAAAAGCAAATATTTCTCTTCTGTCAAAGCAGTAGACCCTATTCAACAGTCTGTCCGAAGGAGGAGGTATACGGAGCTCGGGCTCAGGTGTATATAGCAGTCATCTAATACGACCCTTTCACCATGATTACTTATCGTACAACCTCGTAAGTGTCAGTCTAGAGGTCAAGTCCGTTTCCGGTGTGGGTGGCTTTTTGAACGGCATCAGTGATATTGTCTAAAACTGTTGCTTTCCCTGTACCTATTCTTTGGAGCTGTCAAGTGTCTACCTTTTTTTGCAACCTTTTCTAGGCACGGTATGAGAGATTCCATTACAATATAAGGGGAAGTCATGAGCTCCTGAATACGGCAAGGGGATATCGAATATCCCGAAGGGTAACCCAATTGCGTAAGGGCCCAGCAACGGGGAAGGCGAGGAATTCAATTTTCCGTGTACCTCTCCCCTTGAAGATAGAGTCATTGGCTAGGGGTTGTAACGGCGATTGCACGCCGTCCAATTCAACGTTTTAGCGAGCTCCCTGCAAAACTTACTCCGCTGAATTTCAAACTGAAGCCTCAACAGCTCTCAGCGACTGCATGTGTTCTCACATCCCCATATTACCTCCATATTACATAAAGTGGAACGTTCATTTCTAACGCCCTTGATCAAACAGATTCGCTCAAGCTCAGGGAAGTCTGAGAACAAATGGTCTCACACCAACCACAAAAGACATCGGTGACAAAATGTCGCCAGGAAATATTAGAGATATCGCCATGATCACCTCAGCAATTCCACACAACATCAAGCCTCCCAAAGGTTTCAAATCAAGGCTCGTCAATAGATTGGAAGAAAATGTGAAGATCAGGAAGCGTAGCTTTCCGGAAGTCCTAACCCATATTAGCAACCACTTTTCAAAGTCAAATCCAACAGCTCACCTTCTCCACATCCTTCATCGCTGCAACAGCCACATTTCCCAACTCAGTAATCTCCTCCTCAGCTTCCTGAATTCCGTTTTTGATTGCGGCCCGCAACTGATTCAGGGTTTCAGCAAGCTGAACCCCCTCACCATCTCGATTCTCAGACAACTTCTCTCGATACACCCTCGCAACCTCAGCGTCGGCAGCCTGGAACTCTTCCCAGAGCTTTGTGAGATCACTTTCAAAATCCGTCACATGAGCTTGGACATCCTCGATGAGGTTTCCAACGCTTTCCGTTTCCATGCGTACACTGCCATCGACGGGGTCGTGCTGCTGGAAGCGGATGGTGAACTGGTCCAACGGGGCGCAGAGGGTTTTGTCTTGCTTCTCTATGTTTTTGAGGAACGCATCCTCCCCCTTCAGGGTCTCACGGAGTTTACGGGAGAGGTCCGAGTGTGTCTGCTGGAGCTGAATGGCAGCGCGCTCGTGGAGGGTCTCGGCCGAGTCGAGGTAATACTCTGGCAGGAGGAGTCAGATATCATCTGAGCAAGGATAGGGTCAGGGGAAGGGTTTAGAAACAAACTCTTTAGTCTCTTGATCAAGTCCTCTGGGTCTGTTTCTGGCGAGAGCTCTCGGATCGGCGCTAGGCGGGCTGACGGGACGCGATAACTTGACTCTGGCGCGGCTTGAAAGGTAGAAGTGATGTTCTGCTTGAATATCGGGGCAATAGTTGTCTTGGGACGAGCCTTCTGCTGCGAAGGGAGGTTATTCGGCACTTCGACGAGAGGATCATCATTCTGGGTGAAGATACGGTCACGGAATGACTGGCTGAACTTTCGCTTTGGCGAGGTGGACGAGGGAAGTCCAGCGGTTTGCGAGCTACTGCCGAGCGCTGCATCAGGAGACGGAAGTTGGTGAATGATCCCCGGCTTTTGCTTTGCGATCCGAAGCTTTTTGGCAGGCGGTTCGCCAGGCTGAGCGTTTCCTCGAGCGGAGAGCATGGTTGGTGGGCAGGCCAGCGGTGTTATCGTGCTGCAACGCTTGATGATCTCAAGGTTGCAAAGGGAAAGGCAACGGGTATCGATGAGGAGCCCCTTACTCGAGACGAGAAACTGAAGGAAGGATGTAACGCTGGGAATTGATCTTTGCCAATCGAACGGGGAGGGAGTTCAAAGTCGTGGGCTGTCTTGCAACTAATAGGATAGGAAGGAGCGACTAGGTGTGATGCACAGTTACCACAGAAAGCTCCTGCCCTGATTGAAACTTCCAATCACTGACCATTGAGACGGTAGATGACCAAACAAACCCTTAAATCTCAGGTTAGTAAATCTGGGCGGCTCATAGATATGATTCAATCGAAAAATTCAGGCAGTGGTGGTGCAAGAACACCCCCGTGCCGTATTCGTCACATTATAGTGATCTTGCGATACACAGCTTCTTCTAGCAACGATCCCACTGCCCCTGTATCGTTGAAATCGAATTCATAAGGCTGCCTCTCAAAGGATGGCATGATTCCTACCCGCCAGTATGCAGAGCGCGCTTCGGACCACCGTAATACCAACCAGGTTGACGTGCCCAACTCTGATGTACCGAAAGGTACACTGTAGACTTCCGCACATAGCACCTCATCACCTCGCTCGAGTTTATCTACTTCAGACATGGCCGCGCGTTCTTGAGTATCATTCAGCCACTGGTAAATGTCGGGACTGAACTTCAGCTGCTCATCTCCAACTTGTATTATCCCGTCCTGATGTATAGAATTGAGCGAGGCAAATCGGCCGCGAATTGTGAGACAATAGATGATAATTTTGCAGAAACAGGCCCCAATGGATCAGGGCCCTCGGGAGTTATGGCAAAATCGAGGAGCTTAAAGCACGGGTCTTCATGGCTATGCTGCACGTTCCAGGATATAGGTCCTGTTGTTGAGGACCACGACCAGCTGGGGCCATTGACCCGCCGTGAGCGCTTCAGGCCTCCCTCATAACACCATGTGAGAGAAATGGGCAGGAAACTGCTCCAGACTTCAGCGAGATACATTCCTAGGCCCCCATTCGAGCCTTCTAGAAAGAGCTTTGCAATGCCCGAAAACGCAACTAGCCTGTCCGATGGTTTGGTGAATTCCCGTTTTGCGTACTCCTCGACCAGGCCCAACCATAGTTCGTGGGTATCTTTGCCCGACTTCCCACTCCAGCCCCATGCCCGGAGTTCCCTTTGTTCGCAGTAATCGATATTTGTGTGGTAATGCCGAGTAGGGGGTTCAAATGAGCATTGGCAGTAGGTCGATTCGCGGCACTCCCATACAAGCTCGTCAGCCGTCGAGTGTACAATGCGGGTGGAGAGGGCGCGCTCTTGGAAGGTCTAGCCACGGTTAAGGACAGGAAAGCTGTCGCCCGATTCAACCGTTCCTCGACGGTGGCCGCCATCACGCCCAAAAAATGGCTTTGTGGGTGCCATTATATGGCCTCTGAATACATAATTCCTCGTCTTCGTGGTCGAGGTGGCCTAAACGCGCCCCGTCCTCCAGGCCACTGAAAATTCCACTATACACGTCGGCGGATGACGTTGCCGAAAGCGTGAGGACAGCATGTTGGTAAATGTCAGCCGTCTTGGCCGACTCCTTCATCTAGTCCGATTGGGTCATCCTGAAGGATGCATAGCGAGTCTATCCACACGTACTCGACACCGAGGTGGTAAACGAACAAAGCAGCATCACGTAGGATGGCTGGGAGTTCATCCTATGAGATTCCCCTGAGCCGCGCAGCCAAGTTGGCGCTGGTCGTGGTAGCAAGAATCGAATTTCCTTAGTAGTAGCTCAACGCCACATATTCGACTGCGTCGTCGCTTTCTGGTTGGTGGAGTCGCAAGATGCCACCTTTAGGGGCTACTCGGACGACACGGGCGGGCAAGCGTGCTGACACCTGGTTTTGAATTCGTAGACACGATTTGTGCGTTTGGATACAATGGTCTAGCTATGGCCTCGCGCAAGTAGCGGCGCTCTTTGGCGTTGAGGCCGAAGTAAGTCGGGGGGCATACCTAATCTAGAGATTGCCCGTGGAGCAGATTTCGTGCTGTTGGTTCTGATAAGAAGCGTCGACGGGCTGGTAGAGTTCTGCGTTAGTATTGGGTGGGCGAGTGGTGTTCTATAGAAAGCGGCAGGCCTGGGTTACCAAAAACTTCTAGGCAGTTTGTGCTGTCGTTGGTGCCAACTCCCATTGCCTGTATTGAGTCGAGCACAATGGAGCATGTAGAAGCGATCTGGGCCGAAAGCGACGTATCCCTCGCGCGAGGGGCAGAGCACACTGTTCAGTGATGGGATGTGAGACCGGTTCTGACGGTCAAGCATGCGAGGCAAGATGGCCTATCTCCGTCGCTGTCGTTCTGTTGAGGCATGGTTGACCATGGTTAGTTCGAAAACCCCGGAACACGATGGTTGCTGGCGAGGTACCTGAAGTATGGCTGCTACCTAGCTAACTGCACGGGCACCAGACGGCTGAAGTGCCGAACTGTACTTTTCCTGCGGCGGGGAAGCTTGAATGTCGGTAACATCGCTTGTATTGTACATGTAAGTCTAGGAAATAGGAAGGCACCACAAGCTGGGACGCGTATCGCGGTTGATCTGACATGAATGGGATTAGTTTTTTCACTTTCATGTCGAGTCTGCGAATGGAAATGGGTTTGCATAGATTTTGGTGGCTAGATTTTGGCTGCCAGCTCGTGGCAGGAGCAACCTGTGTAACCTGCCGGTGGGAGTCTCGTTTGTTGACAAGTACAGAAACTGCAGAGAATCTATTTTCTATCTGATTGCACTGCCCTCGAAACATTCCCCTACAGACTCTCGAGGGAATGTGCCTGTGCCATTGTAATACTGTCGGCCGTCACCGGACCACGCGCCTGTCACCCCGCCAGGAAATATGTTCCTGCTCCGAGGACACCAGACGACGACATCGACGATAAGCCGCAGTGGCACTAGCAATCGTAGGACCTGTCTATCCAATGGGAAGGCCATATCCCTGCGCCATTCCGCGACCCGTATGTGGAAGAGAGGCCCTGGTGTGACCGGCCAGGGCCTGTCTCTGTCTCTTCATGTTCTTGTACCACAGCTCAAACAAAAGTTGAATGGATGCTCCCTGCGAAGAGGGGTGCCCGCCCAACGACATGCTGTGCATGTTATGAGCAAGGTGACATGACGAGAGTCAAATCTCCTCAGCCAAGGGGTCAACCGCCCCATTTCACTCTGACAAGGGGATGAGCGGGAGGATGGAAAAGACTCGGAAATGACGACTTCAAGTCTTTCCTGCGCCGTGGTTGGGAAACCCGAGTTCTACGGCATCTGGATCCGACTTTCATTCTACCTCCTCTGGTTCGGCATAACACTCGCTCGCTGGATTCATGACCCGACGTTATTTCTCCTGCTGCTGGGCACCCACTTCCTCTTCGCCTGCGCAGTCTTCCTCGGCCTTCTCGTCGCTCTCACCAACTCGCCGACGCTGTCAGCGGCCGAGGTGTATCTTATCGTCGTGCTCATCTCGGGGTTAGCATGTTATTCACGGCTTCCGTATTATATCTGGCGCGTGGTGACCGCATTCCGCCAAGGTCTTGACTGCGGCTTCTACTACCACCTTGGCCTTCGCGACAGGTTCTATATGCCGGGGCCATATGCGTTTGGCGTGGCCGAGACCGTTCTCATGATTTGCCTCATCGGCACTCATCTTTGGTTCTGGTCCACTGGCGTCGATTCAGAGGCTCTCTACGCCAACGGCAAAGACCCGGACGGCTCCGGCTGTGACCTGGAAGAGCAAGTTGGCTTTGTCTTCCAGCCGGCCGACCTGCGCAGCCCAGGGTTCCGTGATTTCATTGCTATTATTATTTTTGCTATTTCTGGTGGTACTCTCATCACGGCTCTCGCTGATGCCGGTTGTATTGCCTCAGAGGGAGAATCGCGCAGTTGGAAAAGACGGCGGAGGCGAAGAGAGCGGATGCGTATGCGGTATTCATGCCCTTACCCCTTACCCCTTATCCCTATTCTCACGTCGAATATACTCACGACATATACCAGTGACGGTCGACTAGGGCTTCTACGCAAGCTCCAAACAACCTCGGACCTCGCCGTTACACCCATAATTATCAGTGCGATAGAGTCGACCATCATGTGGAACGGCATCCCCGGTGCCGACACAGCAAATACAGCCGCCCAACTCATCCCACTACTTCTCGGCATTGTCCTCCTGACAATGATAGTCATCCAGTTGGCACTTATCGCCGCGGGTGTGAGCCAAGAGAGCAGAAATTGCCACGAGGAAGACAATGGTAGAGAGCATGACCCATCCCCTCCCGTTGCAATGGCAATGGCATCTATATCACAGATTCTGACTTCAAAGCAGATCAGGAAGAAACCATCCACAATATATCGGGACCTGTGTTCTCGACTGCGACCACAACAACATCCCCAACATCGGCCACAACTTCTGGCTCACCCTCTACCGGCGAGCTCGCAACGTCCTCAGCCTCAGATCCCCATTGCCCAGACTGTCCACAACATGCCGAAGGTCTATAGTACCTGGGTAGCCAATTGCTGTTCGACTACAACCTCTGCCCCAATAAGGAACAGTGACAGCCTAGTTGGACTTTTACCCGAGTCTTTTCACAACACACTACTAGATTTCAACACACAAGGCAAAGAAGAGGATGACAAAACAACAATCAAACAAATCCAAATCACCCGTTCAAATTCTAAACTTGTATGTAGTCAAAGCTTTTCCAAGAAAGCATTCCATGACGCCAGGTATCATTTTGCAAAAAAAAGAAAAAAAAAGAAAAAAGAAAAAAGAAAATGAAGATTAGCAATGCTAGAACGCCGTCACCAGTGGAACAACCCCCTACCCCTTTTCAAAAACCTAGACAACAACATGTTAGACCGTCTCAACCCAAGGGTAACACAGCCTCATCTTCCTAAAACCAATCCATCCATCCATGCATACGTCAGTGAGTCAGTCAACACACGCCATTTCGCTTTCCCTCTCCCCCCCTTGCCTCCGCGTTCCCCTTCCCGCCCTCAAAGCCCTCCACCACCAACCTCTTGACAAACAGTCTCTTGCTGAGAGTTTTCCTCAGCGGCGCTGGCACGAACGTCCCCTACGACGAGACCGCGCTCGGCGGCAACACAGTATTCTCCCCCCCGTCTTCTTTCATCGCACTCATCTGGCTAGCCATGCTCAGCCCCGTCCCCTTCCTCGACTCAACCGCCTTAACCCAGCGCTTCTGATCCGCAATCGGCACCCCCTGGCCATCTAGCCCCAGCACCTCCATCAGCTCCGGTATCTCAGCATGATCCCTCGTAGTCTTCATCCTGTGACACCAAGTAACCCGCTTCTCCTCCCCGACCGTGCCTCCCCCATCGTCCCTGACCCCGCCTTTCCCATCTAGACTCGTATCCGACTCTAGACTGACCTCCCCAAACCCAAAC